>Ga0209589_1000027_pt1 | contig 155295 bp, 149 predicted proteins | sample CowpeawhiteBW_FD_187525 | JGI IMG/M metagenome (GOLD analysis project Ga0209589, IMG submission 187525) | Root nodule microbial communities of legume samples collected from California USA - Cow pea white BW (SPAdes) (version 2) | ecosystem: Host-associated > Plants > Roots > Nodule | place...
CACCGGCAGATTCTGCAGCCCCCTGAACGCCCAGCCGCCGATTCGCACCGGCTCGTCGTCGGCAATCTCGATGCGCTTTGCACGCGCGAACAATGTCGGCAGCGCGACGTCGGCGATCATCGCGCGCGAGGCGAAGGCGCCGGCGCAGAAATGCGGGCCGGCGCCGAAGGCGACGCTCTTGGTGGTGTCGCGACGCACGTCGAACTGATCGGCGCGGTCAAAATGCTTCTCGTCGCGGTTGGCGGAGCCGAACATCAGGAACACGCGCTCGTCGAGCTCGAACGACACATCGCGAATGGTCCAGGGCTTGGCAATGCGACGGGGCGACATGCCGATCGGCGAGATCCAGCGGGCATATTCCTCGAAGGCCTGCAGCCAGGACACTTCACCCCGCAGGACCAGATCGAGCTGCTCGGGATGGGTGAGCAGCGCCCATACCGTGCCGGCGATCGCCTTGCGCGGCTCGTTCTGGCCGCCCGATATCGCGAGCTTGACATTGGCGCGCACGCTCTCCATCGGCACGCCCGAGGCGAGCAGCACGCCCAAAATGCTCTGGTCGGGATGCTTGCGCATCACCGGCAGGATGTCGTCGATCGCGGCGTCGATGCCCGCTGTCGCGGCGTGACAGCGTGCCTCGACCGCGGGATCGCCGGCGTAATTGGCGATGCCCTCGATCATGCCCTGCGACCACGCATCCATGTCCTCAAAGCCGATATTGGTGAGGCCGGTGATCGACTTCAGGCATTCGCCGGAAAACGGCAGCGCGAAGTCGCGCATGAAATCGATCCGCCCCGGCACGATGGCGTCGAGGATGCGATCGGCATGGGCCTGGAACTGCGCAGTCCAGTGCGCCTTCACCGTCTTCGGCGACACCGTCGGAAACATCGCACGGCGCTCGACCAGGTGCGCCTCGCCGTCCTTGCGCATCATGTTGTGGCCCATCAGCCGGTTCATCAGACCGGCCGGCTGGTGCGAGGAGAACACGTCGATCTGCTTCTCGGAGATCGAGATGTCGTCGCGGCTCGTCAGCAGCGTCGAGCCGAGCTGCGGCACGAACGCGATCGGCGCCTCCTTCCGCATCCTGGCGAGCATCGGATAGGGATCGGCCCAGAATGCGGCGGGGTCGATCTCGATGCGCGGCGCCGTGCTCAAGCTTCGCTCCCTTGTTGTCTCCTCAATGCCGAGGCTAGCGCCCTCAGGGAGCCGCCGTCTGTCCCCAGCGATTGGGACAGACGGACGTGCCCGTGTCGATCGCCACGAAAGGAGCAACAGTTAAACTGAGCTTTCGGCCGCAATTCGATCGAGACGTAATCGATGTCGATGGTCGGTCAGCAGATGTGCGCCCCCCAAGACGGCGGCCAGCGTTCCCAGCCCGGTCCCACCGGCGATCAGGAACATGATCAGCAGTTGATATTTTGCCGCATCGACCGGTTCGACGCCCGCAAGGATCTGGCCAGTCATCATCCCCGGCAAGGAAACAAGGCCGATCGCCGCCATGCTGTTAATGATTGGCATGAAACCGCTTCTTAGGGCGTCCCGTATGACTGGCAGCACGGCCTGGTACCGGGTGCCCCCCAGCGCAAGACAGGCTTCGACCGCGGCTCTCTCACGCACCAAGCCATTTGTCAGCACATCCAAGCCCAAGCTTATCCCGGTCATGGTGTTGCCAAGGATCATTCCCAACAGGGGTAGCGCATAGCGCGGATGATACCAGGGATCCGGCCGCAGCTCCGTCAACAGCGCAAAGATCGTAACCGTACCGGCTGCGAGCAGTGTGCATCCCGCGCCCAAGCCGTAGCTCAAAATGCCTGGCAGGCGCCGCTTCTGCCTCGCGACGATTTCCCGTGAGGCGAAGAGAACCATGATGAAGGCCGTGAGGGCGGTCCAAAGCGGCGAAACCGCGGCAAACAGGAACGTCAGTACGTAACCAACGAGGACGAGCTGGAGTACCATCCGCAGGGCCGCGATGGCCAGTTGTCTTTCAAGCTTGAGGCGCAAAACAATCGAGAGGGCGCCGTCCATGACGACGAGGAGCGCGGGCAGGATCAAATCACCGTAGGCCAATTGAATGTAAGTCACGACCGATCTTCCCCGAGCACGCCGACGGCACTCATCACCAGGACCCTGGACCCGACGCGACGGGCTTGGGCGTTGTCATGCGTGCTCCAAATGATGCTCGTTCCATTCGAAATACGTTCAGCGATCAAGGATTCCACGATCGCGGTCGAGGCCGCGTCGAGTGCCGAAGTCGGCTCGTCCAGGAGAAGAACCCGCGATCGCAGCATCAGGGCCCGCGCAAGTGCCAGCCGCTGTTTCTCTCCGGTGGAAAGTCGCTGGATCGACCAAGATCTGCAACCGGGCGGCAATCCCAATCGTTCGACCAGCGGCAATGCATCATTCCAGTCGTTGAAGTGCCCTTGCACCGTATCCGACCACCAGCCTGGCTCCGCAGCGAGGTAGGTCACTCGTTTCCGCCAGACGGGGGCGGGCATGGCCTCCTTCAGCGTTCCGTCCAGTTTGACTGTTCCTTCGTTTGGATCGAGATCTGCGATGGAGCGAAGCAGCAGAGTCTTCCCGGCGCCGGACGGTCCTTGCAGGGCGATGCATTCCCCGTCATGCAAGTCGAATGAGACGCAGATGTGCAAGCGCTTGAGCGCGTCGACCGTCAGCATGTGTCAAAGCTTGTCCCGCAGCCGGTCGGCAACCCGCCTGGCGATCTCCGCCGGCGCCTCGTCCGGGTAAGGATACACGGAGCTGACGTTGATCTCGCCCAGCACGTAGCTGTCGCTCCCGTCCCTCTGCACCGGGCCAAGCATGAAGTCGGCGTCCCAGATCATGGGCAGGTCACCTCGCGCAATATCGAGCGACGAGGTGAGCTGCGGCGTCCACTCGTCTTCCATCAACCGACGCAACCGCTGGAAGCGCGGGTCTGCGTTGGATGTGTACAGCCGCGGTCCAGCCTCCGAACGCGCGGCGGGCGAGTCGACCAGGGCTTTGACTTTGTGGTGGCCGAAACCGGCGCAGCGATCGCCTGCCATATAGCAGCGCACGACACCTTCGCCCAAGCGAGGCAGGTATGGTTGATCTACCACGCTGCCGTTTTCGAAGTATTCGGCGCAGCGGCGGAGAAAATCGTCAAGCGTCAATTCCTCGGATGCGTCCTTGGTCGCGTCCAGCACCCTCAGCATGGCAGAAGTCGGCAGCTTCTCGACCTTCCAAACGCCCTGGCCGCCGTTGCCCCGGCTGCGCTTGATCACACGTGGACCGGTGACGAGCCGCTCCGGCAGTTCGTCGCGCATTGCCTCGACGGTTTGATACAGCGCCGTGTCGCTTCCCCAGCCCATCGAGCGGGTACGATAGAGCACCTCCTTGGTGCCCATCTTGAGGATGACGTCCGGATGAGCGCTGACCCACACGCCGCGCGCGGCGACGTCGCACAGCAAGGCGTCAAGACCGGCGCGGGTTCGGCCGTCCTGGATTGGGTTGACCCAGACGAGCACGCCGTCGACCGCGAGCAGCTGTTCGCGGACCTCCTCGGCGAAACTTTCATCGTAGATCACAGGGCGCGCATCGATGCCGAAGGCAGCGAGCGCGTCGAAGACCTGCACGAAGCGGCTGTTGTGCGCGGTCGCGTCCCGTCGGGCGGAAGCATCGCCCCGCGAGAGAATGGCTACGGAATGTCGGAGAGGGGAACGATGTTCGGTGTCCATGCGCGAGCTCCACGTGGTGCGTGCTGCGCAGAGCTTGGACCGAAGTCTCTAGGGGGGTCTGCTTTCCCCCTTGGGAACACTCTACGGGAGAACGTCTGGATCTTTCAAGACGACGGGTCGGGATTTCGGGTGCAGGACCGCAGCTCGGGTCGCATCGCAGGAGCGGTTGGAACCAGGGAAATCTTGGTGACGTTTCCGGCGCGATCTGTCGAGCTCGAGCGGGTTGACAGCCTCCTCATCAGGGGGTTCTATTCCGGGCTCGGGGATCTGCGATCTCCCCGCGAGGCGACATGCCCAAGTATCGCGTCCTTAGTCACCGAGGGCGCCGCATGTCTTCAGCATACACCTCCATTTCGCCCGACAAACTGTCTCGATTGGTCGGCACGGCAGCCGCACCGGCGCTGAGCGAAGGAGCGGCGTGGCACCGATGCGGCGACATCGCCACCGAGGACAACGGACGCGGCCGCTCGGTGTGGGTCACGCAAGCTCGTCTCAGGATCAAAGGCATCGCCTGCGTATCGCTCAAGATACTGGTCGCGACATTGGCCAGCGTCTTGCTCGCCGGCGTTCCGGCAGGCGCTGAATCGCAAGACGGCGGGCCCTTGCAGTTGGAAGCCAAAATATTGCTCGGCCACGTGCGGGGCCGGATCGATCACATGGCGGTCGATCTGAAGCGTCAACGTCTGTTCATAGCTGAGCTTGGCAACGACAGCGTCGGTATCGTCGATCTCGCCAATCGCAGCGTGATTCACACGATCTCCGGATTGAAGGAGCCGCAAGGCGTCGGCTATGAGCCAACGACCGACACTGTCTTCGTTGCCAACGCCAAGGACGGTACGGTCAAGCTGTTTGTCGGCAACGACTACAAGGCGGCGGGGCAAATCGAACTCGGAAGCGATGCCGACAACATCCGCATCGACGTCGCCGCGCGGGTCGTGATTGTCGGCTACGGCAACGGCTCTTTGGGCTACATCGATCCGGTGACCCGCAGCAAGGCCCGGAGCTCGCCGCTAAAGGCTCACCCCGAGAGCTTTCAGCTCGATCCCGACACGGATCGAATTTTCATCAACCTTCCCGGCGCTCACGCCGTGGCCGTGGTGGATGGAAAATCCGGCAGGCAGCTCGCCAACTGGCCCGTGGAGAAGAGCGGAAACTATGCGATGGCGATCGACCGCGAGCGAAATGCGCTTCTTATCGCGTTCCGCGAACCGCCCGAACTCGGAGTCCTCGAGTTGAGCGGCGGCAAGTCCGTCGCAACCGTCGAGACATGCAGGGACGTCGACGATCTCTTTGTCGATGCCAGGCGCAAGCGCATCTATGTCAGTTGCGGCCAGGGCTTTGTCGACGTCCTCGAGGCAAATGGCGCCGCGTATCGACAAATAGCTCGCGTTCCGACCGTCGCCGGAGCGCGGACATCGCTGTTCGTTCCGGAGATGGATCGGCTGATCGTGGCCGTCCGAGAGAGCCTCGCCGGGCCAGCGGCGATATGGATATTGAGACCAAGACCTTGACGTATGCGGGTGGGAGGTCGCCATGTCCAAGCGACGTCATCATTGTGCGAGCATTCCGCAAGAGCTTGTGAAGGGCTGCATCGCGGCGTTGTGCTTCGTGGCATGGTCCCGGCCCGTGCTGGCCTATCGTCCATTCGACGGCACCGATGCCGCGGTCGCGGCGAAGGGCGAAGTCGAAATCGAGCTGCAGCCTGCCGGACGCCTGCGCGATGAGAGCGGGGCGAGCCTGATCGCGCCGGGCACGGTCATCAACTATGGACTGACCGCGGATTGGGAGGCCGTGCTCGAAGGGATCGGCCAGACGCCGCTCTCGCCGCCTGGAGCAACGAACCTCACGGCTGCGGGCGCATTCCTAAAGCACGTCGTGGTTCCCGGCAGCCTCCAGGACAAGACGGGGCCGAGCATTGCGACGGAGTTCGGTGTCCTGCTTCCCGACAGCACCGGCAATTCGGGCGTCGGTGCCAGCCTGGCCGGCATCGTCTCGCAACGCTCGGAGTGGGGAACGATCCATTTGAACGTCGAGACGGTGCTGACCCGAAACCATCATGCCGACGTCTTCGTCGGTGCGATCCTCGAAGGTCCGTCGACCTGGACGGTCCGGCCCGTCGCCGAGGTCTTCTACGAAAACGAGTTCGGAAAGGCGGAGACGCTATCGGGACTGGTCGGCTTGATCTACCGGGTTCGCGACAATCTCAGTTTCGACATCGCCGTCCGTCACGCACTGACGAACCATCATCCACTGAACGAAATTCGCGCCGGCCTGACATTCGGCTTCCCGCTGTCGTCAATCGTGAGCCACGCCGCACGTCGGGACGCGTTGCCGGGCCTGCGTTGAAGCTCCAACGATTCCAGGCGATCAGGGTGAACCCGCCAGTCGCGGCTTACCGTTTCGCGAGCGCTGTACGTGTCGACGTGCTCGCTACGGTCGCGATTACCTTCGCTTTCCTACGCGTAGACGGAGGACCGAGTTACCGGGCCTCGGCGATCTTCGGTCCAGGTGACAGCATCTGCGCGTTGGCTGCCGAGGTCCGGTTGGACGACGCCGGGTCCGGCGATCGGGAGGCGGCGTCGGCCGGCGCTCCCTGGGACGGCCTCCGGGCAGCATTTGCCGGAAGCACGATCACTTTCGCTCCGACCTTCACCCGCTCATAGAGATCCACGACGTCCTCGTTGGTCAACCGGATACAGCCGGACGAAACCCGCTTGCCGATCGTATCGGGCTTGTTGGTGCCATGAATTCTATATTCGGTCTCGCCCAGATACATCGCGCGCGCGCCGAGCGGGTTGCCGGGACCGCCTGCCATGAACCGCGGCAGATAAGGCTGACGCGAGACCATCTCCGCAGGCGGATGCCAATCCGGCCATTCGGCTTTACGGGCCACGGTTTGCTCACCGGACCATGTGAAACCTTCGCGGCCGACGCCGATGCCATAGCGCATCGCCTGCCTGTCGTTCAGGACGAAATAGAGGAACGTGTTTCCGGTATCGATGATCACGGTGCCCGGCGCCTGGTGACTGGCGTAGTCGACCACCTGCCGAACCAATGCTCCGGGAACGTCAGCGTCGGCTTTTGGTGGTTCGACCAGCGGCGCCGCGGCCGGAATCGGTGCTAGAACCGGCACGGATGCATGAACTGGAGGTGCCACGTAAACCGGAGTTGACGATGCCTTGGCTTCCTGTGCGGACGGCTTGCGGACCGGTTGCACGCTCGCCGGGCGATACAGCAGACCGTACCCCAATGCGGCGACAGCCACGGCGCCGATTGCGACTCTCGCGGCCATGGGTATTGCGAGGGCCTCTGCCTTTCTGCGTTTGGCCCGCTTGCTCATGTCTTTCCCCAGGTCACCATGCCTGGAAGAGGTACCCAGCAAAATTTAAGAAACTTCGAAGCGATATCGCCCAAGCCGGAACCGTCAGAGATGGTTAACGCCGAACTAGTTCGGCAACTCAGTTGAGGCCGTGAGGCGTCGAGAGCAGCCGCAGCACGATTGCGAACAGCTCGTTCTGCGAGGAGATACCGAGCCGCTCATAGGCGCGCTTGCGGTAGGTCAGTGTCGAATGCAGGCTGATACGGAGCGCTTGCGAGATCGCCTCGGAGCTGAAGCCTGCCAGGATGCGGCGGCAGACCTCCTGCTCGCGCGGCGTGAGAGCGGAGAGCGGCGGGCGGGTCGCAAACAGTGCGGCGAGAGACTGATCCGGCGTTCCCGCCTCCTGAAAATGGCGGGCGACGCTTGCCGCGATCGCCGGCGCGATGGTCTCAAGCCGCTCACGCTGCGCGGCACTGAAACGTCCCTGCGCGGCGATGCGGTAGAAATTGACGTAGAAGCAGGTGTCGCCGGTCCAGATCGCGGTCGCGCATTTGTCGACGATGCCGGAATCCTGGAAGAAGATCTTGCGGTAACGCGCGCCGTACATGCGCGGCGCGAACTGAGGCAGCACGATCGGCGCGCTGCCCTCGGCTTCGAACAATGCATCGCGGTTGGGATCGGATTCGTGGAACTGGCCGGCATAGGCCGCCCCGAGATCGCCACCGATCGGGATGTTGCCGGCATCGAGCAGGCAGCGCGCGGCACCGGCCCGGCTCAGCGCGAACACCATGCAATGACCGACCTCTGCCTGCCGGCGCAGCGTGTCGATCAGGACTTTTGGGAAATCGGGCCGGCCGATGGCGAGCACCGCGGACGTGACATCGCCAGCTACCGGATTTGCGGGCACCGCCTGAGATTGCATCGTTTCCTCCGCAAGATCTTGTTTGGCGGGAGGATAGCAGCAAGGTGATTTCGGCGGAAGGCAGAGACCTTTCAGCCCCCCGATCGTCATCTGAGCAGTTCAAGCGACGAGTTCGGCTTGTCATTCAACCGCGTGCGACGTTCAGCCCACCGGCCCCAAAGGCCAATCGCCCCCCGAGAGCGGGCTGACTCTCACGTCCTTGATGACTCCGCGCTCAAGGCTCGGATCGAAATGGCGCATCGTGCGCTCGTTGAAGTCGATGATGCGGCCGGGCCTGAGTGGACCCACGTCATTGATCTTGACGATCACCTTCTTGCCTGCGGCCTCGACGAGGGCATATTTCGGCCTCGCGCCAAATTGGACCCCACCAAATTTCTTTCGCAGGCTCGTCTTGATCGCAGCCGTCCAGGCAGAGGGATCATAGCGCTCGCCGGAGGCTGTGCGCGGTCCGCCCTCCTCCTTGCCCGGCTTGAATGGATTGTACATGGATGCAGCGCCGACGACCGCATCCCTGGAGGCGGCATCGACGACGGCGTTTGAGTGGACCCCACGCGTTTCACATCTAGCAACGGTAACAGACACGGCAAGCGCAACCAGGGCGCCGCAAAGTGCGGCGCTCGAGCGGAACGTCATCATAACTCCTGTGATTTTTCGTCGTCCGGTTCCCGGCCCCGCAAACGCGGGCAAGCGAACGCGAATGCGTTCATGATGCTTGCGCCGATGTTCTGCGGATTCGCGCCAACCCCTTGGCTATGGAACCGGTGTGCGAACCAGGGCGGTTCCCACGCAGTGTTTTAAGTTGTCACCGACTAAGACAGAGATTGCGTCAGCAACATGACTTAACGGACAGCCTAGCCCGCCGCGGCGTTCACCGGGGCGACATTGATCGCGAGCTTGCCGTAGCGATCCGTAAAAGCCCGGGTGTCGATCTCTTCCAGCTTGATCTCGCCGCTCATCACGCCTTGCTTCCAGGCCGCTTGCGCCGGGTCGTTCTGGAACTCGGGCATCACCTCGCGGCCGAACAGCTCGAGCGATTCGCAGATGTGCTCGTGCCTGTTCTTGCCGGCCTGGTTGAGCAGGATCACCTGGTCGATATGCGACGACTGGAAGCGCTTCAGCTTCCTGCGGATGGTCTCCGGCGAGCCGATCAGGCCGCCGCGCAGCGCCGCCTCCTGCGCCTCGGGGTTGTCGCGCTTCCACTTGTTGTACTCGTCCCACATGTTGACGGTGTAGGGCGCGGGACGCTGGCGGTTCTGCGCGGCGCCGTAGAAGCGCAGTGCGAACTGGAAGAAGGTGGCACCGTCGGCGCGGGCGCGCGCCTCCTCGTCCGTCTTGGCGCACATGAAGAACGAGACCAGCGCCATGTTCGGATTGATCTCGTAGTCGGCGAGCTTGTGCAGCCGCTTGGTCATCGCGTTGTAATAGGCGTGCACCCAGGCATGCGCGGCATCGGCGCTGACGAACTGGAAGCCGAGCGCGCCGAAGCCGTGGCGGCCGGCGCGCTCGATCGTCGGCAGCTGCGAGCAGGCCATCCAGAGCGGCGGGTGCGGCTTCTGCACCGGCTTCGGCACGACGTTACGCAACGGGATGTCGAAATACTTGCCGTGATGCTCGCTGCCGGCATCCTTGAACATCGGAAAGATCGCGGCGACCGCCTCCTCGAACACCTCCTTCTTGGTCTCCATGTCGCGGCCGAACGGCTCGAGCTCGGTAATGGATGCGCTCTCGCCCATGCCGAACTCGCAGCGGCCGTTGCTGAGCAGATCCAGCACCGCAACGCGCTCGGCGACGCGCGCCGGGTGATTGGTGGTGAGCTGGAGAATGCCGTGGCCGAGCCTGATCTTCTGCGTGCGCTGGCTCGCCGCGGCGAGGAAGGATTCCGGCGAAGGCGAATGCGAATATTCCTCGAGGAAGTGATGCTCGACCACCCAGGCATGGTCGTAACCGAGCTTGTCGGCGAGCTCCATCTGCGACAGCGCGTTCTGGTAGAGGGCGAGCTCGTCGCCGGCCACCCAGGGCCGTGGCAATTGCAGCTCGTAGAAGATGCCGAACTTCATGGCGTCGCTCTCCCGCATTCTTGTCGTTGAGGTCATCTTAATAGGCGAGGCGGCGCTGTCCACGGCGTTGCAATTTCGCCGCGCGGGAGAACGATTCCGAGCCTGGCATAGCAGCACCCTCCCTGTTGGCTCTCGAGCCGCCGCGTGCTGGAGCACTGACATTCCGGCACCGTGACGCCGCGTGTCCGAGCTGTTCAGAGCTTTCCCTGAGGGCGTGTGCTTGATGCATCCGGACGACGCGCAGGAGGGCCCGCCAGAGGCGGGCGTCTCGAAGGATGCCATCGGTTGGCGCGCTCGGCACCTGACATGTTGCCATGGACCGCAGAGAAACGGCCTGCCCTGCGCTTGAACCGGCGCGACGAATGGTTAGTTTTGAGGATTGCGAATCGCCGCCTTTCGCCCTTCATCAAGACAGACATGGCCACTTTCACTCCGCATCAGGATGCCGCTCTGAAGGCCGTCGGCGACTGGCTCAAGGCCAAGCCGGGCCGGCGCGGCACGCCGCCGATCTTCCGCCTGTTCGGCTTCGCCGGCACCGGCAAGACCACGCTGGCGCGGCACATCGCCGATGGCGTCGATGGCGAGGTGAAGTTCGCCGCGTTCACCGGCAAGGCGGCGCTCGTCATGCGCAACAAGGGTTGCGACGGCGCCTCCACCATCCACTCGCTGATCTACCGTGCCCGGGAATCCGGCGAGGAGCAGCCGAGCTTCGAGCTGTGGGACGACGCGCCGGCCTCCAAGGCGAAGCTGATCGTGATCGACGAATGCTCGATGGTCGACGCCGAACTGGGGCGCGACCTGATGTCGTTCGACTGTCCCCTCCTGGTGCTGGGCGATCCCGCGCAGCTGCCGCCGATCCAGGGCGGCGGCTTCTTCACCAATTCGGAGCCCGACGCGATGCTGACCGAGGTGCACCGCCAGGCTCAGGACGATCCGATCGTGCGGATGTCGATGGACGTGCGCGAGGGACGCGAGCTCGACATCGGCCGCTATGGCGAGAGCGAGGTCGTCTCGCGCAAGGAGCTCGACCCCGACCGCGTCATGGGCGCCGACCAGATCCTGGTCGGCCGCAACAACACCCGCCGCGCCTACAACATGCGGGTCCGCCACCGCCAGAACATCGAGGACCAGTTTCCAGTCGCGGGCGACAAGCTGGTGTGCCTGCGCAACAACCGCAAGAAGGGCCTGTTCAACGGCGGCCTGTGGCGCGTCAAGTCGCGCAACATCTCGCGCTCGAAGTCGCGCATCCTCTCCATGCGGCTGTCGCCGGACGAGGATTTCGGCCACAAGGTGACGAAAGTCTCGGTGCGCGCCGATTGCTTCGAGGGCGGCATCGAGCAGATCGCCTGGGAGCAGCGCAAGCCCTACGACGAGTTCGACTACGGCTACGTGCTGACCGTGCACAAATCGCAGGGCTCGCAATGGGACGACGTCGTGCTGTTCGATGAGAGCTTTGCGTTTCAGGAGTCCAGGGCGCGGTGGCTGTACACGGGGATCACGCGGGCGGCGAAAAGGCTGAGCATCGTAGTTTAGAACCGCTGCGAGGGCCTGGTCGAATTTCCGCATCATGCCGTAGGTGACGCAGCGGTTGCCGGCGATCTGCGGCGCGGACGGATCGATCTTCTCGGCCTCGGCGAAATCCGCGATTGCACCGTCGAAATCCTTCATCAGCGTTCGCGCGCGGGCGCGATTGGTCCAGGCGCCGGTCTTCACGGCCTCGTGTCCCCCCCCCCCCCCCCCCCCCCCCCCCCCCCCCCCCCGCCGTAACAATCACCGGCGGTGACCGTATCTCAGATGACGCGAAAACACCCCCGGGCAGACTGTTCGCCCGGTCGCGACCGCCCTAGACTGTCAGCCCTTCCGAAAGAGGATTGCCATGCGCCGAACCGCACTCGCCTCCCTGCTCGCCGCAACCACCGCCCTGACGCTGGCTTTCACCATGCCGTCCCGGGCCGCGGAGGATGCGGTCGTCATCCCCGCCCCCGCCGTGGACGCGGCGCCCGCGAGCGGCATCCAGACCGCCGTGCTCGCCGGCGGCTGCTTCTGGGGCGTGCAAGGCGTCTTCCAGCACACCGCAGGCGTCGTCGACGCCGTCTCCGGCTATGCCGGCGGCACCAAGGCGACCGCCGACTACCAGACGGTCTCGAGCGGCCGCACCGGCCACGCCGAGTCGGTCGAGATCAAGTACGACCCGAAGAAGATCTCCTACGGCAAGATCCTCCAGATCTACTTCTCGGTGGTGCACGACCCGACCCAGCTCAATCGCCAGGGCCCTGACGTCGGCCCGCAATATCGCTCCGCGATCTTCACCACTTCCGACGAGCAGAAGAAGGTGGCGGAGGCCTATATCGCGCAGCTCAACAGTGCGAAGGTCTTCAACAAGCCGATCGTGACCAAGATCGGCGCGCTCGAGGCATTCTATCCGGCGGAGGCTTACCACCAGGACTATCTGACGCTGCACCCGAACCAGCCCTATATCGCCTACAACGACATCCCGAAGGTCGAGAACCTGAAAAAGCTGTTCGCGGACAATTACATTGAGAAGCCGACGCTGGTGAATGCCAGCAAGGCCACCAACTGATCGCGAGATCACCAGAAAACGGGAGACCCATGCCCGACACCAAGACGAAAACCACCGACGACAAGGTCATCAAGAGCGAAGAGCAGTGGCGGCGCGAATTGACGCCGATGCAATACGCCGTGCTGCGCGAGAAGGCGACCGAGCGTCCCTTCTCCGGCGAATATGAGCACGAAGAGCGTGCCGGCACCTACGTCTGCGCCGGCTGCGGCAATGTGCTGTTCGAATCCGACGCCAAGTTCGATTCCGGTTGTGGCTGGCCGAGCTTCACCCAGCCCGCGGTCGAGAGCCATATCGACGAGGAACGGGATACGAGTCACGGCATGATCCGCACCGAAGTGCTCTGCTCCAAATGCAGCGGTCATCTCGGCCATGTCTTTCCCGACGGCCCCGGGCCGACCGGTCTGCGCTACTGCATCAACTCGGCGGCGCTGAAGCTGGAGCCGAAATAAACGCCGCGCGCGCCGGGTTCCCCCGTGGAACCCGGCGGCGTGATGTGCTTTTCTCCTCTGGCGGTGCGGCCGATCATCGCATCTCGGCGACCGCCAGGGAGGATGCCATGACGCTTGGGACCATCCTGATCATCCTGGTGATCATCTATCTGGTCGGCGGCCTGTCCGGCCGGTTCGGCGGCTACGGCTATGGCCTCGGCCATTCCGGCATGGGCATCGGCGGGGTCGTTCTCGTGGTGCTGATCGTGCTACTGCTTCTTGGCAAGATTTAAACCATTTAACACATTGATATTACTCGATTTATTCCGGCTGCGGAGCTGCCATGCGTGGATTCATCATCTCGCATCGCGGGGGTCGCATTTCTGTCAAATCGGCTTATATTAGTGGGCGAAAATGACATGCGGCGGGCCCGCTCGATTGCGGCCCCTGCCCTCCCCAAACCCCACGCGCTTAAAGCCCCAGAGAAGATCACGAGGTCTTTGACCATGCGTCCAATGCGTCCGTTCAACTTCAACACCTCCGCCGAACTCTTCCCCGCCGCGATCCGCAAGAAGAAGCGTGCAGGCTTCACCTATCGGCGGTTCGGCACTGCGGCCGAGGCCGTGCAGTTCGCGATGGAGCAGTTGCCGACGGACTCGTTGAACGGCGCCTATCTCCAGGTCGAGGAAGCGCGCTTCGACCAGAACGGCATTCGCTCGCTGTACGAGAGCGATGCCTTCCCGCTGCCCCGTCGGCCCAAGCCGGCTCCGGCTGCGGAGACTGACGCCGACGCGGCGTAAGCTTTTCGTAAAAACCTTCGATGTGCGCAAAAGGCGCGGTGACCGAGAGGTCATCGCGCCTTTTGCGTTTTGGGTTCTCCCTCTCCCGCTTGTGGAAGCGAGGCGACGACTCTCGTGCCCCGGACGCACCGCAGCGCTGAAGGAGCGCTGCGGTGCGTCCGGGACACGAGAGCAAGGCAGAGGAACCAAAGAGACGCTACATCCGCGGCTGCTTCTCCAGCCAGCGGCGCAAGAGACGGACGTTGCGCATGTTGGCTCGGAACATCACGTCGAAGGCATCGCCCGCGAACGGGACCAGGCCGACCACGCCGTCGACCGCGACATTGCCGAGCATGCGCGCGGTGATGTACCAGGGCGCTCCCAGCGCGCGGGCCTCCCGCACGAGCCACAGCGAGATCGCGGTGGTGATGATGTCGCCGACGACGGGGATCAGTCCGATCAGCCCGTCGATGCCGTAGCGGATGTTGGTGCCGGGCAGGATGAAGGCGACGTCGAGCAGCTTTGCGATCGCCTCGAAACGCGCGATCCGCTGCTCGCGTGTCAGATTGCCGAACGGACTCGCTTGCCCGAACTCGAAGCGAAACTCGCGAAACCCCTGCTCCAGGCTTTCCGGCCTGATCTCGTGGCCCTCCTGGTCGATGATCGGCCCGCGCGCCTCATGGCGAGAAAAGGTCGCGCGCGAGCTGCTGCCCGTACGGGATTTGCGCGGAGCAAGGATGTCGTCCTCGGACATGATCATGGCCTTCGGTGAACGCGCCAGCGCGGCGGAGGTTGCTGCCGCGACCTGACGCCGCGCATCAGGTCGACGCCGCCGCCGCTCGCGGCTCCTCGATATAGCGATGCACGAGCCAGGACGACATCACCGCCGGCACGAACCCGACGAGGCCATACAGGATGAACTGCACCGCGCCCGAATCCGGTCCGCGCGAGCTGTAGGTGAGCGAGGCCAGAGCGAAGGCGAACAGGCCGACCAGGAGCATCCGCAAACCCGGGCCGATCCGGCGAATGTGGATCAGGATGTCGTCGACCGCGCCGATCATCAGTGAGGGCAGCAAGCCGAACAGATAGCTGTATTGCAGGGTCTTGAAAAACACGACGAACAGCTTGCCGACCTCGCCGAGACTGGTCTGGGCCCAATAGCCGGACTGGTAGGTCGTCGTCAGCAGCAGCAGGAACCCGCCGACGAACGGGCCAACCAGGGCAAACACCAGATAGCGTTTCATCCAACAACCCTCACACTTCGCCAGCGTTATAACAGCGCAGCGGGAACCTTGAACAGCCGGGGCGCGGGCGCGGCCTAGGGGAACAAGTGGCAGGACGACGAGTTCAGACAGGACCAGAATTTTCCCTGGCGGATTGGAGGGGCCGATGGCCCGCAAACTTCTCCTGGCGACGATCGCGCTGGCAGCCTTGAGCGGCCTGTCCGACGTGCCCGCTCTTGCGCAAGACCATATGGGCACGCCGCAGGAGCAGAAGGCCTGCTCGCGGGACGCCTCGCGCTTCTGCCGCAAGGATCTCGGCAATGACGGCGCGGTGCAGAGCTGCCTGCAAGCCAACCGATCCAAATTGTCGCGCGCTTGCAGCAAGGTCTTTCAGAGCCACGGCATGTGAGGACCGAACCCCATCCCCCGCGAACGGAGTGTGAAGCCATGTTGCGCGACGAACAACTCTCGATCCTGCGGGACATCAGCCAATCCGTTGCGTTTGCCGACGACCGGCAGGGCATGGTGGGGCAGCTTATCGCCGAGGGCTACGTGATGAAGGACGGCGATCTGTTCGAGCTCACGGCCAAGGGCGTCACCGCCATCGAGGAACACGCCGCCGCTCTCGGCGGGATCGATGCGGAACAGATCTGATCGCGCGCGACGTGACTCGCGCGCAACAATTGCGAATTCCTTTGCGCTGACCATTGCAGGTCCGTGACAATGGCGCATACTTCGCTCGGGCGGCGTAGCACTTTCGATTCGAACATCAAGTAATCGAGCGACCACATGCGGGATCAAGATCCCGGCGTGAAGGCTGTGACGTGCGGCAGATCAAGCCGCGTGCGGCGCCCCAAAACCAAGCGGCTCAAGCCCAGGGGAACTCGGGGACCATCCTTCATGACACGCTATCAGACCATTGCTTCGCTGTTCGCACTCGCCAGCACCTTCGCACTCCAGACATCACCCAGTCTCGCCTTCTCGCAGGAAGCCCAGCAGATGTGCTCGGCTGACGCGATGCGGCTGTGCTCCAGCGAGATTCCCGACATCCCGCGGATCACCGCCTGCATGGTCAGGAACAAGGTCCATGTCAGCCCCGGCTGCCGCGCCGTGATGGACCGCGAGCACGCAGCCGCCGCAGCAGCGCGCAAGCGGGAAGCCGCGGCGCAGTAGCCGGCTCAACCTTGGTTGAATGATCGTCGCGAGAGGACTCGCTTCACCTCTCCCCTCCGGGGAGAGGTGAAGAGTTCAGTCGCCCCACTGGGCGAAGGCGTCGTTGAAGGCGCGCTCGCCGGGGGCGCCCTTCTCGATGGCGATGATGGCGCGGCGCTGGTCGGCGTAGACCAAGGGCACGTCGAACCAGGAGCGCTCCTTCAGGAGCTGCACGTTGCGGCTGCGGTCGGCGTCGACGTTGGAGAGGCCGACCAGGAAGAAGCCGTCGGTGACCTTGACCGCGAGGCCAGCGAGAGGCGTGCCGCGCGCCTGCTCGTTCGACTTCATCAGGATGCCCGGCACGTTGGAGACGCTGCCGCCGGGAAAATCCTGCGGCAGGATGAAGGTCAGCTCCGCGGTGTGGCTCGCCGGCAGCGAGGAGTCGGTGTTGCGGCGGAACGACATCGTCATCTTGAACTTGCGGTCGGGGATCTCGATGTCGGCGCGCACGGCAACGTCGGCCTTCTGGTTGCCGGAGGCCTTGATCGGCTCGAGCCGCCACACCACCGAGCCGACATACTGCTTGCCCTTCGGGTCGGACGGATCCGCGTCGTAGAGCACGGCCCTCTGCGCCACCGGTGCGACCGGCTGGTCGCTGGCCGAGGGCTGGCCGACGCGATCGGGAATCTTTGGCTTGCTCTGCGGCTGCGAGGCATCCTTTGGCGCCTCCACCACCTGCGTCGCCGACGGCTTGAACAGATTGGTGGCGGTCTGCACCAGCTGCTTGCCCCAGAGAATGCCCGCCCCGACCAGAATCAGCACGATGCCGACGGCGATCGCGCTCTTGAACGGAAAGCCCGAGCGGGTGCGGGCGCGCTTCTTGGCGTCGCGGTCGGGCGCGATACGCGGACGCGGCGACGGCGGCGCGTAGCGCTCGGCCTCCTCGATCGATTCGTCGTAGGAATAGGGCGCCTCGGACGCGCCGGCGCGGTTTTCCAGGCTCGGCTCCAGCCGGTCGAATTCCGGCGAGGGCGAGGGCACGTTGGCATAGGTGCGCCGCGCGGCGCGGCTGGCCTGCGCGGCAGCGCCGCCGAGATCATTGGCATCGGCCGTGATGTCGCGGAAGCCGCGCACGCCGGGCGACGGCGGCAGCGGCGGTGGCGGTCCCGCGTCAGGCGGACGGCGCGCACCTTGGCGATCGCGCCCGGCCGGCGGCTCCGGCGTCGGCGGCGGGGCGGCGGGTCCTCCCTGGCGCGGCGCGTCGAAACGGGGAGCGCGCGGCGGACGCGGGGCCTCCCCCTGATCATCGACGTTGAAGGACGGGCGGTCGGCCCGCGGCGGCGTCGGGGCCGGACGCGTGCGCGGCGGAGCCGCAGCCGGGTTGCCCTCGGTGGCACGGGTGCTGGCGCGGCGGAAGGCATCGCCACTGCCGCCAGGGCGCCCCGCCCCACCTGCCCCACCTGCCCCACCTGGGCGCGAGGCCTCGCGGGCACGCTGGGCGGCCTCCGATTCGACCTTGCGGACGGCCTCTTCCAGCGACAGCCGTTCGCGCGTGATCTCGGATTCGGAAAGCGGCGGCTGCACGCTGCGCAGCTGCGCGATCAGGGCCGTGCGCGCCCGCTCATAGAGCGCGCGACGGCTTTCGCCGGGAGCGTTGGGGTCCAGGGCGGCAATAGCGCGGGCGATCAGCGGGTAGTAATCAGCCATTTCTACTCAACTATACGCGCGTCCCGGTAAGATATCGTTAAGCCTCAAACGGATTTTGCACCAGGATAGTATCTTCGCGTTCGGGGCTGGTGGAAAGCAGCGCGACCGGGCACCCAACCAATTCCTCGATCCGCCTGACATATTTGATGGCCTGGGCCGGGAGGTCGGCCCAGGACCGCGCACTGGCGGTCGGCTCCTTCCAGCCCTCGATGGTCTCGTAGATCGGCTCGACCCGGCTTTGCGCGCCCTCGCCGGCCGGGAAATGGTCGATCTCCTTGCCGTCGAGCTTGTAGCCGGTGCAGACCTCGATCGAATCGAAGCCGTCGAGGATGTCGAGCTTGGTCAGCGCGAGGCCATTGATGCCGCAGGTCCGGACCGCCTGGCGGACCAGCACGGCGTCGAACCAGCCGCAGCGGCGCGGACGGCCGGTATTGGTGCCGAACTCGCGGCCGCGCTCGCCGATCTTACGGCCGATGTCGTTGTCCTGCTCGGTCGGGAACGGGCCCTGGCCGACGCGGGTCGTATAGGCCTTGCACAGGCCGAGCACGTAGCCGACCGCGCCAGGCCCGAGGCCGGCGCCGGTCGCGGCCTGCGCCGCCACCGTGTTGGACGAGGTGACGTAAGGATAGGTGCCGTGATCGACATCGAGCAGCGCGCCTTGCGCGCCCTCGAACAGCATGCGTTTGCCGGCGCGCCTCTCGATGTCGAGCAGCCGCCACACCGTCTCGGCATAGGGCAGCAGCTGCGGCGCAAGCGCGGTCAGCTCCTTCAGGATCTCCTTGCCGTCGAACTCCGGCAGATTGAGGCCACGGCGCAGCGCATTGTGGTGCGCCAGGAGCCGGTCGATCTTGTGCGGGAGCGTATCGAGGTCGGCGAGATCCATCAGGCGGATGGCGCGGCGGCCGACCTTGTCTTCATAGGCCGGGCCAATGCCGCGGCGGGTGGTGCCGATCGCGGTCGCGGCGCTGGCGGATTCGCGGTGCGCATCGAGCTCGCGGTGCAGCGGCAGGATCAGCGTGACGTTCTCGGCGATGCGCAAATTGTCCGGAGAGACCGCCACGCCCTGGGCCCTGAGCTTGGTGACCTCGTCGAGGAACGCGGCAGGATCGAACACGACGCCATTGCCGATCACCGACAGCTTGCCCTCGCGCAGCACGCCGGAGGGCAGGAGCGCGAGCTTGTAGGTCTTGCCGTTGATCACCAGCGTGTGGCCGGCGTTATGACCGCCCTGGAAGCGCACGACGATATCCGCCTGCTCCGACAACCAGTCAACGATCTTGCCCTTTCCTTCGTCGCCCCACTGGGCGCCGACGACGACAACATTGGCCATGCGCGGGTAATCCTTCGAAGATTTCTCTGTAAGTGGCATGATCCGAACGGAAAACCGGGACCCACTCTTCCGGGATCATGCCTGCGCCCAGCCCAATTCCCGGCCGAGGCCGGTCGCACGCGAGGCTGCCCAACCGGATAAAGGAAGCGGCCCCTCTAGGCAAGCAAGAACGGGGCTTTTTTCGGGCCCAGCGCGCGCTCCAAGCCTTTGATATCGCCGAAAAATCCAGAAACCTTCGCAGCCGGCGCGCTGGCTTCGACCAAAGCCTGAGAGGCCGCCTCCGCCGCCAGCATGGTCGCGATGCGTCCGCCCCCGTTGATGCAACCTCGTTTTCCGTGTCTTTGGATGCTGCCGGGTGATCAGCCGGCCCGGATCCCGCCGGGCCGGAGGGCTCGGCGTACTCCACGCGGGGCCCGCATCATCACAATGTCCGCCACCGGCCAGACCACGAGCGCGGAAACATCCGGCCACAGCTGGGTCGCCAACCAGCCTTATCTGCTGCTCAGCATCACGGCGCTGTGCTGGGCCGGCAACGCCATCGTCGGGCGGCTCGCCGCCGGCCACATTCCGCCGGTCACGCTGTCGTTCCTGCGCTGGTTCTTCGCCTTCCTGCTGGTGCTGCCGTTCGCCTGGAAGCACCTCGTGCAGGACTGGCCGGCCATCCGCGGCAAGCTCGGCCTGATGGTCACCCTCTCGATCACCGGCATCGGCGCCTTCAACACGCTGCAATATTGGGCGCTGGAGCATACCCAGGCGCTCAACACGCTGCTGCTGCAGTCGGCCGCGCCACTGCTGGTGGCGCTATGGTCGCTGGTCATCCTCGGCATCCGGCTCACCGCGGCACAGGCTTTCGGCGTGCTGCTGTCGATGTGCGGCGTGCTGACCATCCTGCTGCACGGCGATTTCACCACGCTGTCGAGCATCGACTTCAACAAGGGCGACCTGATCTTCCTCCTCGCGCTCCTGATCTTCGCGCTCTATTCGGTGCTGTCACTGAAGCGGCCGCCGATGCACGGCCTCTCGTTCCTCGCCTTCACCTTCGGCTGCGGCGCCGCCTGTCTCGTTCCGCTGGAGATCTGGGAACTGTCCGCGCGTCCGATCATGAAGCTCGACGGGCCGAACCTCTTGACCCTGTTCTACGTCGCCGTTTTCCCCTCGGCGCTCGCCTATCTCTGCTTCAATCGCGGCGTGCGGCTGATCGGCGCCAATCGCGCCGCGCCGTTCTTCCACGTCGTGCCGGTGTTCGGTTCGATCATGGCGATGGCATTTCTGGGCGAACACCCGCAGGCGTTCCACTTCATCGGCTTCGCGCTGGTGCTGGCGGGCGTGTTCGCGGCCTCGAGGAAGCAGGCGGCGTAGGCGCCACCACGAGCGCGGCTCTGCACTTCCTTCCCCCTTGTTGTCCTTGTTGTGGGAGAGGGGAAAAGTGCACGCCGCGTGACGGGTATGCCTATTTGGGCCTGAACTTGCTGTACGCTTCGCTTGTCGCGATGATGACGTGCTCGGCGCAGGCGTTGACGCGATGGGGATCGGCTTCACGCTCGTAGGCTTCCGACGTCATCATGTCGAGAAAGGCCGCGACGGACGGGTAATAGACCAGCGCGACGAAGTCCCACTGGTTGCCCCGATGCGGGCCGAGTGCGACCGCCTTCGCTTCACCGGTCCAAAGCAGCGTGCCGCCGCGCGCCCTGATCATCGGCACGGTGATCGCGCTGTAGCGCAGATACGCGTCCCATCCGGACCCATCGCCGTCGCGCGAGCGCGCGTGGAAGCGCATCAGGTTCAGCATCACCACCGGCGCATTCGGTTCGAGCTTCTCCAGGCCCTCGATGTTCAACATATTAACCGCCAACGGCACCTCCTCAGCTCATGCGCGCATTGTAGCATTGCGGCCCTGTGACTTGTGTCATCACGGCGATCCGGCGCAAGCTTGCATGCAACGCCCATGACGATCGCTTCGCCCGCAACACCGACCGCCAGTCCGGCCAGTCGGCTCAACAACCAGCCTTATCTGCTGCTCAGCCTGAGCTCGCTGTTCTGGGCCGGCAACATCGTGCTCGCCCGCCATGTCGGCGCGCATGTGCCGCCGCTGACGATGACCACGATCCGCTGGTTCGGCGTGTTCCTGATCCTGTTGCCGTTCGCCTGGCCGCATCTGAAGCGCGACTGGCCTGCCTTGCGCAACAGCCTGCCCTTGATGCTGTTCCTGTCGCTGGTCGGCTTTGCCTTCAACAATGCGATCTCGTACTGGGCGATGCAATACACCGAGGCGCTGAACGCGCTGCTGATCCAATCGGCAGGGCCGCTGTTCGTGGCACTGTGGTCGCTGGTGCTGTTCGGCGTGCGGCTGACCGGAGCGCAGCTCGGCGGCATCGCGATCTCGCTGGCCGGCGTGCTGATCATCATCCTGCGCGGCGACCTCGCCGCGCTCGCGAGCATCAGCTTCAACAGGGGCGACATCATGTTCGCCTCCTCGCTGGTGGCGTTCGGCCTCTACTCCGCCTTCATCCCGCGGCGGCCGAAGATCCATCAGCTCTCCTTCCTGTCCTTCACCACCTGCTGCGGCGCGACCATGCTGCTTCCCACCGCGATCTGGGAGGCGGCAAGCGGCCGCGTGCTGCACTTCGACGGGATGACGCTGGCGACGCTGGGCTACATCCTGATCTTTCCCTCCACCCTCGCCTACCTCTTCTTCAATCGCGGCGTGGCGCTGATCGGCCCGAACCGCGCCTCGCCGTTCTTCCATCTCGTGCCGGTGTTCGGCTCGGCGATGGCGATCCTGCTGCTGGGCGAAAAGCTCCAGCCGTTCCACCTGATCGGCTATGCGCTGGTGCTCGCCGGCGTCGTGCTCGCATCGCGCCAGGGCTCGGCGGCGAAGTAATTCCGTGTGACGGACGGGCGCGTGCGATCTCGTGTCCGGACAAGATGCAGCGCCTAAGCGCTGCATCGCGGAGCCGGGATCTAGTGTGCCGCGAATGTGGCCCCGGTTCAGCAGCGCATCACGCCGCGAAAGCGGCGCGCTGCACTGCGCCCGGGGCACGCAACTCCCGTCTTCCGATTTCAGCGAACAGACGCTAGTTTCCCGCCAACGAAAAGAGGGAACGACCACATATGCTTTCAGGGCTGATTCGAAACTTGCGCACCATCGGCGCGGCCGCACTTTGCCTCGCCGCAGCTTGCACGGCTCAGGCCGACACTTATCCCAGCCGCAACATCACGCTGGTCTTGCCGTTCGCGGCCGGAAGCGGCACCGACACCACGACGCGCCTGATCTCGCAGCATCTGTCGCAGGCGCTCGGCGTCGGCATCGTCATCGAGAACAAGGCGGGTGCCAACGGCATGCTCGCCGCGACCTACGTCGCGAAAGCCGCCCCCGACGGATACACGCTGCTGGTGACGACCAACACCACGCATTCGGCCAACCCCTATCTGCTCAAGAGTCTCACTTACGATCCGGTCAAGGATTTTACCCCGATCGCCCGTACCGGCGATCTGCCCTTTATGCTGGTCATCAATCCGGAAGTGCCGGCCAAGTCCGTCGCCGAGCTCATCGCTTATGGCAAGGCCAATCCCGGGAAGCTGAGCTACGCCTCGGGCTCGTCGTCGGCGATCGTGTCGGGTGCGACCTTCGCGCACAATGCCGGGCTCGACCTCTTGCACGTGCCCTACAAGAGCTCGCCGCCGGCGCTCAACGACGTCATTGGCGGCCGCGTCTCGATGATGTTCGTGGACATCCTGACCGGCCTGCCCCATGTCAACGGCAACGCCCTGCGCGCGCTCGCCGTCACCACCAAGGAGCGCTCGCCGCTGGTGCCACACCTGCCCTCGATGCAGGAGGCGGGCGTGCCGGATTTCGACATCTCGTCCTGGCAGGGCTATTTCGGCCCCGCCGGCATGCCGAAGGAGATCGTGACGCGGCTCAACACCGAGATCCGCAAGATCGTCGAGAAGCCGGAAATCAAGGCGCAGCTCGCCACACTCGGCATGGACGCCTTCTCCGGCACGCCGGAGGAGCTCGGCACCTTCGTCAATGAGCAGCTCGTGCTGTGGGAGAAGCTGATCACCAACGCGAAGATCGAAAAGCAGTAGGATCAGCCCCCGTGTTCCGGACAAGATGCAGCGCGTCCGCGATGCATCGCAGAGCCGGGACCCCGACTGCCGCATGCCCCCGGCTCAGCAGCGCATCGCTGAAGGAGCGCTGCGCTGCGTCCGGAGCACGAGACCTCCGCATTCTCCGTGATGGCCGGGCTTGTCCCGGGCAGACGGCGGAGCAGATCGAAGCGTCGGTGCACGCGCGAAAACTACGCCGCGCGCACCTTGGCGAGGAAGTTGTCGACGGCGGTGCGCAGCGCGCCGGATTGGTTGTCCAGTTCGCGGGCGTTGGAGAGCACGTCGGTGGCGGCACTGCCGGTCGCTTCCGCGGCCGAGGTGACACTGCCAATATGGGCGTTGATTTCGCTCGAGCCGGCCGCGACCGACTGGATGTTGCGCGCGATCTCGCGGGTCGCCTCGCCCTGCTGCTCGATCGATGCGGAAATGCCGGCCGTGATCTCGCTCATCTCGGTGATCGTCTGGGTGATGCCGGAGATGGCCGCGACCGCGTCGCTGGTCGAGGTCTGCATCGCAGCGACCTGGGCGGAAATCTCCTCGGTCGCCTTCGCGGTCTGATTGGCGAGCGCCTTGACCTCGGAGGCGACCACGGCGAAGCCGCGGCCGGACTCGCCGGCTCGGGCCGCTTCGATGGTAGCGTTGAGCGCGAGCAGGTTGGTCTGCGCCGCGATCGAGTGGATCAGCTTGACGACCTCGCCGATCTTCTCGGCGCCGGAGGAGAGCACCTGAACGGTGGCGTTGGTACGCTCGGCGTCATTGACGGCACGGCTCGCCACTTCGGTCGAGCGCGTGACCTGGCGGGAGATTTCCGCAACCGAGCTCGACAGCTCTTCGGCGGCCGCCGCGACCGTCCCGACATTGCCGGAAGCCTTTTGCGAGGCAGCGCCGACCGTTGCCGCACGCGAGGAGGCGTCGCTGGCAGTGGCAGTCATCGATTGCGCCGTCGTCTGCATGCCCGCCGCGGCCGAGGAGACCGAGCGGACGATGCCGTTGACGCTGCGTTCGAAGTCGTTGGCGATGTCCTCCATCGCGCTGCGACGTTCCGCCGCGGCGCGCTCCTTGGCATCGGCCTCGGCTCGCTCGATCTCGCGGATGCGGACTGCATTGTCCTTGAAGATCTGTACGGTCGAAGCCATCTCACCGACCTCATCGCCGCGACCGACACCGGGGATGTCGCCTTCGAGCTTGCCCTCGGCGAGATCCTTCATGCGCATGCCGAGCAGCGCCAGCGGACGGCTGATGCTGCGTCCGATCATCCAGGCGACGCTGCCGGCAACGATGACGATGCCGAGCATGGCAAGGCCGAGCAGCCAGTAGGCCGGCCCCATCTTCTCGTCGATGTCATCGAGATAGGCACCCGTGCCCAGATACATGTCGAAGCCGGGGATTGCGACCGCGTAACCGAGCTTGCGGATCGGCTTTGGCTGTCCGGGTTTCACATACTCATAGAAGAGCAGGAGTTCGCCGTTGGTCTTGACGCCGTCCATGATCTCGCGGGACAGCTTGCGGCCATTCGTCTCCACGTCCATGCGGTTCTGGCCGATCTGCTTCGGATCCGGCGCGAGCTGCGTGATGCCGTCATAGGTGGTGCCGAACAGATAGCCGGAGCCCTTGTCGTAAGTCATCGCGTTGCCGTAGCGGCGCAGGTCCGCGAGCGCGGCGTCCTTGGTCATCTCGCCGGCATTGACCCGCTTCATCAGCGTCGCGGCGTAGTTGCGGGCCAGCTCGACGATTGCCTTGGTCTGGTCGACGCGCGCATTCACCATTTCGCGCTTCATCAGATAGCCGGCGAGAACACCGGAGGCGCAAAGGCCGAACAAGGTGACGCCGACGAGAATGCCCAGCTTGGGGGCGATCTTCAGATTGCTCAACTTCACAGGTTAGCTCCGGCAAAAGTGGGACACGGGCACGCGACCAGATCGATCAAAATCGAATCAATTTTTAGTGGCCGAGGCCTTAGCAAGTTACTTACGTGCCTCCGTAGAAGCCCGGACCGCGCGCGGAAAATCGGAAATATACCTCGCTCACGACAACCGCGAATTGTACGCACCGGCCGCGATTTCGCGTAAAAGACGCAAAGGCCCGCCACGAAGGCGGGTCACAACAAGAAACCAAATCGGGAGCAGGACATGCCGAAATACAGGGTGGTGACGCCGAAGGGTGCGAGCTTCACCGTCGCGGGCAGCGATTATTCCTATGAGCGCGAGGCGCTCGATCCGATCGATGCCGAGATCGTCGAGGCGCCGGCCGACGAGGCCGGGTTCATCGCCGCCGCCAAGAATGCCGACGCCATCTATGCCAAGGGCATCCCGATCACCAAATCGATCATCGACGCGCTGGAGAGCTGCAAGGTCATCACGCTCGGCTCGGTCGGTGTCGACAGTGTCGACGTCAAGGCCGCCACCGCCCGCGGAATTCCCGTCACCAACATCCCCGACACCTTCATCGAGGAGGTCGCCGACCACGCCATGATGCTGCTGCTCGCGGGCTTCCGCCGCCTGGTCGAGCAGGACCGCATGGTGCGCGACGGCCGCTGGGCCGAGGGCCGGCCGGCACTGCTCAAGATCCCGCGGCTGATGGGCCAGACGCTCGGCTTCATCTCGTTCGGCCGCGTGGCGCGTGCGGTTGCGAAACGCGCCGCGCCGTTCGGCCTGCGCATGATGGCCTATGATCCCTTCATCCAGGAAACGCTGATGTACGACCACGGCGTGATGCCGGCGACGCTGAACGAGGTGCTGTCGCAATCCGACTTCGTCTCGATGCACGCGCCGGCGAGGCCCGAGGTGCATCACATGCTGACCGAAAAGCACTTCCGGCAGATGAAGAAGGGCTCGATCTTCATCAACACCGGGCGCGGTGCCACCGTGGACGAGGAGAGCCTGATCAAGGCGCTGCAAGAGGGCTGGATCGCGCATGCCGCCCTCGACGTGCTGGAGAAGGAGCCCCCCTCGCACAACAATCCCCTGCTCGGCATGGAGAACGTGACGCTGACAGCCCACGTCGCCTCGGCCTCGGCACGGTTTGACGAAGCGCGCAAGCGCCGGGTGGGCTACGAATTGTCACTGGTGCTTCAGGGCATGTGGCCGGTAAGCTGCGTCAATCCGTCGGTGCTGCAGAACACCGCACTCCGCCGCTGGCAGCCCGTCAGCATGGACCGCGGACCGAACAGCTAGACGGGCCGGCGTAAAACGCGCCGACGACCGAAACGGCCCTTCACCGGCGATCAACGCCGGGAAGGGAACATCATAGGGAGGTACTGATGAGGAACGACATCACACGTCGTGATGCCTTGGCGCTGGGCCTGTCCGCTGCAACGCTCGCGGCCACCGGTGCTGCAGCGCAAACACCACCATCAACGATCAAGGCCGCCGACGTTCCGGCGCCCAAGCTGCCGATCGAGAAGGGCGCATCCTTACGCATGCTGCGGCCCGTACGTTTCGTCCAGGCGGATGAGGATGTATTCCGCGCGAATGCAGCGAAGTTCACCAAGGAGACCGGCGTTGAGGTGAAGGTCGACTTCGTCGGCTGGGAAGACATCAACCAGCAGACCGCGGTGACCGCCAATTCCGGCGCCGGTCCTGACATCATCATCGGCTTCTCCGATGCGCCGCACATCTATATCGACAAGCTGATCGAGCTGACCGACGTCGCGGACTATGTCGGCAAGAAGTATGGCGGATGGCTGCCGCTGGCGCAACGCTACGGCAAGAAGAACAAGAGCGAGACCTGGATCGGGCTGCCGTTCGGCGCCACCGCGGGGCCCCTGATCTACCGCAAGTCGGTCCTGCAATCGGTCGGCTTCGACAAGGTGCCGGAAGACCATGCCGGAATCGTCGACCTGTGCCAAAAGCTGCACAAGGCCGGCAAGCCGGCCGGTTTCGCGCTCGGCAACGCCAAGGGTGACGGCAACGGTTTTGCGAACTGGGCGCTGTGGTCACACAATGCCGCCCTGCTCGACGAAGAGGGCAACCTCACCATCAACAGCAAGGAGACCATCGCCTCGCTGAACTGGGTCAAGCAGTTGTACCCGACCTTCATCGCCGGCACGACGTCGTGGAACGACGTCAGCAACAACCGCGCCTACTCCTCGCAGGAGATTTCCCTGACCGCCAACGGCGTGTCGCTGTACTTCTCATTGAAGAACGATCCTGCCACCAAGGCGATCGCCGAGGACAGCGAACATCAGCTGCTGCCGAAGGGCCTGGCCAAGGTCTCGCCGATGGCTGGCCTGACCCTGAACGCGATGGTGTTCAAGCACAGCCAGTACCCCAACGCCGCCAAGGCCTTCCTGCAATACATGCTGGAAAAGGACCAGTACGAGCCGTGGCTCAATGCCAATTCCGGCTACTGGGCCCAGCCGCTCGCGGCCTATGCCGAGGCCGCCGTTTGGTCGCAGGATCCCAAAGTGAAGCTGTTCAAGGACACGATGAACAGCACCTATTACGACGGCTACAAGGGCCCGATCTCGACGGCGACGGGGGCGGTCAGCGCAGACTACGTGCTGATTCAGATGTTCTCGTCGGTCGCGACCGGCGCGGCCACGCCAGAGGCCGCGGCCGCGGAAGCCGAGCAGCGCTGCAAGCGGTACTTCCGGCGGCAAAACCGTTAGGCAGCTGAGCGATCGTCATTGCGAGCGAAGCGAAGCAATCCGGAGCGCGTCCGAGGAGACAGTCTGGATTGCTTCGTCACTTCGCTCCTCGCAATGACGTTGGGATGACGTTCAACGACAGGACAAAAAGCTGATGTCCGTGACCACCCTACCCTCTCCCGCGCTGGCCCAGCGGCAACCGAGCTGGCTGGTGCGATTGTTCGACTACAAGCCGTTCCTGATCATGATGTGTCTGGCACCTGCGATCGGGCTGCTTACGGTCTTCCTGACCTATCCACTCGGCCTCGGTATCTGGCTCGCCTTCACCGACACCACGATCGGCCAGCGTGGCAGCTACGTCGGACTCGAGAACTTCCAGTATCTGCTCACCGATTCCCTGTGGTGGAACGCGGTGTTCTACAGCGTGGTCTACACGGCCATCGCGACGTTCGGGAAATTCGCACTCGGCTTCTGGCTCGCGCTGCTGCTCAACAACCATTTTCCGTTCAAGAGCGTGCTGCGCGCGATCATCCTGCTGCCGTGGATCGTGCCGACCGTGCTGTCGGCGCTGGCGTTCTGGTGGATCTACGATCCGCAATTCTCGATCATCTCCTACCTGCTGGTCGACGTGCTGCATTGGCGCAGCGACAACATCGACTTCCTCGGCTCGCCCTGGCCGGCGCGCTTCTCGCTGATCGCCGCCAATATCTGGCGCGGCATTCCCTTCGTCGCGATCTCGCTGCTGGCGGGGCTGCAGACCATCTCGCCCTCGCTCTACGAGGCTGCGATGCTCGACGGCGCCAGCGCCTGGCAGCGATTCCGCTACATCACCTTTCCGATGATGATGCCGATCCTCGCCATCGTCATGACTTTCTCTATCATCTTCACATTCACCGACTTCCAGCTGGTCTACGCCATCACCCGTGGCGGGCCCGGCAACTCGACTCACCTGCTGGCGACGCTGGCGTTCCAGCGCGGCATCGCCGGCGGCGAGCTCGGTGAAGGTGCCGCGATCGCGGTGTCGATGATCCCGTTCCTGGTGTTCGCGACGCTGTTCTCCTATTTCGGCCTGGCCCGCCGCAAGTGGCAGCAGGGAGAGAGCAATGACTGATACTGTCGCGCAAGCCGCTGTCGCCGACGCGAAGGCAGCGCCCGACACGATGGCCTGGGATTCCGGGCTGCGGCGGCTGATGATGATCTATCTGCCGCTCGGCTGCTTCGTGCTGATCCTGCTGTTCCCGTTCTACTGGATGGCGATCACCTCGTTCAAGCCGAACGCGGAGTTGATGAATTACAAGGAGCACAATCCGTTCTGGATTTCCTCGCCGACGCTGGCGCACATCAAGCACCTGCTGTTCAACACCGCTTATCCGCATTGGCTGTGGACGACGATACTGGTCGCGATCGGGGCGACCACGCTGTCGCTGATCGCGAGCACGCTGGCGGCCTACGCCATCGAACGCCTGCGTTTCCGCGGCAGTCCTTATGTCGGCCTCGGCATCTATCTCGCCTATCTCGTGCCGCCGTCGATCCTGTTCATTCCGCTCGCCACCGTGGTGGTGCAGTTCGGCCTGTTCGATTCGCCGCTGGCCCTGATCCTGGTCTATCCGACCTTCCTGGTGCCGTTCTGCACCTGGCTCCTGATCGGCTATTTCAAGTCGATCCCTTATGAGCTCGAGGAGTGTGCGCTGGTGGACGGCGCCACGCGGCTGCAGATCCTGCGCCGGATCACGCTGCCGCTTGCGGTGCCCGGGCTGATCTCGGCCGGCATCTTCTCCTTCACGCTGTCCTGGAACGAGTTCATCTACGCGCTCGCTTTCATCCAGAGCGGCGCCAACAAGACCGTACCGGTCGCGATCCTGACCGAGCTCGTCACCGGCGACGTCTACCAATGGGGCGCGCTGATGGCGGGATCACTGCTCGGCTCGCTGCCGGTTGCGATCTTCTACTCGTTGTTCGTGGACTATTACGTGTCGTCGCTGACCGGCGCGGTGAAGGAGTAGCCTCGCTCTCTCGCCCTGCCTCTCCCCGTTGTTGCGGGGAGAGGCGAAGAGGGCTGCGGCCTTTGGCCCGGCTTCACAATACTGCAACATGCGATCCGCATAAGGCGTGCGTCCGCCAACAGGAGACGCACATGCGCGCGACTTTTCTCAGCTCCGTCGCAACGATCATTCTCACCGTAAGCACCGCGCTCGCGCAGAGCGAGGGCGAATTCCCGGCCAAGCTCGCCGGCCACGTGGTGATGCCGGCCGCCACCTTCATCGATGCTCCGGCCGATGCCCCCACCGATCTCAAGACCTCCGGCAAATACACCACTGGCAAGCGGGTCGACGCGCTTGGCACTGTCATGGGCAAGTCCTATGAGCGACCGACCGGCGTGTCGTTGCCGTTCAAGGGCCAGCCACTCCAGGGCCATTCCGGCATCAAGACCATGCCCGACGGCAGCTTCTGGGTCATCACGGATAACGGTATGGGTGCGCGCGCCAACTCGCCGGATTCGATGCTGTACCTCAACCGCCACAAGATGGATTGGGCGAACGGCAAGATCGAGCGGCTGGAGACCATCTTCCTGCATGATCCCGACAAGAAGGTGCCGTTCCGCATCGTCCATGACGACACCGAGAAGCGCTATCTCACCGGCTCCGATTTCGACACCGAGGGTTTCCAGATCATCGGCGACACTTTCTGGATCGGCGACGAGTTCGGCCCCTACGTCCTGAAGGCCGATAAATCGGGCAAGATCCTCGCGGTTTTCGAGACCCTCGCCGACGGCAAGCCGGTGCGCTCGCCGGACAACTGGGCCGTCGCGACGCCCGGCGCACCCGGCGCAACCTACACCAACGTCAATCTCCGCCGCTCCAAGGGTTTTGAGGGCTTCGCCTCGTCGAAGGACGGCAAGTTCATCTACGGCTTGCTCGAAGGACCGCTGTGGGATGCGGAGAAGAAGGACTGGGAGAAGGTCGACGGCAAGGAAGCCTCGCGGATCCTCGAATTCGACGTCGCCGCGGAGAAATTCACCGGCCGCTACTGGCAGTACGTGTTCGAGCAGAACGGCAACGCCATCGGCGACTTCAACATGATCGATCAGGCCTCCGGCCTCGTCATCGAGCGCGACAACGGCGAAGGCACCCCCGACAAGGCGTGCCCGCAGGGTACGCGCGGCGAGAATTGCTTCCCGGATATTGCCAAGTTCAAGCGCATCTACAAGATCGAGCTCACCGACTCCAATGTCGGCAAGCCCGTGCGCAAGGTCGGCTATATCGACCTGATGAAGATCAGGGATCCCGACAAGAAGGCGAAGAAGCCGCTCAACGACGGCGTCTACACCTTCCCGTTCTTCACCATCGAGAACGTCGATCGGGTCGACGACACGCACATCATTGTCGGCAACGACAATAACCTGCCGTTCTCCTCCAGCCGCGATCCCAACAAGGCCGACGACAACGAGTTCGTGCTGCTCGAGGTCGCGGATTTCCTGAAGGCGAAGTAAAGCTCTCTCCCTCTCCCCGAGAGCCCTCACCCCAGCCCTCTCCCGCAAGCGGGAGAGGGAGCGCACTTCGTTCGCGGCTGGCAATCTACCCCGCCGGCACGATCACCATGCTCTTGTCCTTCGGCCAGCGGACGCGCCAGGCGAAGTTGATGTCCCTGATCTCGCCGGGCTTGGCGTCGAACGACCATTCCAGCACGCCGCGCTTGTCGCGGATGTTGGTTGCGGTCGGCTGCGTGCTCGAGGGCAGCATCTCGACGATGATGTCCTCGTTCTCGCTGACCGGCAACTGGTCCTCGATCGCGACCTTGATCGGGAAGTCGTGACCGTTGCGGATCGTGGTCTTGAACGCGCGCTCGTCGGTCTTCGACGTCGTCACGAGCAAGCCGGCCGAGCCCTCGTTGCGCTTGAGCACCGTGCGCTCGATTCTCACATTGTCGTCGGCGCCGAAGCCGAGCCGCACGATGTCGTCCTTGGCGGAGGCCGTGATCTTGCCACGGCCGACGAAGACGCCGTCGCGATAGATCGCGACCTTGCCGGGCAGAAGCGTCGTGTCGTCCGTCTGCTTGAAGCTGGCTTCGAGGAAGGCGGTGGGATCGATCACCGGCGCCGCGCGTACGGCGAGATCGGCGGGCACATTCACCGAAGCGATACGCAAGCTCTTGGCGCCCTCGGCAGCGCCGAGGCTGACGCGGCCGGGAATTTTGAAGGTGGCCTGGAAGTCGCCGATCTCGGCGACGGCCTGCTGCTCGTCGGCGCGCTCGCGCGGCTCGGCCGCTTCTGCGATCTTGGCCATGGCCGGTGATTGCGCCTGACGCGTCATCGGTGCAGGCCGCGCCAGATCCGAGGCCGTGCCGAGCGCCAGCGGCTTCGGCACTTGCGGATATTGCGCCACCAGCGAGGTCAGCTCCGGCGCGCTGCCGCCGCGGCCGAGACGCACGGTGGAGACGCCGAGCGTCACGTTCGACCAGTCCTCGCCGGTCGACTGCGTGACCTCGGCGCGACGGACGAGTTCGAGTTGCGGCTTGCGATCCCTAGCGCCGGTGTCGAGCCGGGCATCGTAGAGCGGCACCCAGCGCGCGTTGCGCACGGTGTAGGTCACGCGCAGCGTCGCCTTGGTCGCGGCGGCCGATGCCACGTCGATCCGCACCTCCAGCATGCTGGGCGGCTTGGCCGAGCGCTCGGCTTCCAATTCGGCGATCTGGCGATCGATCTCGCGCTGTTTTCGCGTGGCATCGCGAATTGCGGTGTCCGCGGTCGCGATCTCCTCGGCAACCGCCGCAAAGGCCGCGCGCCATTCGGTAATCGGGCGCGCCTCGCCCTTCTCGCCGAGGCCGGCCGGCGAGGCTTCGGCAAAGTGCTGCGCAAACTTGCGCCGCGCGTTGGCCGAGTCGATCGCACCCTGCAGGTCGGCCCGTTGATCCCTCAGTGCTTCGATGCGCTTGTCCAGCCCGGAGAGGTTCGCGGGCGGTGCGGCCTTCGGCGGCCGCGCATCGATCGTGCCGATGGTGAGCTTGGCGCCCGCCTCGCCTTCAACGCGGAGGGAAGACGGATCGAGCGAGAGCGGAAAGTCCTTGGCGACCAGCGTCGAATCACCGGAGGCGAGGTCCAACGAAATGACACGGGTGACGGTGGCGCCGTCCGGATAGACGGTGACCGTCTCGATCGTCGACGTGGCGTCCACGTTGGCCGCCCATGACGGCGACGCAATGCCCGTGGTCACCAGGACCAGGCCCGTGGTTGCCAAGTCTCTTGCGGTGATGCGCATGAAGTCCCTCCTGCCTATCGCCGCGCCGCCAGCCGGACGCGCGCGATGAAATGCCTCGCCATCGTGGTTGGACGCGGCAGGGAAGGAACCGGTTCGATTGGGGTTTCCGCGGGCGCCGACGCGGCGGCACCATGGCCGCTGAACGCTTTGAAGTCCCTTTAGGCCTGGGTCGGCGCGCCCTGGCCGAAGATGCGCCGGAGCAGATCGGTCACGTTGCGGGCGCCGGCCTTCTTCAGGATGCTGGCGCGATAACCTTCGACCGTCCGGGCGCTCAGATGCATCCGCCGGGCGATCTCCTTGTTGGTGAGACCAACGGCGAGATGCTCGAGCACGTCGCCTTCGCGCTCGGTCAGGGGCTCGCAACCGGGCAGCCAGCATTGCCGGATCGCTGCGGGCTGGGCGAACTCATCGATGGCGGCATCAATCCGGCCGACGACGTCGTGGGTGCGGAACGGCTTTTCGATGAAGTCGGCCGCGCCGCTCTTGATGGCGTCGACCGCCATGGCAATGCTGCCGTTCGCGGAGGTCACCAGTACCGGCGCCATGCAGTTCTCGCCGCGCAGCCGCTTGAGCACCTCGAGGCCAGAGTGATCGGACGGCAGCTCCAGCAGCACGCAGGCCGGCATCCGCGCCTTTGCTGCAGACAAGAGAGACGCACCGTCGGCGAAACAGATCACCTCATAGGCGTTCTGTTGGAGCGCGGTCGAAAGTTGTTCGCGGGAGGCAGCGTCGGTATCGACGACGAATATCTCACCCTTGGAAAGCATGTTTCCCGGCACGATCCCGATCCAGCAATGTCCTGGTCAAATGGCCCGAGACGGTAGCCGGCTCCATCGCCCTGCCGCGCCGTCGTCAACACGGCATTCACGCCCGTGCTTCGGTCTCCCCCTATGTATGTTCCGTCCCGTTCCTGGATTTGACTGACCGGGACAGAAATTTTACATTTCGGGACATCCTTGGGAATGGCTGGCAGGAACGGTTCGCATGACCGACCTCATTCGCAGCTCAAGCCTGAGTTATTATTCGGAGGTTGCCCGGTCAGTCGGGCTCGACCCCATGCAGATGATGCGCAAGGCGAGGCTGCCGCCAGCCTGCCTCGACAAGCCCGACACGCCCATTGCCGTCGCCGCCCTGCGCCGTCTGCTCGAATTGTCGGCGGAGGCGTCCGGCTCCGAAGATTTCGGCTTGCGTCTCGCCGAGCGCGGCGGCCTGATCAATTTCGGCGCGGTCAGCCTGATCGTGCGCGAACAAGCGACCGTCGGTGAGGCCATCGATGCGTTCTCGCGCTTCATCCATATCCATCACGATGGCATGCGACTGGACGTTGCGCGCGGCAAGCAGACCGTGACCGTCGCGATGCATCTGCGTGGCCGGCACCCGAGCGCGTCGCGCCAGTCGATCGACATGGCGCTCGGCAGCGTCCACCGCATCATCCAGTCGCTGTTCGGTCACGACTGGCGGCCGCAGAGGGTGCACCTGCATTATCCACCGCCGCACGACCGCAAGCGCTACCGCGAATTCTTCGGCTGCCGCGTGGTCTTCAACGCGAAGCATGACGCGATCCTGTTGTCGGCGCACGATCTGGGACGCCGGATCCCGAGCGCGCATCCACTGATCGCGAATTACCTACGCAAGCGGATCGAGGCGATTGAAACACGGCCCGCAAGCTGGGAGCAGAAGGTCGACGAGGTCGTACGCCTCCTGCTCGCCGGCGGCGACTGCACGGTCGAGCGCGTCGCCGAGCATCTTGCCTGCACCCGCCGCACCATCCACCGCCGCCTCGCCGCATCGGGCACCAGCTTCTCGGCCATCCTGGATGCGCAACGCGCCGATCTCGTGACCCGGCTGATCGACGACCCCGGCCGGCCGCTGACGGACATCGCGGTGCAGCTTGGCTTCTCCGCGCAGAGCGCCATGGCGCGCTGGTTCCGCGGCCGTTTCGGCTGCACCATCACCGACTGGCGCAAGGGCGTGCGGCCTCTCACCGTGCCGCCCTCGGCGACTGCAGCTTGAGTTCAGCGAGCCGGCGCCGGCACGCCCATCGTGGCGACGGCGCGCCAGCGTGAATCCGGCAAAAGCTTGTCGCAGCGCAAACACTCTTGTCGTGATCGGCGCACACTGCACCCGTCATCAAAACCTTTTCAGATGAAGGATGCTTCCGATGTTGACCCGCAGAGCCGCATTGATCAGCGCCGCCCCTGAATCTCTTCGGGACGCGCAGACCGTATCGTCATGCGCGCCCCCTTCGCGAAGCCTCAGGTGTTCTGAAGCCTCAGGTGTTCTTCAGCGCGATGCGGAATTCGGCTTCGGTCTTGGCCTTGACCTCGTCGAGCGAGACGCCGTCGGCAAGTTCGATCAGCGCCATGCCGCCGTCGCCGTGCTTGTCGATGGTGAAGACGGCAAGATCCGTGACGACCATGTCGACCACGCGTTCGCCGGTCAGCGGCAAGTTGCACTTCTTCAGCAGCTTCGGACCATCCTTGGCCGAATGCTCCATCACCACGACGACGCGCTTGACGCCAGCGACGAGATCCATCGCGCCGCCCATGCCTTTGACCATCTTGCCCGGGATCATCCAGTTGGCGAGATCACCGTTCTGGGCCACCTGCATGGCGCCGAGGATCGAGAGATCCATGTGGCCGCCGCGGATCATGCCGAAGGAATCCGCGCTGGAGAAATAGGACGTCGAGGGCAGCTCGCTCACGGTCTGCTTGCCGGCATTGATGAGATCGGCGTCTTCCTCGCCCTCATAGGGGAACGGGCCCATGCCCAGCATGCCGTTCTCGCTCTGCAAGGAGACGTCCATGCCGTCAGGGATGTAGTTCGAGACCAGCGTCGGGATGCCGATGCCGAGATTGACGTAGTAACCGTCACGCAATTCCTTCGCGGCGCGCGCAGCCATCTGTTCACGGGTCCAGGCCATCTTGGTCTCCTGTCGATTCTTTAGTGGCGCATGATCTGATCGGAAAACCGGCTTCCACTTTTCCGGATCATGCGCTGGGGCGCGGGCGGGTGTTGCGGAATTCGATGCGCTTCTTGGCCGTACCGACCTCGACGATGCGCTTCACGAAGATGCCGGGCGTATGGATGTGGTCGGGATTGAGTTCACCGGCCGGAACCAGATGCTCGACCTCGGCCACGGTGATCTTGGCGGCGGTCGCCATCATCGGGTTAAAATTGCGCGCGGTCTTGCGGTAGATGAGGTTGCCGGCGGTGTCGCCCTTCCAGGCGTGCACGATGGCGAGGTCGGCGAACAGACCGCGCTCCATCAGATATTTCTCGCCGTCGAACTCCTTCACTTCCTTGCCTTCGGCGATCAGCGTGCCGACGCCGGTCTTGGTGTAGAAGGCCGGGATGCCGGCGCCGCCGGCGCGGATGCGCTCGGCCAGCGTGCCCTGCGGGTTGAATTCGAGCTCCAGCTCGCCGGCGAGGAATTGCTGGGCGAACAGCTTGTTCTCGCCGACATAGGACGAGATCATCTTCTTGATCTGGCGGGTTTCGAGAAGGCGGCTGAGGCCGATGCCGTCGACGCCGGCATTGTTGGAGACCACCGTCAGGCCCTTGACGCCGGACTCCCGGATCGCGTCCGACAGCTCCTCGGCGATGCCGCAGAGGCCGAAGCCGCCCGACATGATCATCATGTTGTCTTTTAGAATGCCTGACAGCGCCGACTTGGCGTCGGGATAGACCTTATTCATGCAAAAAACCTCGACTGAACCTTCGGCTTGCAGGCGTCGCGCCTTATTGGCGGCGATTATTAGGCGAAATCGTCCGAAGCCGTCAATGATACGGGGTTCTCCGCTCCGCCGCTGGGTGATAGAAGCTGCCCACGCCGTGGGCATAACCGTGCCGCGGCCTTGAAAGCGTCAAGAAAACCCATCAAGTTGCGGGGGTTGGGCGTGGGCGCGCAGGTTTCCCGGCCCGCCCTTCTGGCTCCAACGACCAACCCGATCAGGACATGCCATTGACCATGGCCCAAGGAATGAAGCGCCTCGGGACGCCGATCGCGGCGCTGCTCGGCGTCGCGCTGATCGCCCTGATCGCGACCTCCTGGCTCATCAACCGCGACGCGCTGCGCAGGGCGGTCGAAGCGCAGATCCGCGACGTCACCGGGCTCGAGCTCAGCGTCGCGGGCAGCATCGACATCTCGGTGCTGCCGGCGAGCTACATCTCCTTCCACGACGTCGGCCTCAAGGGCGGCGGCACCAGCGCTCCCGCGCTCCAGGTCGAGGTGCTCACCGCGAATTTGCGGCTGCTGCCGCTGCTGCTGCAACGATTCGAGATCGCCGACCTGATGCTCCTGCGGCCACGCATCCATGTCAGCCTCAAACCGGACGGCGAGAGCAACTGGACGCCCTTCATCCAGACCATCGCACGCACCATGAAGCCCGGGGCGGAGAACCAGGTCTCGTTCTCCGAAATCCGCATCCAGGACGGCGTGCTCGACTACGAGGACCCCGCCACGCATGCCACCGAGAAGCTCGAGGACATCGACCTGTCGCTGGCCTGGCCTTCGATCTCGCGCTCCTTTGCTGCGACCGGACAGTTCGACTGGCGCGGCGAGCGCGTCGACGGCTCGATCAGCTTCTCCGATTTCGTTGCCGCCCTCTCCGGCGACCGGTCCGGCCTGAAGGCGCGAATCGCCAGCGCGCCGGTCAAGCTCGCCTTCGACGGCAGCGTCGCCAATCGCACCAGCCCGATGATGGAAGGCACGCTCACGGTCGACAGCCCGTCCTTGCGCAACGCGCTGCGCTGGACCGGGCAGCCGCAGCCCGGCAGCGGCGGCTTCGGCCGCTTCGCGCTGAAGGCGCGCGCCAACGTCGTCGGCGCCTCGATCGCGCTCACCAATGTCAATGTCGAGCTCGACGGCAATGCCGCCGAGGGCGTCATGACCTACGCCAATAACGGCCGGCAGACGCTGCAGGCGACGCTCGCCGCCGACGCGCTCGACTTCACGCCCTATATCTCGACGTTCCGCCTGCTCGCGAGCGGCGCGCGCGACTGGAACAGGCAGCTGTTCGATCTCAATGGATTGTCGACCACCGACCTCGACATGCGCCTGTCGGCTGCAAGGCTGACGGTCGGGCCGACGAAGCTCGGCCGCACCGCGATCGGCGCCAATTTGCGCAACGGCACGCTGGCGCTCTCCGTCGGCGAGGCGCAGGTCTATGGCGGGATCGCAAAGGGCTCGTTCGGTATCGCGCGGTCCGACACCGTCGCCGACATCAAGGCGCAATTCCAGTTCACCGACGTCGATCTCCAGGCCTGCGCCACCGAACTGTTCGGTCTCAACAAGCTGTCAGGCCGCGGCAACATCAACGTCTCGCTGCTCGCCTCCGGATCGAGCCCGTTCGGCCTCGTGCAGTCACTCGACGGAAGCGCCACCGTGACCGGGCATGACGGCGCGATCTCGGGCTTCAACGCCGAGCAGCTCCTGAAGCGGCTGGAGCGGCGGCCGCTGTCGGGCGGCGGCAATTTCCGCAGCGGCTCGACGCCCTACGACAATCTCACCATCGCCGTGAAATTCTCCGACGGGATCGCCACCGCCGAGGACATCCGCGTCGAGGGGCCGGCGACGAAGATCACGCTCACCGGCACCGCCTCGGTGCCGGCACGCGAATACGACATGAAGGGCGTGGCGAGCCTCAACGGCGCGTCGGGGTTTGAACTTCCCTTCGTGGTGCAGGGCCCCTGGGACGATCCGCTGATCTTCCCGGATCCGGAAAGCCTGATCCGCCGCTCGCCGGCCTCCGCGCCGCTGCTCGACATGCTGAAGGACCGCAAGGGGGGTGACGCCGTGCGCTCCGCAATCGAGCGCATCACCGGCACCGGAAAGCGTCCCGCACCGGCGGAATCGCCGACGGCGGAGAACGCCAAAGAGAGCGCCAAGTCCAACTAACGCGCTCTGTCGGATTCGGCACTTCAGCGCCACGGGCTCGATTGCTTGATTGGACATTGCGAGCGGCTCGATCGCAACGTGCCGTCAAGCGGCCGATTGCGTGGTCGCGATCCAGCTTTTATCCTCCCGCACCGCCGTTGCCTCGCCGGTCTTCATTCCTGCCGCGGGCGTGAGAGTGCTGCCCTGTCCCAGCTCACGGGCCAACACCTCGCGATCACAGGCGTCCTCCCACAGCGAAATGGTGATGGATGCGACACAGTTGCTGATCATGCTGGTCAGCGCCCGCGCCTCCGACATGAAGCGGTCGATGCCGACGAGCAGCGCCACGCCGGTCACGGGCAGATCCGGCATGACAGAGAGGGTGGCGACAAGCGCGACGAAGCCGCTGCCGGTGACACCGGCGGCCCCTTTGGACGTCAGCAGCATCAGTCCGAGCATTGCTGCGATCTGTCCCCACGACAGGTGAATGTCACAGGCTTGCGCGATGAAGATGGACGCCAGGGTGAGATAAATGGCGCTGCCGTCCAAATTGAAGGAATAGCCCATCGGCAACACGAGCCCCGACACGCCTTTCCGGCATCCGAGCTGCTCCAGCTTGCGCAGCGCGCCAGGCAGCGCCGGCTCCGACGACGACGTGCCGAGCACGATCAGCAGCTCTTCCTTGAAGTAGCGGATCGTCTTCCACAGGCTGAAGCCGTTCAGCCGCGCCAGCGCACCCAGCACGACCACCACGAAGACGGAGCAAGCGATATAGAAGGTCAGGATCAGCAGTCCGAGCGAGCCGATCGAACGGATGCCGTAGCGGCCCACGGTGAACGCCATGGCGCCGAAGGCGCCGAGCGGGGCTAGCTTCATGATGAAGCCGAAAGACACAAACAGCACCTGTGAGAACGAGGCGACTGCCTTCGTCACCACGACACCCCCATCGCCGGCACGGCTGAGGCCAAAGGCGATCAGGATGGAGATCAGCAGGACCGGCAGCACCTCACCATCGGCGAACGCTCCAAAGAACGAATGCGGAATGATGTGCAGCATGAAGTCCGCGAATCCGGTCGCACCGGCCTGCTTGGTGAATTTCGCGGCCACCGATGGGTCCAGCGTATTGACCGCAACATGCATGCCGGCGCCCGGTTGGATCAGGGACACTGCGATCAGCCCGGCCAGCAAAGCGAGCCCGGTCAGCAGGTAGAACAGCGCCATGGATTTCACCAACGTGCGGCCGACCTCGCGGGAATCGCTGATGCTGTTGATGCCGCTGACGATGGTGCAGAACACGATCGGCGCGATCATCATCTTGACGAGCTTGACGAAGCCGTCGCCAAAGGGCTTCAGCGCGGCGCCAAATTCAGGCCAGAAATGGCCCGTGAGGACACCCAGCATGAGGCCGATCAGCACCTGGACATAGAGAATCCGGTAGAATGGCTTTCCCGCCTCGGTGCTCGGATGCCCAACCGGTGCTTCCTTTTGCATTCTCGTTTCTCCCATGGCTCTGATTGTTCTTGATGGTTTCGGAAGCGGCGGGCTTCAGGCCGCCAGCACCGAATGAGTCACGTGCGACCGACGGGCAAAGACGTGGCCCTCAAAGATTCGCCGAGCTGTTCGCAGCACCCGTGCAACCGGGCCGGGCTCCAGCCTGACCACGAGCTGGCCGGAAGGATGGGCGAGCGTGATCGGCACCGGCGGCGCCAGTGATCCGACCATCTCTGCCGCGATCGTTCCAGGCGTGACGCACGCCGTCGCGATCGCGACGGCGCCGGTCACCGCCAGCGCGTTGTGACAGTCATGCGGCATGAAGTACCTGACGTTCAACGTCGCCTCCCTCGCGGGCGCAATCAGAACCGGTTTCGGGATCACCATCGTTGCGGGATCCGGAAAGCCCATCCGGCGCCCCGCCTCGATGCGCAAGTCTTCGAGACGCGCGCGAAAGCGGCCGTCGATGAAGTCAGAGGGCGCCTCACTGCCGGTCCATCCCAGATCCGCCGCGCGGACCAACATGACGGGCATCGCCGCGTCGAGGCAGGTCACATCGATCCCTTCGATGCGGTCGACCGGACGTCCCGTCGGCAGCAGGCGGCCAGTGCGTGCACCGGCCGCATTGGGGAACGACAGTTCGATCGGCGCGGCCGTCCCCGGAACACCGTCGATCCGCGCCTCGCCGTCGTAAGTCACGCGTCCTGCGGGTGTCGGAACGGTCGCGTCAATCAACTTGCCGGTGTTGACGTTGTGGATGCGCACATGGGTGCGATCTGCCGCGGCGGCGACCAGTCCGGCTTCAATTGCGAACGGCCCCACAGCCGCCAGCATGTTCCCGCAATTCGGCGAGGTATCGACGATCCCCTCTCGAACCCGCACCTGGGCAAACAGGTAATCGACATCGGCGCCGGCCACCGTTGCCGGTCCGACGATCGCGACCTTGTTGATGACGGCATTGCCGCCGCCGATCCCATCGATTCCAAGATCGTGTCCTCCTCCCATCACGGACAGCAGGACCGCGTCGCGCAGTTTGGGGTCGGCCGGAAGATCACGGGCCAGGAAAAACGGCCCGCGTGAGGTTCCCCCACGCATGACCACACAGGGAATGGCAATCTGATCGTTCATGGAGCTCTTCCGTTCGGCGACATCTTCGCGCGAGCCAGAGCATCCTCCGGCAGAACTCTTTTGTGAAATGCAAATATCTGAGGTATTATTCCGGTTATCGATATAATTGGAGGCTGCCGCGATGAACGCAGAACTGCTCGACCTCAAGGCGTTCATCACCGTGGCGGAGACGGGAAGCTTCGTCCGCACCGCGAGGGCGCTGAACCTGTCGCAGCCGGCGCTGAGCCGACGCATTCAGAAACTGGAAGAAGGCCTCGGTGCGCCATTGCTCGAACGGTCGACGCGCCACGTCAATCTCACCATGACCGGCCGCGACTTCCTGCCGAAGGTGCGCCGCCTCATCGACGAGTTCGAGACCTCGGTGCTCGCCATCCACGATATCGGCGCGCGCAGTTCAGGCCTCGTCTCGGTGGCTGCGGTGCCGACGGCGGTGTTCTACTTCCTGCCGCGTGCGATCGGCCGATTTGCCGAAGCGTATCCGCGCATTCGCATCCGGATTCTGGACATCGGTGCCAACGAGGGATTGGAAGCGGTCGCACGCGGAGAAGCCGATTTCGGCATCAACTTCATCGGCGCTTCGCATGCGGAAATCGAATTCGAGAAACTGGTCGAGGATCCTTTCGTCCTGGCCTGCCGCCATGACCATCCGCTGGCATCGCGCAAACAGGTCAGCTGGTCGGAAATCGTGTCGCACCGGGTCATCACGGTCGGTCGCAACAGCGGCAATCGCGCGCTGATCGACAATGCGCTGGCGCGACATGGCCTGCAGCTGAACTGGTCCTATGAAGTCGCCCACCTCTCCGGTTCGCTCGGCCTGGTCGAAGCGGGACTTGGCATCGCCGTGCTGCCGAGGCTCGCGACGCCGGCGGCCGGCCACCCCATCATTCACACGGTTCGGTTGGTCGAGCCGGAGGTGTCGCGGACGATCGGAATCGTGCGCAGGCATGGGGCGACACTATCTCCTCATGCCAGCCAATTTCTCAAGATGCTGCTCGAGGCATGGCGCTCGCCTTCCCGGACGAGCGGACAAGGCAGGCCACGATCCCGATCCGCTGACACGAGCCCGAATGCCGCTTCGACCGGCCTCAAAGGGAAACGATGACAAGGCCACGAGGTGAATTGATTGGCATGCATTGATGCGAGCTTTGGATCAATGCGCGAATTCGCCACAGCCCCTCCACCCCCAGGACATTGGTCTGACAAGAAGTCGCTAGATCGGAGGACGGCCATGCGCTAGTGTTTTATACGACCGGTTAAAACACCGGCCGTTTGAGGGAGAAAAACGTGAAATCCAAGGTTATTGGCGCAGTATCATTGGCGGTCGCTGCGGTTGGGCTGTTTGCCGCCACTGCACCCGCCTTTGCGCAGCAGAAGACGATCACGGTCTGGTGGGGCAAGGGCTTCTATCGTTCCGAAGACGACGCGCTGCTGGAGACGATCAAGAAATTCGAAGCCAAGACCGGCATCAAGGTCGAATTGTCGCAATACGCGATCCAGGACATGATCCCGAAGACGGTCGCAGCGCTCGATGCCGGCACCGTTCCCGATGTCGCTTATTCCGATTCCTATGACGTGCAGGCGCAGGGCAAGTGGGCCTATGAGGGCAAGCTCGAGGACCTCACGGACATCATGGAGCCGATCAAAGACCGGTTCGTGCAGAACACGCTCGATGCGTCGATCCTCTACAATGATGTCACCAAGAAGAAGGCCTATTACGGCTTCCCGCTGAAGCAGCAGAGCATGCACGTCCAGATCTGGAACGACATGCTGGAGAAGGCCGGCTTCAAGCAGAGCGATATCCCGAACGACTGGACGGGTTATTGGACGTTCTGGTGCGACAAGGTCCAGCCGGCGATCCGCAAGGCCACCGGCCAGCGCATCTACGCCGTGGGCCAGCCGATGGGCGTGGAATCCACCGACGCCTTCCAGTCCTTCTACACCTTCATGGATGCCTACCACGTCAAGCTGGTCGACGACGACGGCAAGCTGCTGGTCGATGATCCCAAGGTCCGCGACGGCCTGATCAAGGCGATGAAGGACTATACCGACACCTACATCAAGGGCTGCACCCCGCCGTCCTCGACCACCTGGAAGGATCCCGACAACAACGTCGCCTTCCACAACAAGACGATCGTGATGACCCACAACTTCACGATCTCGATCGCTGCGAAATGGTACGAGGATTCCCAGAATCAGAACCTCACGCCGGAACAGCGCGAGGCCGGCAAGAAGGCTTATGAGCAGGACATCATCACGGCGTCCTTCCCGAAGGCGCCGGATGGTTCGACCATCAAGTACCGCTCCGACGTCAAGACCGGTCTGATCTTCACCGCGGCCAAGAACAAAGCCGAGGCCAAGCAGTTCATCAGCTTCCTGCTCCAGGAAGAGAACGTCCGTCCCTATATCGAGGGTGCGCTCGGCCGCTGGTTCCCGGTGACGAAGGAAAGCCAGGAAAGCCCGTTCTGGCAGGCTGACAAGCACCGCAAGGCCGTCTACACGCAGTTCAAGGGCGGCACCGCGGCGTTCGACTTCACCAAGAACTGGAAGTTCACGATTCTCAACAACGAGAACGTGTGGGCGAAGGCGATGAACCGCGTCGTCAGCGAGAAGGTTCCGGTCGACAAGGCTGTCGACGAACTGATCGCCCGCATCAAGCAGGTTGCAGGTTAGTCATCGGCCCCTCTCCCCGCGTTGCAGGGAGAGGTATAAGAACAACACCGGCCGCGTTTCGCGGCCGGCTTCTCTTTGAAGAGTCCGAAAATGGCAATCACGCTCTCTGGCGATCAGGCAATTCCCGGCCCGCCCCTGTCGTCGCGGCTGAGCCCGGCGCAGGTCTGGGGCATCATCCTGCTCGCGCCCTATCTGCTCGTTTTCCTGGCCTTCGTCGTCTATCCCGTCGGCTACGGCTTGTGGCTGGCACGCGCGCCGGAAAACTACGTCGCGCTCTACAACGATCCGATCTTCGCGCGCGCCGCGGTCAACACGCTGATCTTCCTGGTCATCGGCATCAACATCAAGATGCTGATCGCGCTGTTCCTGTCCGGCTTCTTCGCGCAGCAGCGCACCTGGATCAAATGGCTCTCGGTGATCTTCATCCTGCCCTGGGCGGTGCCGTCGATCCCCACCATTTTGTCGGTGCGCTTCATGCTCAATCCCGAGTGGGGCATGATCAACCATTTCATCTTCTCTCTTACCGGCGATGACGGCCCGAACTGGCTGAACGATCCGACGGTGGCGCTGAGCATGGCGATCGCCGTGCACATCTGGAAATCGCTGCCGTTCTGGACGTTGATCCTGATCACCGGACGCCTTGCGATCTCGCACGATCTGTTCGAGGCCGCCGAAGTGGACGGCGCCAGCTGGTGGCAGAAGTTCCGCTACATCACCTGGCCGTCGATGCAGACGCTATACGTGACCTGCACGCTGCTCTCGATGATCTGGACGCTGGGCGATTTCAACAGCGTCTACCTGCTCACCGGCGGTGGCCCGGCCGACCTCACGCACGTGCTGTCGACGCTCGGCATCCGCTATCTCCGGCTCGACCAGCTCTCGCTCGCGATGGCCTCCATCGTCTGCGCGATGCCGTTCGTCCTGCCGCTCGTGTACTTCATGATGAAACGGTTGTCGCGATGAAGCTTCCCTCTCTCCGTGACGTCGCGACGGAAGCGCGGCTGCTCCTGATCGGCATTCCCGTCTTCCTGTGGACGATGATCCCGATCTATCACATGTTCCTGTTCGCGATCTCCCCGAAGGAGGACGCGTTCTCGGGCAAGCTGTGGCCGGACCATCCGACGCTGCACAACTTCGAGATCGTGTTCAAGCAGCAGCACTATTTCCTGCGCGACTTCTACGTCCAGTTCTGGAATTCGACGCTGATCGCGGCATCCGTCGGCGTGCTGACGCTGTTCATCGCCACGGCCGCGGCGTTCTCGATCTCTCGGCTGAAGGTGCCGGGCGGACGCATGGTGCTGAACCTCGCGCTCTTCACCTACTTCATCCCGGCGGCGTTCCTCGCGGTGCCGATGTATCGCACCATGGGCAATTACGGCCTGCTCAACAATCACTGGTCGCTGATCCTGGCCATGGTGACGATCGCCTCGCCTTACGCGATCTGGGTGCTCAAGCAGGCCTCCGACAAGCTGCCGGTGGAGCTGGACGAGGCCGCGGTGATGGACGGTGCCACGACGCTGCAGATCTTCCGACTGGTCTATCTGCCGCTGATGATGCCCTCGCTGGTCGCGATCGGCACCTATGCGGTGCTGCTGGCCTGGAACGAATATCTCTACGCGTTCCTGCTGCTCTCGAACGATCGCGAGATCACGCTCCCCGTCGCGCTCGGCAACTTCCTCGCCGCGGACGACTCGCCGTGGGAGCTGTTGATGACGACCGGCTTCATCTACGCGCTGCCGCCGGCCGCGGTCTACTACGCCTTCCGCCGCTACATGGTGGGCGGGCTCACGGCGGGTGCGGTGAAGTCCTGAGTGCGTATCGAGGCGGCTTCGGTTCACCTCTCCCCGACGGGGAGAGGTCGGATTGCTTCGGCGCGCAATTGCGCGCCTGAGCAATCCGGGTAAGGGGCCGCAGCGATCAGCGAGACCTCAAGCCCTCACCCGGATCGCATCTTTGATGCGATCACCTCTCCCTTCGGGAGAGGTGATCTGCCTCCTCGCTCGCATCGTTTCAAGCAAAACTCATCCTGCTCTAAAGCGGTGCCGCGCTCTCGCCCTGCGAGCTCGACAGCTTCGAGGCGAGCGAGGCAATGACGATGATGACCGCGATCAGGGCGATCACCAGCGTGCAGATCGCGTTGATCTCAGGCTTCACACCGAGCCGCACCTCCGAATAGATGCGGATCGGCAGCGTCGCTGAGCCGGGGCCGGTGGTGAAGCTCGCGATGACGAGATCGTCCAGCGAGAGCGTGAAGGCGAGCATCCAACCTGCGACGATCGCAGGCGCGATCAGCGGCAGGGTGACGGCCATAAACGCCCGAACCGGGTTCCAGCCGAGGTCCATCGCGGCCTCCTCCAGCGAACGATCGAGCGAGCCGAGTCGGGACTGCACGACCACCGCGACAAAGCACATCGTCAGCGTGGTGTGGGCGATCGTCACCGTCCAGAAGCCGCGCTCGGCGTTCAGCGCGACGAACAGCAAGAGCAGCGACAATCCGGTGATCACCTCCGGCATCACCAGCGGCGCATAGAGCATGCCGGAAAACAGCGTGCGGCCGCGGAAGCGTTCACCGCGCGACAGCGCCACCGCTGCGAGCGTGCCGAGCAGCGTGGCGATCGTCGCGGAGGAGACCGCGACCCGCAGGCTCATCCAGGCCGCCTCGATCATGGCGCGGTCGTTGAAGAACTCGCGGTACCAGCGCAGCGACCACCCGCCCCACACCGTCACCAGCCGGGAGGCGTTGAAGGAATAGAGAACGAGAATGAGAATCGGCAAATAGAGAAACGCCAGGCCCAGCGCCAGCGACGCGATGTTGAAGCGTGATAGGCGCGAAACCTTGCGCATCGTCTCAGCGCCCCTGTTCCAGCTGCCGCTTCTGCAGCCGCTCGTACAGCAGCAGCGGCAGCAGCAGCACAACCAGCAGCACGATGGCCGCGGCGGAGGCGACCGGCCAGTCCTTGTTGGTGAAGAATTCGAGCCACAGGGTCTGGCCGATCATCAGCGCATTGGAGCCGGCCAGGAGATCAGGGATCACGAACTCGCCGACGATCGGGATGAAGCACAGCAGCACGCCGGCCCCGACGCCGGGCAGCGACAGCGGAAAGGTGACGAGCCAGAACACCTGCCAGGGCGGCGCGCCGAGATCGGAGGCCGCCTCCTCCAGCGCCGGCTCCATCTTGGCGAGCGTGGCGTAGAGCGGCAGGATCATGAACGGCAGATAGGAATAGACGATGCCGATATACATCGCGGTGTCGGTGGAGAGCCACACCACGGGCTGGCTGACCAGATGCAACGCCAGCAGGATCTGGTTGAGCAAGCCATCATGCTGGAGGATGTTGATCCAGGCATAGATGCGGATCAGGAACGAGGTCCAGAACGGCACGATCACCAGCACCATCGCCACCGCCTGCCAGCGTTTTGGCAATCGCGCCATGCCATAGGCGATGGGATAGCCGAACAGCAGCAACAGTGCAGTCGCGGTCACGGCGACGGTGAGGCTGCGGACATAAGCAAAGACATAGATGTCGTCGGAACCGAGCAGCCTGAAATTGTCGATCGACAGCGCGGCTAAGGCGGCCTTGAGCGCTTCCCATCCCGCCGTCAGGTCGAACACGGGCTCATAGGGCGGCTGCGCGATCGCGGTCTGCGACAGGCTGATCTTGAGGACGAAGGCGAACGGCACCAGGAAGAACAGCGCCATCCAGACATAGGGTGCGATCGCCGCGAAGCGCGCCGGCCGCGCGAAGATGCGGCGGGAGCTCATGACGGCAGCACCACGCAATCGTCGGGCGTGAACCAGGCGACGACATGCTGGTTGAGGCTGTAGGCATCGACGTCGAGGCGCGCGCTGTTGACGACCGAAGCCTGCAGCATCCCGCCGGAATCGAGCTTCACCTTGTAGGTGGTGGTGCCGCCGAGATAGCAGATGTCGGCGATGACGCCGTCCAGCAGGTTGATCGCCGTCTCACGGCCTACCTCGCTCACTGGGGCGCGACGCGACAGCTTGACCTTCTCGGGGCGGATCGCGACCGCGAATTTTCCCGTGCCGAGCGGTTCGCGCGGCTCGGCGACCACCAGCGCACCCGCATCACGCGTGCCGATGACCAGACGATGACCGTCGCGCAATTTTGTCTCACCGTCGAACAGATTGATGTCGCCGACGAACTCGGCGATCCAGCGCGAGCGTGGTGCCTCGTAGAGCTCGCGAGGACTAGCCACCTGCGCGAGCTTGCCGGCCTTCATCACGCCGATCCGGCTCGCCATCGTCATCGCTTCTTCCTGGTCGTGGGTAACGATGATGAAGGTCATGCCGAGCCGGCGCTGCAGCTCCATCAGCTCACCTTGCGTGCTCTCGCGCAGCTTCTTGTCGAGGGCCGCAAGCGGCTCGTCGAGCAGCAGGAGTTGCGGCCGGCGCGCCAGGGCGCGGGCGAGCGCCACGCGCTGGCGCTGGCCGCCGGAGAGCTGGTCCGGCTTGCGTTTCTCCAGGCCCTCGAGCTTCACCAGAGCGACCATTTCCGCGACGCGGGTGGCGATCTCGGCGCGCGCCATGCCGGCACGCTTGAGGCCGAAGGCGATGTTGTCGCGCACCGACAGATGCGGAAACAGCGCATAGTTCTGGAACATCATGTTGATCGGACGCTCGTGGGGTAGCGCCTGCGCGATATCCTTGCCGCCGAGCAGGATGTGTCCCTCGTCCGGCGCCTCGAAGCCCGCCAGCATGCGCAGCAGCGTGGTCTTGCCGCAGCCGCTCGGCCCCAGCAGCGCGAAGAACTCGCCGGACTTGATGTCGAGCGACACGCCGTCCACAGCCCGGAACGTTCCAAAGCGCTTGGCCACGCCCTCGATGCGCAGCAACGGCTGGCCCGCCGCGGGAAGCGCATCTCCGCCAGTCACATCCGCTTGAACATCCCTTCCGGGCAGCTCTTCCGCCATGATCCCTGCCAACCCCGATTCCGCCGCACGCTAGCGGTCGATCGTGTTTAGCTCAACCGGTTCAGGGCGGATGACCGGAAATTGGCCTTCATGCGACGCGCGTCAAAGGGCGTATGATCAGGACATGACCAAGTTGCCGGATCAGGCCCTGGAGATCGCACGCAGTCTGCCCGCAGACGCGCAGGACGATATTGCCCGCATCGTACTCCAGCTTGCCGGTACCGATGCAGCGCCTCCTGTCATCCTGTCGGATGACGAGAGAACGGCGATTGCCGCATATGCCATCCGCCATGGGGCTCGCGATCCCGGAGGGATGCCGGGTGCGCGAGGTCCCGCCTAAGTCAAATCCGCCATGAACGCCGCCAGCGCCTCACAGTCCGCCGCAGGCATTGTCAGGCCCAGCTTGGAACGGCGCCACAGAACGTCATCCGGAAAACGCGCCCATTCGCGGGTCATGAGATAGCGCACCTCGGCGCCGGTCAGTCGGGGACCGAAAGCCGGACCAAGCTCTTCGCGTGTCCTTGCTTCGCCGAGCACGGCCGACAATCCCGAGCCGTAGGCCGCAACCAGGCGCTGGGCTTCCGACTCCGGCAGAAAGCGCCAGCGGTCGCGCGCAAGGTCGACCTCGGTGTCAAAACGATCCCAGGCGAAATCTCCGCCGGGCAACGCCGCACCCGCGGTCCAGGGCGGCGACATCGGATAGAACGGGGTCAGCTTCGTCACCGCCCACTCCGCGCGCAAGCGCGAGGTGGTGACGTCGCCGCCGAACATCGTGAGCAGCGGCGCCTTGCCCCGGCGCGCATGGAACAGCGTCGTCTCGTCGCGCCCGCGCGCGGACGCCAGCGTCAGGTTGACGCCCGAGACCGTGCGGACCACGTCGATCGGGGCGACGCGCTCGCGGAAATAGCGGCTGACGGCCTCGCAGAGATAGCTGATGTCGGCTCCTCGCATCGCAACGATGGCGGGATCGCCCGTGAAGGCGTGCGTGACCGTGCCGATCAGCGTGAAATCGCGCTCGAAGGGCCGGGCGAAGATCAGCCGTCCATCATTGTTCTGGAAGACGTAGACGTTTTCAGAATCGAACAGCCTGGGCACGATGATCTGGCTCATCTGAGTGGCCGCCATCACCGGCTGCGGCTGCCGCAGCACGGTCTCCGCGACCATCGAAGTCCAGCCGCCGGTCGCGTTGGCCAGCGCCCGCGCCGTGACGGTACGGCGGTGTCCGCGATCGACCACCGCGAGGCGCCAGATCTCGCTTCGGTCGGCACGGACGCAGCGCGCCCCGGTCCGGATCGCAGCGCCACGCTCGGCGGCATCCAGGGCCGTGAGCACGACAAGACGGGAATCGTCGACCACGCAGTCCGAATATTCGAACGCCGTGCCGAACGGACGTTTCAGCGCGTTGCCCACCGGATGATGCGTAATGTCGAGGGTCGTCGATCCGGGCAGGCCGTTCCGGCTGGCGAGGCTGTCATAGAGGAACAGGCCAGCGCGCAGCAGCCACGGTGGACGCTCGTCCGCATGGGCCGGAATCACGAAGCGCATCGGCCGGACCAGGTGCGGCGCGATGGCGAGCCAGATCCGGCGCTCGGCGAGCGCTCGGCGCACCCGCCAGAAGCCACGGCGCTCCAGCACCGCGAGATCGCCATGGATCAGCCGCGGTGTCGCCGACGACGCGGCGCCGGCGAGATCACCCTGCTCGAACAGAATCACGCGCAGGCCGCGGCCAGCCGCATCGCGCGCGAGGCTGACACCGTTCAGGCCGCCGCCGATGATCGCAAGATCGTAGTCCGCCATGAGGCCGTCGAATGGGAGCGTTGGTAGCGCTCAGCATCACTAGCCGGTCTTGAGCGCGAGCTCCATGACCTCGGCGCGGCCGACGAGATCGGCATATTTCCCGATCGGCAGCGGCTTGCCGAGCAGATAGCCCTGCACGCCGTCGCAGCCCTCCTTGGCGAGGAAGGCGAGTTGCTCCACCGTCTCGACGCCCTCGGCGATGATCGACATTTCGAGGCCGTGGCCGAGGTCGATAACGGCACGCACGATCGCCGCTGATTGCGGGTTGCGGCCGAGATTGATGATGAAGGCGCGGTCGATCTTGATCTTGTCGAACGGGAACGCCTGGAGGTAGCTCAGCGAGGAGTAACCGCTGCCGAAATCGTCCATGGAGATGCGCACGCCGAGCGCCTTGAGGCGGCGCAGCAGCGCAAGGCCCCGATCGAAATCCTCGATCAGCACACCCTCGGTGATCTCGAGTTCGAGCCGGCCCGGTGCAAGGCCCGTCTCGATCAGGATCGAATGGACGAGGCCAACCACGTCACCGTGCATGAACTGCGCCGGCGACAAATTGACCGCGACCTGCAGCGGCTTCGGCCAGGACGCCGCCTCGCGACAGGCCTCGCGCAGGATCCACTCGCCCATCTCGACGATCAGGCCGCTCTCCTCAGCGATCGGGATGAATTCGGCCGGCGAGACCTGACCGCGGACCGGATGCTGCCAGCGCGCCAGCGCCTCGAAGCCGATGATCTCGCTCTCGGCGACGCTGTGGCGGGCGGCCCCCTGCGGCTGGAAGGCGAGCGAGAGCTCGCCGTTCTTGATCGCCATCGAAAGATCCTGGTGCAGCACGCGGCGATTGCGGATCTGCTGGTCCATCTCCGGCTGGTAGAGGCTGATCGTGCCGCGCGACTTCTGCTTGGCGCGGAACAGTGCGGCGCCGGCGTTGGCGAGCAGCGAGGCGCCATCCGTGCCGTTGTGCGGGAAGATCGACATGCCGGTGGTGACGCCCGCACGGACCGGCCGGCCATCGATCTGGAACTCCTCGGCGACGGCTTCGCCGATCTGCTGCGCCAGCGCGAGCCCCGCTTGCGGCTGCTTGCCGTCGATGATGAGACCGAACTCGTCGCCGGACAGGCGCGCCACCACGCCGCCGCGGGCGGAGTCCTGGAGCCGCTGGGCCACCTCGATCAGGAGCTTGTCGCCGAGCGCATGGCCGAAGACGTCGTTGACCTCCTTGAGCCCGTCGAGGTCGACGCAGAGCACGGCGAACTCCTCGCCGGTGCCTTCGCAGGCCTCGATCATCTGAGTCAGCGCCTGCAGGAAGGCGGCGCGGTTCGGCAGATCGGTGAGACCGTCGTGATAGGCCATGTGCGCCATGCGCGACTCGGTCTGCCGGCGATCCGTGACGTCCTCGTGGGTCTTGATCAGATATTGCGGTTCGCCGGCGTCGCTGAGCACGGTGGCGCGGCGGGTCAGGAACAGCCGCAGACCGTCCTTGGTGGAGATCGGATGCTCCTCGGTGATCATCCCGCGTTTCTTGATCGCGGCCTCGTCGCGCGCGATGATCAGCTTCGCTTCCTTGGCGTTGAAGATGTCGGAGGCGGTCAGGCCGGTGGCTTCCTCGCGCCTGCGGTTGAGGATCGTCTCCGCGCTGCGGTTGGCGAGCAGATAGCGGCCGTCCTTGACCTGCTCCACGATCAGCGCGACCGGAATATTGTCGACCACGAGCTCGAGGAACTTCTTGGTGCTCTCCAGCTCCTTCGACAGCGAGCGGCGGTCGGTAATGTCCTCGAACACGATGAGCAGGAATTCGGGCTTGTCGCTCTCGTTGCGGACCACGATCCGGATCGAAGCGACCATGCGCCGTTCTTCGCCCCGCTCGAGCTCGAATTCGTTGCGGAACTCGCCGTCCGGCGAATTGAGCGCCGCCCGGTCGGTCGCCTCGATCGTGGCTGCCGAGACCGGCGCAAACAACTCGCGCGCATTCTTGCCGACGACATGATCCCGCGAGAACCCCCAGAACCGCTCGCAGGCGCTATTGGCGAAAATGTAGCGGCCGTCCTCGATGTTCTTCGCCGCGACGCAGGCCGGCACGTTGTCCAGCACCGTCTCCAGGAACTGCTTGGTCGAGGCGAGCTGCCGTGACAGCCTGCGCTGCTCGCTGACGTCCAGATGCGTCGCAACCGAGCCGCCATTCGGCAGCACGAAATATTTCACCAGGATGGCCCGCCCGTCGGGCAGCTCGGTGATCAGACCATTAGGGCTTGCCGCCTTCTCGTAGAACTCGTTGTCAGAGACGCCGCCGAGGACGCCCCGCTTGCGCCTCAGCTCGAGGATATCATGGGCGGTCATGCCGGTCCAAAGGTCGGAGCGGGTCAGGCCGTAAATATCGAGATAGCGGTCGTTGCAGAAGATGATGCGCCGCTGCGCATCCGTCATCACCACGCCCTGGTTGAGATTGTTCAGGGCGGACGAGATGAAGGCATTGCGCCGCAACTGCAAACGCCGGGTCTGACGCAGCGAGGAATGGATCCACAGCGCGATCGCGCCGAGGAACGCGCAGATGACGATGCCCGCGATCAGGGCTTCCCAGATCACGTTGGGATCAAGCTTGGTGAGATCGCCCGGAACGGTGAACCCGTCCGAAGCCGCAAAGGCGCGCACAGGCGCGGCCGCGCCGGCCAGGCACATGACGGCCTGCACAGCAATCGGAAGCGTGCTGCCCACGTGCCAGTTCTTCTCAGCCATCAGCCACCCGCGATTTCAACGTGGATTGTCTGGCCTCGCGGGTTTGGATCGGGTAAACGCTTGTACCCACAATAGAAAAATGTGACGCGAAATACGGCAATTGCCCTGACATGATAAATGCTTTCTTAACGGAAAATTCCCCTGCGCCGCCGCTTCCAGGCCTGACGCCACCGGCGCTTCCAGCGGACATCCTGCGCAACCATGGATAGGGTCGACTGCGTCGTCATCGGAGCCGGCGTGATCGGTCTCGCGGTGGCCCGAAAGCTCGCGCAGACCGGGCGCGAGGTGATCGTGCTCGAGGAAGCCGAGGCCATTGGGACCATCACCTCCTCGCGTAACAGCGAGGTGATCCATGCCGGCATCTACTACCGCGCCGGAAGCTGGATGGCGCGCATGTGCGTTGCCGGCAAGCACGCGCTCTACCGCTACTGCGCCGACCGCGGCATCCCTCACAAGAATTGCGGCAAGCTGATCGTCGCGACCAGCCCGAAGGAGACCGAGAAGCTGCAATCGATCAAGGCGCATGCCGAAGCCAACGGCGTGCTCGACATGCAGCTGCTTTCGGGCGAGGCCGCACGCGCGCTGGAGCCGGCGCTCGCCTGCGACGCCGCGCTGCTGTCGCCGTCAACCGGCATCATCGACAGCCACGCCTACATGCTCTCGCTGCGCGGCGAGGCCGAGGACGCCGGCGCCGCCTTCGCGTTTCACACCCCGCTGATCCGCGCCAAGGCGGCGGCCGGTGTCATCGAGATCGATGCCGGCGGCGAGGCACCGATGACTCTGCAATGCGACCTTCTCGTCAACGCCGCGGGCCTCTCGGCGACGAATGTGGCGCGCAACATCGACGGCATGCCGCTGGACCGGATTCCGCCGGCCTACCTCGCCAAGGGAAACTACTTCAGCTGCAACGCCAAGGCGCCGTTCTCGCGCCTGATCTATCCGGTGCCCGAACCCGGCGGATTGGGCGTGCACCTGACGCTGGATATGGCAGGGCAGGCCCGCTTCGGGCCTGACGTCGAGTGGATCGAAACGATCAATTACGAGGTCGATCCTTCACGCGCCGAGCGCTTCTACCCGGCTATCCGCAAATACTGGCCGACACTGCCCGATGGCGCGCTGATGCCGAGCTATTCGGGCATCCGCCCGAAGATCGTGCCGCCGGCCGTCGCCACGCAGGATTTTTTGATGCAAGGCCCGCACGATCACGGCGTCGCAGGGTTGATCAATCTGTTCGGCATCGAATCGCCGGGATTGACGTCGTCGCTCGCGATCGCCGATCACGTCGCCGAGCTCGCAGGCGTCTAGAGCGTCTTCGTGCGAAGTGGATACCAGTTCGCGTCAGGGCAACGCGTCCAAACAAAGACCAGCGCCGTGCAAAGATCTTGCACGGCGTGCACCCTGCAGCAGGGATGAGCACGAATGCTCTCACCCCTGCGAAGGATGTGATCAACTCTGCGGTGTTACGGGGGTTACTAGTGAAGCGTGTCGCCTTGCTTCAGACGCTCGATTTGGTCCTTGACCATCAACTTCCGGCGCTTCAACTCAACAATTTGCAGGTCGTCTGTTGAAAGGTGCACAAGAGCTTCGTGCAATTCGTTTTCGAGAAGTTTGTGCTTCCGTTCCAATTCAACAAGATGTGCCTGAATTGTCATTCGAAACCTCCTCGGTAGGGTTGAACCTCAGGATTCGATCCGGACAGCCAAGTCTACATCACCGATTCGTCCTGTCGATGGGTATCCGTTGTCGCAGCGTCATTTTTGAAAGTTCATATGTAAGGAAGCGTGACCAAGGGAACCACGCGGGAAAAATCCATGATATCAATGCAGCTGCGCAAGGCCACAGCTCCTCGCAGAAATATGTTGCGGGAGATCGGCGAGCGAGGGTCGCAGATCGCTTGCGATCACGCCGCGCAAGGACGATAATTTCCACAGGGCATCCACAGCCCAGATTCACGGCTATCGGTTTTCGGCCACCGCAGACATGACCAATGAAGATGAGCGTGAGCTCGAAGCCGAGCTCACCCGGTTGCAGCAGGAACACCGAGATCTCGATGCGGCGATCGATGCGTTGCATCAATCGCCCGCGCCCGACCTATTGCGGTTACAGCGGCTCAAGAAGCGCAAGCTGTTGTTGCGCGACCGCATCGCGTTCATCGAAGACCAGATTACCCCCGACATCATCGCCTGAGCCTGAGCCGGTCTTTCGCGGCGCTCGCCGCAGCTGAATCCACTTGACTCAAAAAGAACAAAATAGGAACATTCGAAGGATCCCAGCGGCCCCAGGAAAATGCAAAGACAAGGCACAAGGACAACGCAGATGTCGGCAACGCCTCTTCTCGACAACAGCCATTATGAACAGGCCTGCGATCAGGCGATCGCGATGTGCGACGGCAATCTGCGCAGCACCATCAAGGCGCTGATCATGGCCAACGAATATCTGGAAGCCGAGCTGGAGGAATTGCAGGCGGCGATTTCGGCCGGCTGCATTCCGGAAACCTCGCGGAGCAAGAGCAGCGCCGCCTGAGTTCATCATTGGAGCAACGCCATGTCAGATGTGACCTATTACGTTGCAATGCCCTTCTTGATCGATGCCGACGGCTCGCCGGTCGCAGGCGCCGCGGAGGAGTGTCAGTCCTCGACGGCGGCGCTACGACGCGCAGAGATTCTCGCGCGCGGCGCCGGCCATATCGGCGCGATCGCGTTCAGCCGCAGCGGCGATCCCATGACCGGCGAGTTCGGTGACGCGACGCTGCTACGCAAATTCGGCAACGTGCCCGAAGATCTTGCGACCCTCTAACGCTCGCCGCTGGCCAGCCTGATCCGCGGCTCGTGCCGGCGGTGCGCCTTGCGGACGTACATGGCGGCATCGGCCTCCTCCAGGGCGCGGCCTGCGTCGGAGTGGGGACCGAGCAACGCGACGCCGGCAGAGGCGCCTGCGGTCACGTGCTGCCCGCGGAAGACGAAGGACAATTCGTCGATCGCCTGCTCCAAGGCCGTGGCCTTCGCCTTGGCATCGGTCTCGCTGAGATTCCAGAGCAGCAGCGCGAACTCGTCGCCCCCGAGCCGGCCGACCATGTCGGAGGCGCGCACCTGTCGCGTCAGCGTGGCGACAATCGCCTTGAGCACCTCGTCGCCGGCGGCATGGCCGAAGGAATCGTTGATCGGCTTCAGCCGATCGACGTCGAGCACGATCAGCGCCCCGCTGGCACGGTAGCGCTTCATATAGGCGATGGCGCGCGCGAGCTCGCGCTCGAAGCCGCGCCGGTTGTGAATTTCGAGCAGGAAATCGGTGTCGGCCGCAGCTTCCAGCTCCGCGACCCGGCGCTGCGCTTCCTTGAGCTTGGCCCGCAAGCCCCGGATCGTCGCCCTGACGTTGTCTCTGGCTCCGTCATCATCCAACGCGGCGCGCCGCGACGGCTTCGCCCGACGCTTGGTCGGCCGTTTGGGGGCGGCATTGGATCGGCCGGCGCTGGTCTTCCGGCCCTCTTTGGCCTTCGCGGCGCTAGCCCTTTTTGGTTTCTTCATGGGCATCCTGCTCAATGAAGGCTTGCGGGGATTCACCAAGACAGGATAGTGGATTCCCTTCTCCTTGCCACCGCCTTGCGAGCCGCCGGCCGGAACCTTTAATCTGGCCTATCTTTCTGTTTTTCCGGGCACATTTGATGTCATGACCGCGCCGATCGCCATCATCATGGGAAGCCAGTCGGACTGGGACACGATGCGGCATGCCGCCGACACGCTTGACGCGCTCGGCATTGCCGCCGACAGCCGCGTCGTCTCGGCCCACCGCACTCCCGACCGGCTGTTTGCTTTCGCCAAGGGCGCCAAGGCCGCGGGTTACAAGGTCATCATCGCCGGCGCCGGTGGCGCCGCACATCTGCCCGGCATGGCGGCGGCGCTGACGGAACTCCCGGTATTCGGCGTTCCCGTCGAATCCAAGACGCTGAAGGGCGTCGATTCGCTCTATTCGATCGTCCAGATGCCAGCGGGCATCCCGGTCGGCACCCTCGCCATCGGCAAGGCTGGCGCGATCAACGCCGCGCTGCTGGCAGCCGCCGTGCTGGCATTGTCCGACCCGGCCTTGTCCGATCGCCTCGCCTCCTGGCGCAAGGCTCAAACTGAGGCGGTCGCCGAGCGCCCGGAGGACAAGGCGTGACCGACACCAGGCACGTGAAGCTGAAGCCCGGTGACACCATCGGAATCCTCGGCGGCGGACAATTGGGCCGGATGCTGGCCATGGCCGCGGCCCGGCTCGGCCTGCGCTGTCAGGTGTTCTCGCCCGATCCGGATTCGCCGGCCTTCGACGTCGTGCTGAATGCGACCTGCGCCGAATACGCCGATGTCGAAGCGCTCGAGCTGTTCGCGAGCGACGTCGATGTCATCACCTACGAATTCGAGAACGTGCCGGCCGCCGCCGCGATGGTGCTGGACGCGCGCCGCCCGGTGCTGCCCAATCGCAGGATCCTCGAGACCACCCAGGACCGGTTCGCCGAGAAGGATTTCGTGACGAAGCTCGGCATCGGCACTGCGGCCTATGCCGACGTCACCTCCGTCTCCTCGCTACGCGAGGCGATCCTGAGAATCGGCCTCCCGGCCGTGGTGAAAACCCGCCGCTTCGGCTATGACGGCAAGGGCCAGGCCATCATCCGCGAGGGCGACGACATCGCCAAGGTGTGGACCAGTCTCGGCACCAAATCAGCGATCCTGGAGGCCTTCGTGCCGTTCGAGCGCGAGATCTCCGTGATCGCTGCACGCTCGGCCACAGGCCAGGTCGAGTGCTTCGACGTCACCGAGAACGAACACCGCGACCACATACTGAAAATCTCCCGCGCACCGGCACCGATCCCGGACGCTCTCGCCGATGAAGCGCGCAGCGTCGCGACCAAGATCGCAAACGCGCTCGATTATGTCGGCGTGCTCGCCGTCGAGATGTTCGTGCTCGCCAATGGCACCGGACCGAAGGTACTGGTCAACGAGATCGCCCCGCGCGTGCACAATTCCGGACACTGGACGCTCGACGGCGCTTCGGTCTCGCAATTCGAGCAGCACATCCGCGCGATCGCCGGCTGGCCGCTCGGCAAGCCGGTGCGCCATGGCGAGGTCGTCACCATGACCAACCTGATTGGGGACGAGATCAACGATTACGAGAAGTGGCTCACCGTGCCGGGCGCCACCGTTCACATCTACGGCAAGGGCGCGCCGCGTCCCGGCCGCAAGATGGGTCACGTCACCGAAGTGCGCCCCACCATCGGCAAGTAACGGGACCGCAGCTTCGACCTGCGATCCCGCTCTTTGCGATCACGCGGTCTTCACGCCCGCGACGACGCCGGTAGGCTCCTCGCTGAGCCAGCGATAGATCACCCCACCCAGAGCGCCGCCGATCAGCGGTGCAACCCAGAACAGCCAGAGTTGCGACAGCGCCCAGCCGCCGACGAACAGTGCCGGGCCGGTGCTGCGCGCCGGGTTCACCGAGGTGTTGGTGACGGGAATGCTGACGAGATGGATCATCACCAGCGCGAGCCCGATCGCGAGCGGTGCGAAACCCGCCGGCGCGCGGCCGTGGGTGGCACCCATGATGATGAACAGGAACATCATGGTCATCACCGCCTCGGTGAGGAAGCACGCGATCATGCTGTACTGGCCGGGCGAATGCGCATCATAGCCGTTGGAGGCGAAGCCCTTGCCGACATCGAATCCGGGCGCTCCGCTCGCGATGACGTACAGCAGCCACGCGGCGACGATCGCACCCGCCACCTGGGCGATCACGTAGGGCAGGATCTGACCCGCCGGAAAGCGGCCACCGGCGGCGAGACCGACCGTGACAGCCGGGTTGAGATGGCAGCCCGAGATGTGGCCGATCGCATAAGCCATGGTGACGACGCTCAGGCCGAACGCGAGGGAGACACCGACCAGGCCGATGCCGACCTGGGGGAAGCCGGCGGCGATGACCGCGCTCCCGCAGCCTGCGAAAGTGAGCCAGAAGGTGCCGATGGCCTCGGCGGCGTATTTTTTCATGTCCATGGACAGTACCCTCGTTTCAAAGAGGCCGGAACAAAGCCCCGGCCACGGCCCCCCAAATGGCGCCAAATCTCCAAAATCGGGGCCGCATGGAGGTATTTTCGCCGCATTTAATGGCCGAACTTGGCCCGAAAACCCGCTTGGCCGGTGGACATCTCTGGTTTTGTCTGATACATCCCCGCGCTCAAGGTTAAGGGCGCCGGGCTTTTGCCATCCCCTTTGACTTACCAGAATTCAAATCCGATCCACCTGAAGAGGATGCCGCGTGCAGGTTCTCGTTCGCGATAACAATGTTGATCAAGCCCTCAAGGCGCTGAAGAAGAAGATGCAGCGCGAGGGAATTTTCCGCGAGATGAAGCTCCGCGGTCATTACGAGAAGCCCTCCGAGAAGAAGGCCCGCGAAAAGGCCGAAGCCGTGCGCCGTGCGCGCAAGCTGGCCCGCAAGAAGCTGCAGCGCGAAGGCCTGCTGCCGATGAAGCCGAAGCCGGTGTTCGGCGCCGGCCCGGGCGGTGATCGCGGCGCTCGTGGCGGCGCCGGTGCAGGCCCGCGCGGCCCGCGCTGATTTGCCGAACCTGTAAGACCTCAGTTTTCGATGACGCGGGCCCTTGGCCCGCGTCATTGTTTGTGAGCGGTGCCTTTCCGGGACGGGCACTACCGATGCGGCGCTAAAGCGCGATGAGACTGGGACGAATTATCATCGCGCTTTGGTTTTGTTCGAGCATGATCTCTTCGGAAAACCGCTTCAGACTTTTTTCGGAGCATGCTCTAGCGCGAGCGAACCGTAGATGGCCTCTCCCTTCCCCGAGCGTGGCTTGCCGCGGCTACGCCAGATCTGGCGGCAGCCGTTCGCGCTGGCCGTGATGGGGATTGCGCTCTGCGGCTGCTCCTTCGATCTCGGATCGTTACTCCCCGAGAAGGACAAGCCGCAAGAAGCACCCAAGACGGCCGCGCCCACCGAGAGCGCGGTGAGCGCCGGCAACATCGCCGAAGCTCAGGCCCACACCGCAAAGGCCCAGTCGCTGGCGAAGTCAGGCGAGACCGCGGCAGCGCTCGACGAGTTCAATCGCGCGGTCGGGCTCGACCCCTACAATGCGCAGGCGCTTTATGGCCGCGCGCTGATCTACCAGGGCAAGAACCAGCACGACTTCGCGATCGCCGATTTCAGCGCTGCGAGCGGGCTCAACCCGCAAAAGGCCGAGCCGCTGCTCGGCCGCGCCAACAGCTATCTTGCGCTCGGCAAGAACAAGGAGGCCGCAGCCGATCTCGATGAAGCCTCCGAGGCCGACCCGCACAACGCCCAGGTCTGGACCACGCGCGGACAGGCCTATGAGCGGCTGGGCGACAGGGCCAAGGCGGCGGCGTCCTACACCAAGGCGGTCGCGCTGCGTCCACGCGATGACGCCGCCCGCAGCGGCCTCGCCCGCGTCGGCGGCTGACGGTTGGGCGCAACGCGGAGCGCAGCTCAGTCGGGGGTAGCGCTCTTCGGCAGAACCGCGTTGAACATCGACTTCATGCCCGACAGCATCTCGTCGGCGACATTGGTCTTCTTCGGCCGCGGCATGGAGGCGCCAGCGTCGGCACGCAGATCGAGCGGTGGCGCGATGACCGGCACGGGAATGTCAGCCGGCGGCGTCACCCGATTCGGATCGTCGCTGCTGACCGAGGCCGTGTAGGGCGGATTGGAGCCACCATTGCCATAGGCCTCAGATGAGGGCGTCGATACAGTGATCGGTGGCGGCAGCGGACGAACCGGGGCCGGCTCCATGCTGACGACCCGCGGAGCCTCCGGCGTGCGGGTGGCTTCCCGCACCACAGGCTCTGCCGGCCGCTCGGCTTGCTTGGTCTCCGACGAGCGAACCTCGGCGGGCCTGGTTTCGGAAGATCTGGCCTCAGCGGCCTTGCCCTCAGGCGACTTGCGCAGGCGCTCGATCGCGGCACGCGCGAGATCGTTGGCGTCGGGGGTGGCGGCTGGAGAAGCCGCGGTCGCGGCAGAATTGGCCTCAACCACGGGAGCAGAGGCAGCCGGAGCGGACTTGGCCGCGGCCTTGTCGCGCGGACGGCCGCGCGGGCTGATTTCGGCGGGAGCCACGTCTGCGGCCTTGGTCTCGACAGGCGCCTGATGATCGGCAGGCTTCTCGGCCGCCGCCTTGTCCGTGACGTTCTTCTCGGAGATGCCCTTGGCTTTGACGCCGGGGGCAGGAAGATTGGCGGTATCGGTGGGCTTGTCACTGCCGGTCTTGGCAGGCGCGACCGCGGCGGCTGGAGTGTCGGCGGCCGGCTTGGCGTTGATGTAATGATTAACGATGTAGGCCCCGATGATCGTCGCGAGCACCGAGGGGAAAATATCCATCGAAATTTTTGCGAGGTATTTCAGCATTCCGACCACTCCCCGCGCGATCTGATGCGGGAACTTTAGGGCATTGTGAGGGATCAACTGCGACGGATCGATGGCAAACGGTCGCGCCAACTCAACGTTTTAGCTCGACTTCAACGAACACGATCTCAGTTGAGGTTTCGTTAAGTACGTCATGTTGGACGCCCGCCTTGCGGAAGTAGGATTTTCCGGCGGCGAGTTGCGCCTTGGACCGTTCGCCATTGGGCGCCACGATGGTCATCTCGCCGGCGACCACGGGCACGATCACATAGTCCATGCCGTGGGTGTGATGGCCGGTCGCGCTGCCAGGCGGAAGGCGCCATTCCGTGACCCGGACCTCTTCGTTGTCGACCTGAACCTCGGACCTGGCGGCAAGCATCTGGAGTTCCTTTTACGGCACGAAAACCATGAACACGTAGACGGCAAATACCACCATATGGACCAGGCCGAACAGGACATTGGTCCTGCCCGTGCCGAAGGTCAGCATGCTCAGGAAGAAGGTCAGCAGCAAAAGCACGCTGCCCTGGGCGCTGAGGCCGAGTTCGAGCTCCTTGTCGAGCGCGTAGGTGGCGACGCCGACGGCGGGGATGGTCAGGCCGATGGTCGCCAGCGACGAGCCGAGCGCGAGATTGATGCTCTTCTGGAGGTCGTTCTTGCGGGCCGCCGCGATGGCCGCGACACCCTCGGGCATCAGGATCAGCAGCGCGACCAGAAGGCCGGCGAAGGCCGGCGGCGCGCCGATCCTGGCGCCGACCGCATCAACCACCAGCGAGAATTTCTTGGCCAGCAGCACGACTGCCAGCAGCGAGACCAGGAGCAGCGCCACGGTGAGCGCGAGCATCCCGGCCGACAGGTGCCCCTCCCCGCCCTCGCCCTCCGTCCGTTCATGAACGAAGTAATCCTTGTGCAGGACGATCTGGGTGTAGAGAAAGACCCCATACAGCGCGAGCGTGACGACATCGACGAAGCCGAGCTGGACCGAGGAATAGACCGGGCCAGGTGTGGTGATGGTGTAGTTCGGCAGGATCAACGTGATGGTCGCGAGCGCGAACAGCACGCTGAGATAGACGTTGGCGCCGGAGAGCTGAAAACCCTGCTCGCGATAGCGCAGGCCGCCGATCAAAATGCAGAGGCCGACGAGGCCGTTGCAGACGATCATGACCACGGCGAACACGGTGTCGCGGGCCAGTTCCGGCGCAGGCTTGTCGCCCAGCATGATCGTGGTGATCAGCACCACCTCGATGATGGTCACCGAGAGCGTCAGCACCAGCGTGCCATAGGGTTCGCCGACCCGCTCCGCGATCACTTCGGCATGATGAACAGCGGCGAACACCGTGCCGAACAGGATAACCAGAAGGACGATGGCGAAGAGAAGCCCGCCAAACGACAGCGTGAACACATAACCGGTCGCGCTGACGGCTGCGAACAACAGCACGGCGAGCGCGGGGAAGATCCAGGCCGACCGGGGCATCGGACTATATGCGCTCATCCACCGCTTCCAGTTGCTTGAATGAGCAGTATCAAATCAGGCGCGAGATTCAATGCCACTGCAGGATCGGGGCGACCGGCAGGAACGTCAGCAGCAGGAACAGCGGGACCAGCACGGCGCCCGCGCGCAGGAGATAGCCGAAGAAGCTCGGCATCTCGACGCCATTCTCGCTGGCAATGCTGCTCACCATGAAGTTCGGCGCGTTGCCGATATAGGTGAGCGCACCCATGTAGACCGCCCCCATGGAGATCGACGCGAGCGTGCCCGAGAGCTCATGCATCAGCACCCGCGGGTCGCCACCGGCGAGCTCGAAGAACAACAGATATGTCGGCGCATTGTCGAGGAACGCGGACATCAGGCCGGTGAACCAGAAATAGGCGGCCTCGCGTGGTGCGCCGTTCGGCTCCGTCACGGCCGACAGCAGCCAGGCGAACGCACCGTCATGGCCGGCATTGAGCATGGCAATGACCGGGATGATGGCGACGAAGATCCCTGCGAACAGCTTGGCGACCTCGCGGATCGGCTCCCAGGTGAAGCCGTTGGCTTGCCTGTGCTCGTCGGGCGTCAGCCACACCGAGAGCGCCGCGATCACCAGCAGCACCAGATTGCGGACGACATCCTCCAGCTCCAGCTTGGTGCCGAGAATGTCGAAGGCGATGGCCGGCTTCCAGAGCGCCGATGCGAGCAGGCTGGCGACGATGGCCGCGATGAGCAGCAAATTGACCAGCCCGCGGACGCGGACCGGCTGTGCCGGGCCGGTGTCATCGAGCGGCGGCTCGCTCCGGAAGCGCCAGACATCGACAGCGACGAAGATCGCGAGCAGCAGCCCGGCCACGATCACGGTCTGCAACCAGATGGTCCGCGTGGTCCAGAAGAAGTCGACGCCGTGCAGGAAGCCGACGAAGAGCGGGGGATCGCCAAGTGGGCTCAGCGCGCCGCCGACATTGGCAACCAGGATGATGAACAAGATGACGACGTGGGTGTTGTGGCGCCGCAGCCGGTTGGCGCGGAGCAAGGGGCGAATTAGAATCATCGCGGCACCCGTGGTGCCGACGACGCTCGCCCCGAACGTGCCGAGTGCAAGGATGCCCAAATTGCTCGCCGGCGTCGCCTTGATGTCCCCTGTGATGAGGATGCCACCGGCCACGACGTAGAGCGAGAACAGCAGCACGATGAAGCCGAGATATTCGGCGAGCATGGCGTGAACGAGCGCCGCCAGCGTCGCCATGCCGCCGGCAAAGAAGACGAGCGAGGCGAGCGCCAGCAGCGCCCAAGCCGCGGCGATCTTGCCGTAATGATGGTGCCAGAACTTCGCAAAAAGCAGCGGCCCCAAGGCGATCGACAGCAGCAAGCCGGCAAAGGGCAGCGCATAGGGCCAGCGCATCGCCGCACCATCGAGCCCCGTCGCCGCCAGCGCATTCTGCGGCAGAAGCGTCAAGCAGAAGACTGCGAGTACGAGAACGCAACGTTGCACCAAGCTGTCAGCCGCCAATGAACCCTCTCGCCGTTTCGATCGCGCCATATTGATCGAGATTGTCGTGCCCGCCGCCCACCATGCGAACGAACCGCTTGGGCTCATGGGCGAGTGCGAACAGACGCTCTCCGAAGATGATCGAAATGGCAAGGTCGTTAGTGCCATGCATGACAAGCAGCGGCACCGTGACGCGCGCCATGCGCCGGTCCGAATGGAACGGATCGCGCATCAGAAGGCGGACCGGCACGAACCAGAACGACGAAGCCGCAACGTCGACGGTCGATGTATAAGGCGCCTCCAGGATGAGCTTTCCAACGCGATGTTCCGAGGCGATGGCAACCGCCACGCCCGTCCCCAGAGAGAAGCCCCACGCGACGATTCGTTCCGCTGCATAGCGCGCAGCGGTGAAGGCGTAAGCGGCCGCAGCGTCGTACAACAGCCCCTGCTCGCTCGGCATCCCGCTCGAGCCCGCATAGCCGCGATAGGACAGGGCAACGAGGCCGGTGCCGTCGGCGATCATCGCCTTGAAACGGCTGATGCGGCCGGCGAGAAAATCGCCATTACCCGGGAAGTACAGGATCACGGAATGGCCGGGCTTGGCCGGCACGTGCCAGAGGATGACTCTCTCACCGTCCGACGTGGTCAGGACATGCTCTTCCGCCTCGGGAAGGCCGGCGGCATCGGGAGCGGTGCGGCCGACGGGCGGGATCGGAAACAGCATCTCGCGCTGGCGGACATACAGCACGAGGAGACCGGCGCAATAGACGGTCGCGAGAACAATGGCGATCCACTTGACGATGGTCATCATTGCACGGCCCGCCCTCGGGTTGAGACCAGGGCTTGCGACGGCTCCGCAGCAATTTCATGACGTCGGCTGGAGGCTCGCCGAAACATCACGGCAGCTGCACGCCACCTTGTGGGCAGCGCCATTTGACGCGCCGCTCGCGCATGGCTTTGGGCCGCCCCGGATGGGACGGTCCCTTCCGCGATTACATCGCCTTGACGATGTTCTCGGTGACCTTCTTGGCGTCGCCGAGCAGCATCATGGTGTTGTCACGATAGAATAGCGGGTTGTCGATGCCGGCATAGCCGGAGGCCAGCGAGCGCTTGATGAACATCACCGTACCGGCCTTCCAGACCTGGAGCACCGGCATGCCGTAGATCGGAGAGGACTTATCCTCTTCCGCAGCCGGATTGGTGACATCGTTGGCGCCGATCACGAAGGCGATGTCGGCCTGCGCGAACTCGGAGTTGATGTCCTCGAGCTCGAACACCTCGTCATAGGGCACGTTGGCTTCGGCGAGCAGGACGTTCATGTGGCCCGGCATGCGGCCGGCGACCGGGTGAATGGCGTATTTCACCTCGACGCCTTCCTTCTTCAAGACATCGGCCATTTCGCGCAGCGCGTGCTGAGCCTGCGCCACCGCCATGCCGTAGCCGGGCACGATGATGACCTTGGAGGCGTTCTTCATGATGAAGGCGGCGTCGTCCGCCGAACCGAGCTTGGCCGGCTTCTGCTCGCCCGTACCGCCGCCGGCGGCAGCGGTCTCGCCGCCGAAGCCGCCGAGGATGACCGAGATGAACGACCGGTTCATCGCGTGGCACATGATGTAGGACAGGATCGCGCCCGACGAGCCGACCAGCGCGCCGGTGATGATCAGCGCGGAGTTGCCGAGCGTGAAGCCGATGCCGGCCGCGGCCCAGCCGGAGTAGGAGTTCAGCATCGAGATCACGACCGGCATGTCGGCGCCGCCGATCGGGATGATCATGAGCACGCCGAGCAAGAGTGCCAGGATGACGTTCAGCCAGAAGAACACCGGGCTGCCGGTCATCACGAGGCCGACGATGCACACGACGAGCGCAATCGCGAGCGCGATGTTGATGAGGTGCCGCGCCGGCAGGATGATCGGCGCGCCGCTCATGCGGGCAGACAGCTTCAGGAAGGCGATCACCGAGCCGGTGAAGGTCAGCGCGCCGATGGCGACGCCGAGCGACATCTCGACCAGGCTCTGGGTGTGGATGTGCCCGGGCGTACCGATATCGAAGGCTTCGGGCGCATAATATGCTCCCGCCGCGACCAGCACCGCGGCCATGCCGACCAGCGAGTGGAAGGCGGCGACCAGCTCCGGCATCGAGGTCATCGGCACGCGCCGCGCGATCACCGCGCCGATGCCCCCGCCGATCGCGACGGCGAGGATGACCAGCACCCAGGCGAGGCCATCCGCCGGCGGATGATTGGCCAGCGTGGTGGCGACCGCGATCGCCATGCCGATCATGCCGAACAGATTGCCCTGGCGCGACGATGCCGGGCTCGACAGCCCGCGCAGCGACAGGATGAACAGCACCCCCGCCACGAGATACAAGAATGCAGAGAGATTGGCGCTCATCTCAGGTCCCCATTGATCCCTTCAGCCCGAGGTGGCCGCTTACTTCGACTTCTTCTTGTACATCGCCAGCATGCGCTGGGTGACAAGGAAGCCGCCAAAAATGTTCACGCAGGCGAAGATGAGCGCGACGAAGCCGAAGCCGCGCGCCCAGCCCGAGCCGCTCGAAACCATGCCGACGCCGACCGCGAGCAGCGCGCCGACCACAATCACCGAGGAGATCGCGTTGGTCACGCTCATCAGCGGCGTGTGCAGCGCCGGCGTCACCGACCACACCACGAAATAGCCGACGAAGACGGCGAGGACGAAGATCGACAGCCGGAAGATGAAGGGGTCGACGACCTGTGCAACATGCTCCATGACGGGTCTCCTTAAACCTTCGGCTGGAAGTTCGGGTGGATCACGGCACCGTCTTTCGTCAGCGCGGTCGCCTTGACGAGCTCGTCGTCCCAGTTCACGGCGAGCTGCTTCTCCTTCTTGTCGACCATGGTCTCGATGAAGGAGAACAGATTGCGGGCATAGAGGCTGGAAGCCGAGGCCGCGACGCGGCCGGCGACGTTGGTGTAGCCGACGATCTTGATGCCATCGAGATCGACGACCTCGCCGGCCTTGGCGCCTTCGACATTGCCGCCGCGCTCGACGGCGAGATCGACCAGCACCGAGCCCGGCTTCATCGACCTGACCATGTCGGCACTGACGAGCTTCGGCGCCGGGCGGCCCGGGATCAGCGCGGTGGTGATCACGATGTCCTGCTTCTTGATGTGCTCGGCGGTGAGCGCGGCCTGCTTGGCCTGGTATTCCCTGGACATTTCCTTGGCGTAGCCGCCGGCCGTCTGCGCGTTCTTGAACTCCTCGTCCTCGACGGCGAGGAATTTCGCACCGAGCGATTCCACCTGCTCCTTGGTCGCGGGCCGGACGTCGGTTGCGGTGACCACCGCGCCGAGGCGGCGCGCGGTCGCGATCGCCTGGAGGCCGGCGACGCCGACGCCCATCACGAACACCTTCGCCGCGGGGACCGTGCCGGCCGCGGTCATCATCATCGGGAAGGCGCGGCCGAACGCCTCGGCGCCCTCGATCACGGCGCGGTAGCCCGCAAGGTTGGCCTGCGAGGACAGCACGTCCATCACCTGCGCGCGGGTGATGCGCGGCATCAATTCCATCGCGAAGGCAGCAACGCCGGCATCGGCCATAGCCCTCAGCGCAGCCTCGTTGCCATAGGGATCCATGATGGCGATGACGAGCGCGCCGCGCTTGTACTGCGAAAGCTCGGACGCCTCCGGGCGTTTCACCTTGATGATGATATCCGCGTCCTTGAGCGCATCGGCGCTGACGGTGGCACCGGCGGCGGTGAACTCGGAATCCGGCAGGCCCGACTTGATACCGGCACCCGGCTCGACAGCAACCTCGGCGCCCAGCGCCTTGAACTTCTTCACCGTATCGGGCGAAGCAGAAACCCGCGGCTCGAGCGGATCGATTTCCTTGGCAACGGCGATCTTCATAGCTCCTCCGGCGGCGCGGGACAGCGCACGCGCAAACTAAGCGTTACTCCCGCGGCGTTCGATACCGGTTCTGGGACCGGTTTGTATGCAAGTTTTCTGAGCAGCAGCTGCCGTTGGCGTGTGCAGCTGCCGAAGACGGGTCAGGTGAGGAAGATCGCCATCAGGATCACGATGAGCGCGACCGAAGCCGTGCCGTACTTCACCAGCTTGATGAAGCCCTCATAGGTCTGCTCGTGCGCAACGTAGTCGTTGCCGTCGGCGGTGCTGTACGCAACTTCGCTATGATCTGCCATGGATGTCCCCAGTCGAAAGTCGAATTCTTCGGCTGGGATACCTTAAACCGTCGGACAGGGCAACGGCACGGAGGGGCGGTTTTCCAGCAAATAGGCTCATTTGGAATCCCGATTATCGCGGATCCAAAGCGCTCGATTTGCCTTTGCTGAACCGCGGTTCAACGGATACCCGGCGCCGCCCCTGCCCTGAATTCCGGCACCCTCGCCCTCAGCCCATTGCCTCCAGCTCGTCGATCATGCCGGCGATGACCGAGAGACCGCCATCCCAGAACTTGGGGTCCTTGGCGTCCAACCCGAACGGGCGCAGCAGCTCGGAATAGTGCTTGGTGCCGCCGGCGGCGAGCATGTCGAGATAGCGCTCGGCAAAGCCTTCGGCCGCGTTCTCGTAGACCGCATAAAGCGAGTTCACGAGACAGTCGCCGAAGGCGTAGGCGTAGACGTAGAATGGTGAGTGAATGAAGTGCGGGATGTACATCCAGTAGTTCTCGTAGCCCGCCTTGATCTCGATCGCCGGACCTAGGCTCTCCCCCTGCACCGACAACCAGATCTCGCCGAGCCGGGTCGCGGTGAGCTCGCCGTTCTTGCGCTCGGTATGGACCGCGCGCTCGAAGGAATAGAACGCGATCTGCCGCACCACGGTGTTGATCATGTCCTCGACCTTGCCGGCGAGCAGCGCCTGTCGCTGCTTTGCGTTCCTGGTCTGGGCAAGGAGACGCTTGAAGGTGAGCATCTCGCCGAACACGCTCGCAGTTTCGGCCAGCGTCAGTGGCGTCGGCGCCATCAGCGCGCCGTTCTTTGCCGCCAGCACCTGATGGACGCCATGGCCGAGCTCGTGGGCGAGCGTCATCACGTCGCGCGGCTTGCCCTGGTAGTTCATCAGCACGTAGGGGTGCGCCGACGGCGTGGTGGGATGCGAGAACGCCCCCGGCACCTTGCCCGGCCGCACCGGCGCGTCAATCCAGCGGTCCGTGAAGAAGCGCTCGGCGATGTCGGCCATCTCAGACGAGAAGCCGCGATAGGCCGTCAGCACCATGCTTCGCGCCTCCGGCCAGGCGATAACGTCGGTCGCCGCGAACGGCAGCGGCGCGTTGCGGTCCCAATAGGCCAGCCGCTTCTTGCCGAACCACTTCGCCTTGAGCGCGTAATAGCGATGCGACAGCTTTGGATAGGCTGCGCGCACCGAGGCGACCAGCGCGTCGACGACCTCGCGCTCGACGCGGTTGTTCAGATGGCGGGAATCCGCGACGTCCTTGAAACCGCGCCAGCGGTCGGAGATGTCCTTGTCCTTGGCGAGCGTGTTGGTGATCAGCGCAAAGGTGCGTTCATTGGCCTTGAAGGTTTTCGCCAGCGCCTCCGCCGCGCTCTTGCGCTTTAAGCCGTCGCGGTCCTGCAGCAGATTGAGCGTCGGCTCGATCGCGAGCTCCTTGGAGCCGACCTTGAAGCGCAGGCCCGAGATGGTCTGATCGAACAGCCGGTTGAAGGCGGAATAGCCGGTCTGTGCCTTCTCCAGGAAGAGCTGCTCGAGCTTGTCATCGAGCTGGTAGGGCTTTTCCTTGCGCAGATCCTCGATCCAGGGACGATAGTGCGCGAGCTCGGTGGCCTGCATCGCGCGATTCAAAATATCGTCATCGATCCGATTGAGCTCGAGCGCGAAGAACAACAGATGCGTGGACGCCGCCGTCAGGCGCTCGGACACGTCGCCGTAAAACTTTGAAATCGCAGGGTCCACGCTGTCGCCGGCATGCACGAGGCCGGCATAGGAACCGAGACGGCCGGCGAGATCGTCGATCGCCTCATAGCGTCGCACCGCCTCGGCGAGCCATTTTCCGCCATTTTCGTTTGCTGTCCCTGTCGCCAGCTTGCCCTTGTAGTCCGTCTCGAAGGCAACGCAGTCGGCGTCCAACGTTTCGAGATCGCGCGCCACTTCCGGCGCATCGATCCCGGAATAGAGATCGGCCAGGTTCCACTCCGGAAGCTTGCCGGTCTTGCTCGCAGCCTTGGAGGGTTTTGTCTTGGCGGCAGATGTCTTGGCGGCAGATGACTTGGCGGCAGATGTCTTGGCGGCGGTGGTCTTGGTGGCGGGCTTGCGGAGGGCAGACTTTGTGAGAGCGGTCTTCGTGAGAGCGGTCTTCGTGAGAGCGGTCTTGGAGCGCGAATTCATTGTGTGGGAAACCTGTGTTCAACAATCGCGGCGGCGGGCGGGGGCATCAAGGTTTAAGCGTGCGTTAATCGGCTTCGGCCAGAGTGCCCCGATTCGAGACAGATAGTAGTAGCGTGCGGGGAACACCATGGCTGCCAGTATTTTGATCGCCGACGACGACGCTGTAGCCCGCCGGCTGGTCGAGAACATGGTGCAGAAATGCGGCTACGAGACGGTCGTCGTGGACTCCGGCGACGCCGCAATCGCCGCCCTCACCGCGCCCGACGCACCGGCCATCGACGCCGTCATCCTCGATCTCGTGATGCCCGGCCTCGACGGCATGGGCGTATTGGCGAAGATCCGCGAAGCGGGCCTGAGCATCCCCGTCATCGTGCAGACCGCCCATGGCGGCATCGACAACGTGATCTCGGCGATGCGGGCGGGCGCGGCCGATTTCGTCGTCAAGCCGGTCGGCGTGGAGCGGCTCCAGGTGTCCTTGCGCAACGCGCTCAACACGTCGGCGCTCAAGGGCGAATTGCAGCGTATCCGTCACAGCCGCGAAGGCCGGCTGACCTTCTCGGACATCATCACGCGCTCGGAGGCCATGACGGGCGTGATGCGAGCCGCACAGAAGGCGGCAAACTCCGCGATCCCCGTGCTGATCGAGGGCGAGTCTGGCGTGGGCAAGGAGATGTTTGCGCGCGCTATCCATGGCAGCGGCGAACGCAAGGCCAAGCCGTTCGTCGCGGTCAATTGCGGCGCGATTCCCGACAATCTCGTCGAGTCCATCCTGTTCGGCCACGAGAAGGGCGCCTTCACCGGCGCCACCGAGCGGCACATGGGCAAGTTTGTCGAGGCCCATGGCGGCACGCTGTTTCTGGATGAAGTCAGCGAGCTGCCGCTGACCGCGCAAGTGAAGCTGCTGCGCGCGCTCCAGGAAGGAGCCGTGGAGGCAGTCGGCGGCCGCAAGCCGGTCAAGGTCGACGTCCGCATCATCTCGGCCACCAATCGCAAGCTGCTGGAGCGGGTGAAGCAGGGACATTTCCGGGAAGACCTGTTCTATCGCCTGCACGTGCTGCCGCTGACGATCCCTTCGCTGCGCGCCCGCCGTGAGGATATCCCGCATCTGCTCAGACATTTCATCGCGCGCTTTGCCGCCGAGGAGAACCGCCCCATCACCGGCATCAGCGGCGAGGCCGTGGCTCAGCTTGCCCAGCTCGACTGGCCCGGCAACATCCGCCAGCTCGAGAACGCGGTCTACCGCGCGGTGGTGATGAGCGACGCCGACCAGCTCGGCCTCGGCGATTTCCCCCTGCTCGCCTCCCAGGCGCATCCCATCACGGATATTCCGACCGCGCCGCTGATGCTCGAGCCCGCAATGCCTTCCATGGTATCAGGTAGTGAGATACCAATCGCTCCACTCCCCGCCGTAGGAACTCTCGCCCTGCTCACCGCGACCGGGGATGTCCGCTCGCTGGACGACATGGAGAACGAGATCATCCGCTTCGCGATCTCGCACTATCGCGGCCAGATGTCCGAAGTGGCTCGCCGGCTCAAAATCGGCCGGTCAACGCTGTACCGCAAACTCGACGAGGCGGGCGTTCCCGGACATGGCGGCAAAAGCGGTGAGGAGACGCACTGAGCCCAGTGCGAACGGCGGTTCGCGCAACGGCGCGAGACGGCCGTAAGCCGTTCGCATGACGACAGAATTCGACTGCGATTTGAACCGTGACTTGGAAGTGACAGACAGAGGGAAAAGCGCGTGGCAGAAGCGCACAATCCGTTGCCAAGAGGCTCCGTTGAAGTCAGTTTGTCGTGAGTTGTTCCCGGTAGCGCTGGCTGCAAAATCGGGGCCTGTATATCGTCTGCGTAGGAATCGTTGCGTGCAGGCGTGCAACTTTCGAGAGGCCGGCGCGGTTTAGCCGAAACTCACCAATAGGCGATAACGAAGCTGTTCCACGAGGGGACAGCTCACCCGAGGGGTGCGACACAATGCGTGACTGTTTGAACCACCGTGCGGGCTTTGACCGTGTCTTGATGACGGTCGCGGCGACCTTCCTCGCGGTGTCGGCCAGCTCGGCCCTGGCGCAGGATCAGGCGCGCAGCAGTGCGGCAGAGCTTGCGATCGAAGCTGCGATCCCGCGCCCCGAGCCGGCCAACGTCCCGCCTCCGACTGCGGCCGACATCAAGCTCGACACCACCGCCACAGTGCAGGACTCCAGCAAGGAAACTGCGAGGGAGTCGATTAAGTCGGACGCCGCGCCGGCACCGGACAAGGTCGAGACCAAGCCGTCCGACGTCGCCACCACGCCCGCGCCCGAAGCGCCGAAGAGCGAGACGGCGAAGACCGAGCCCGCCAAGACCGAGCCTGCCAAGACCGAGCCCGCCAAAACCGAGCCCGCCAAGGCTGACACCGCCACCGTCACGCCGGCCGCTCCCACGGCACCTGCTGCCGCAGCGGCTCCCGCCGCTGAGCCCGTGAAGGCAGCGAGCAACGTGCCCGCCGCCGACCAGCCGGTCGCGGACAAGCTCAAGGACGTCATCGGCGCCAAGGCCTTGCGCTATTTCGACCGCAAGAACGAGCGCGCGGCGGTCGAGAAGTTTTACGGCGCCCGCGATTTCGCGCCGGTCTGGACCCAAGGCGGCGCCCTGACCGCCGCGGCCAAGGGCGTGATCGCGCGGCTGAAGGACGCGGCGTCCGACGGCCTCAATCCCGCCGACTATCCGGTGCCGGATTTCGCCGCCGCCACCACCCCCGATGCGCTGGCGGATGCCGAGCTCAAGCTCACCGCCAGCATGTTCGACTATGCGCGCCATGCCCAGAGCGGCCGCATGCACTGGTCGCAAGTCAGCGCCGACATCCTCTATCCCGAGCATCCGGTCGATCCGAGCGAGGTGCTGACCAAGGTCACGACCGCGGCGGATGCCTCCGCGGCGCTCGACAGCTACAACCCGCCGCACAAGCTCTACAAGGCGCTGAAGGCCAAGCTCGCCGAGCTGCGCGGCCAGGGCAATGGCCCGGTGATCGAGATCGCCGAGGGCCCTTCGCTGAAATACACCCCGGCCGGCAAGAAGCAGGCTGAGGTGGTGGTGGAAGATCCGCGCGTGCCGCAGCTCCGCGCCAAGCTCGGTATCACCGAGAACGCCAGCGACACCCGCTATGACGCCGCGGTCGCAGACGCCGTGCGCAAATTCCAGAGCGGCGCCGAGATGAAGCCGACCGGCATTCTCGACGACAAGACGGTCAAGGCGCTCAACACCCCGAAGCGCGATAAGCAGATCGACACCGTGCTGGTGAACATGGAGCGCTGGCGCTGGCTGCCGCGCGATCTCGGCGCGCCTTCACTGGGCGATGCCTATGTCATCCTCAACATTCCCGACTACACGCTGAAAGTGATGCAGCACGGCCAGCAGGTCTGGACCACCCGCGTCGTCACCGGCAAGCCGGGGCAGCACGCCACCCCGCTGCTGACCGAGACGATGAAGTACATCACGGTCAACCCGACCTGGAACGTGCCGCCGTCGATCGTCTACAACGAATATCTGCCGGCGCTTCAGCAGGACCCGACCGTGCTCCAGCGCATGGGCCTCAAGCTCGAACAGAACCGCGACGGCTCGGTGCACATCTCGCAGCCGCCGGGTGAAGCCAACGCGCTCGGCCGCATCCGCTTCAACTTCCCGAACAAGTTCCTGGTCTATCAGCACGACACGCCGGACAAGAACCTGTTCGCCAAGGAAGACCGCGCCTTCAGCCATGGCTGCATGCGAGTGCAGAATCCGGATCAATACGCGTCCGTGCTGCTCAACATCACCATGCCGAGCGAGAAGTACACGCCCGAGCGCGTGCGCAGCATGTATGGCAAGAGCGAGATCGACCTGAAATTCCCGACGCCGATCCCGGTCAACATCACCTATCAGACCGCGTTCGTGGACGATGCCGGCAAGCTGCAATTCCGCAAGGACGTTTACGGCCGCGACGCGACCATGCTCAACATCCTGAAGAACAACCGCAGCAAGGACCTCGAGGCCGTCGTGGCCCATTCTCAGCCGAGCTATTCCCGCCCGGCGACGACGCTGCCGTCAGGGGTCGCGGTGGCCAACAATGGCGGGGGCTTCGGCTCGTCTGGACCAAACTTCTTCGAGCGATTGTTCGGAGCGCCGGCCCCGACCCAACCGCCAGCGCCAGTCGGCCGTCGTCCGCAGCGGGTGTTTACCCGCTGAGCCCGGCTCAGCGCCTGGTTCACAAGAATTCTGCAATGAAATCAGCGGCCCTGTCCTCTGGATGGGGCCGTTTAACGTTAAACATTCTCCAACCTGCGTTCGGGCAGCGGGCGTTTTTTTGCCACAGTCAACCGTTTAGGATCGTAGTCTGACTTGGTTTGGGGGCGGGAAGGTCAACCTCGAATTAACCTTCTCGCTTTAAGAAAGCGTTCATCCTCTTTCGCGCTGCTAACGGGGTTGGCGGGAGAGTCCATTTGAACGCTCGTCGACTGGGTGGGCTCATACGTGCTGACTGGTTTCGCACGCCAATTCGCTGTGCTGTCGTTGTCCCATGCGGGCGTGAAGGCCGGATCCCGGATCGGCCTCGCGGCTGCATTGCTGCTTGCGGCCGCCGGTTCGGTTCATGATGCCGCCGCGCTGAACGAGACCAAGACGCTCTCCTTCCACCATACCCATTCCGGCGAAGATCTCACCGTCACCTTCAAGCGCGACGGGCGCTACGACGAAGCGGCGCTGAAGCAGCTCAACCACTTCCTGCGCGACTGGCGCACCCAGGAGGAGACGGTGATGGACCGTCGCCTCTTCGACATCCTCTGGGAAGTCTATCGCGACGTCGACGGCAAGCAGCCGATCCAGATCATCTCCTCCTATCGCTCTCCCGCCACCAACGCCATGCTCCGCCGCCGCTCATCCGGTGTGGCGCGCTTCAGCCAGCACATGCTGGGACATGCGATGGACTTCTACATCCCGGGCGTGCCGCTGGAGCAGATCCGCTTCGCCGGCCTGCGCCTGCAGCGCGGCGGCGTCGGCTTCTACCCGACCTCCGGCTCGCCTTTCGTGCACCTCGACACCGGCAGCATCCGGCACTGGCCGCGCATGACGCATGACCAGCTCGCGCGCGTGTTCCCGGACGGCAAGACGGTGCATCTGCCGACCGACGGCGTGCCGCTGAAAGGCTATGAGCTTGCCAAGGCCGAGATCGAGCGGCGCGGCAGCGGTGACGATGCCGGCAGCAAGCCGAATTTCTTTGCGGCCTTGTTCAAGAGCAAGCCCGCCGCCGCGAGCAACGACGAGGATGATGAGGGCGAGCCGGCAATGGCCGCGAAGCCGGTGGCTCCGACCGTGGTCGCAGCCGCCGCCAAGCCCGCCGAGCCGGTGCCGACGCCGCGCGCCAAGCCGCAGATCGGCGCAACCCTCCAGCTCGCTTCGGCCGATGCGCAGATCGTTGCGCCGCCCAAGCCGAAGGCCGGGCCCGTGGCTGACAAGCCGCCGACTGGCAAGCCGGAGACCCCGGCCGACATCATCAATGCCCGCGGCTTCTGGGATGATGTCCCGGCTGCGCCGCAGCAGGCCACGCCAGCGCAGGTCGCAGCATTGAAGGCTCGCCAGGCACTCGCCGCCACCACCGATCCGCAACCAACCGCGAGCGTGTCCAACGCAGCCTTCCAGGCCCTGGCTTACGCGCCCACGGCCTCCCCCGTCGACCGCGCCAATGTCGTCGCCGCCTCCGCGCCGATCCCGCGCACGGCCCGCCCCGCCGCGACGTCCCGCAGCGTGGCTCAGGCGACGGAGATCAACACGGTGGTCGGCAAGAGCATCGACGGCAGGATCGCAACCGCGACCCGCCTCTCCGCAGCCAAGGGCGAGAGCGTCTGGCTCAAGATCCTGATGCTATCGCCGAGCGCCAGCCGCGCCATGTCGGTGACGCTGATGGGCGAACTCGATTTGGCTGCGCTGCGCGGCTATTTCGTCAAGCCGAAGGCCGTGATCGCGATGGGCTTCTCCGACGACCCGATGCAGGGCCTGTCCTGCGACAATTTCTCCGGCAGCGCGACCGCAAAGCTCGAGACGACCTCGTTCGTCGTGCGCACCGCCGCGCTGCGCTGATAGCCCTTACTATTTTCAAGAAATCAGTCTCGTAGCCCGGATGGAGCGAGGCGCAACCCGGGAAAGCGGCGCGTGCTGCGCGAGACCCCGGATTTCGCTGCGCTCCACCAGGGCTACAAGTCCGCCTTATCGCGCTTTTTTGCCCCGCCGATCCAGATGATAGGTCAGCGCCAGCGACAAGCAGACGGCGAGCTCCCACTTCGGCAATTTGCCCGCAACCGGCAGCAGCAACGCCCTGGTCTGCCGGTACTCGAACTGATCTGGAAAGCGCTCGCGAAAGGTGTCGACCAGTGTCGTCTTGCAGTTGAACAGAATGGCGGCGTGATCGGAATCCTTCAGGCGGCCGAGCCTGATCGTTGAGCCGCTGCCTGTCTCTTCGGTCAGGTAGGCGGGCTCGCGCCATTTCAGCGTTTCGCTGAGCCGGCCGACCTCCTCATGCGCCGCGGCGGTCGCAAAGATCAGATCGCGCACCTGAAGGAGCCGCCTGCGCATTGGCGCCGGAAAGGCGTCGAAGGCGCGGCTCACCTCGCGCCGCAATATCGGCTCGGTCACAGTCTCACTCTCGATGGATCGGCAATCGGTCTCCGCCGTGCGCCAGATCAAGGAGGCAGGCCTGCCCGGAGGAGGCCTGCCTCATAGCGCTGACGATCGACCTCCCGCTTATAATGCTGGGTGGAAAGATGATTGGCGACGGAAAATGCCGGCTCGCGCTTGAGAACTTCGGCCGCGTGCGCGCCGGCAGCCACGGCATTGCCCATCTGCGCGAAGATCCCGGCGAGGAACGCATGATGGGTGTGATCGGGGCGTGAGATCCGCGAGAGGGCTTCGGCGGCTTCGGCGTATTTCTCGGCACAGTAATAGGCGCGCCCGAGATGGCTCCAGAAGCGCTCCGGGTGATACGGGTTGAGCCGCATCGCCTTCTTGATCCAGTCGATCCCCTCCTCCGGTCTTCCCAGCCAGGTCAGCAGTTCGCCCTGCTGCACCACTACGAGGTCATAATTCGGGTTGAGCGCGAGCGCGCGTTCCTGATGGTAAGTGGCCTTATCATGGTCGTCGCGATTCAGATTGAGTGCCGCGAGGATGCGGTGGACGTCGGCGTCATTGTCGTCGAGAACCAGCGCGGTTTCCAGCTCTGAAGCCACCTGCTGGAAGGTGGCGTCGCGATCCGCGCACCAATTATAGACCCAGGTCTGGCCCAGAACGCACGCCTTCCACGCATGCGCGTGCGCATAGCTCGCGTCGAGTTCGAGCGCCCGGTCGAGCAGAAGTTGCGCCCGCGCATTGTCTTCGCGATTGGAGCGATGATGCAAGACCTTCGCGGCCAGCACGCATTCGTAGGCCGCCATGTTGTCCGTCGGCTTGCGGTTCGCGCGATCGTGCGTCGCCGCCTCGACGCGGCCGGGCAACGTGGCGGCGATCGCCCGGGTCATCTCGTCCTGGATGGCGAAGATGTCCTTGAGCTCGCCGTCGTAACGCTCGGCCCAAATGTGCCGATCCGTCTCCGCATCGATCAACTGCACGGTGACGCGGACGCGATCCCCGGCCTTTCGCACGCTTCCCTCGATGACGTAGTCGACACCGAATTCGCGGCCAACATCCTGTACCTTGACCGACTTTCCCTTGTACACGAAGGTCGAGTTGCGCGAGATCACCAGCAGATCGTGGAAGCGTGAAAGCTCGGTGATGATGTCCTCGGTGAGACCGTCGGCGAAGAACTCCTGCTCCGGATCGCCGCTCATATTGGCGAACGGCAGCACGGCGATCGACGGCTTCTTCGACTTGCCAGTCGGCTTTGCGGCGGCCGTCGCACCGGCTGGCGTGCTTGCCGGCACATCCTCCAATCGGATCCGGTAGACGCGGATGGCGCGCGCGATGTTCTTGACGTTCTGCTCGCCGATGTCTTCGAATGCGACGCCGTCGAGACGCTCGCCGAGCTGGTCGCGAACCGCGCTGGAGATGCAGATGCCTCCGGGCTCGGCCAGCGTCTCCAGCCGCGCCGCGACGTTGACGCCATCGCCGAAAATGTCGTTCTGATCGACGATGACATCGCCGAGATTGATGCCGATGCGGAATTGTATCCACCGGGGCGGCGGCACATCCGCGTTGCGCCGCGCCATGCGATGCTGAACCTCAGCGGCACACAGCACGGCATCGACGACGCTGTGGAATTCGACCAGCAACCCGTCGCCGGTCGTCTTGATGATGCGGCCGCGATTCTTGGTAATAGCGGGATCGATGAGTTCGACCCGATGGGTCTTGAGGCGCGCAAGTGTGCCGGCCTCGTCGACCTCCATCAGTCGGCTGAAGCCGACCATGTCTGCGGCGAGAACTGCGGCAAGCCTGCGCTCTGGTCCCGGCACATCCATTCGCTCGGTCCCTTCACCGAGCACTCTAGCAGATGACGAGATTTCGCCCAAGCTTGGTGCGCTGCAACGCCTCTAGGCAAAACGCCTCAGAGCATCCCCAGCGCCTGCATGTAGGTCTCGAGAATGGTCTCGGCCTCCGCGCGCTCGTTGGGGTCCTGCTTGCGCAGGCGCACGATGGTGCGCAGCGCCTTGACGTCGTAGCCGTTGCCCTTGCTCTCGGCATAGACGTCGCGGATGTCGTCGGAGATCGCCTTCTTCTCTTCCTCCAGCCGCTCGATGCGCTCGATGATGGATTTGAGCTGGTCCTTGGCAAATTTCGTCGCGGGCTCGTCGTCGCGGACGGCGGCGGAGGTGGCCATCTTGGTACTCCCAATGGAACTGGCAAAACGAGGTGACGCCGGCATCCCTCACCGCGCGTGCTGGGTAGACCCTTAGGGTCGGCGCTCCCAGCGTTCAAGCAAGCATCGCGCTCGTCCACAGCGCGCCCACACCTTCCTGCGCCGACGCGAAGAAAGCTGTTGTGTGGTGCGACTCAGAGCGGCGCGACGAGGCGTCAGTGCCCGTTGGGATGGACCTTCTTCATCGCCTCGAGCTGCTCGGGCGTGGCCGTGCCCTGGTACTTTGCCTTCCAGGTCTCGTAGGGCATGCCGTAGATGGCCTCCCGGCTCTCGTCCTTGCTCAGGGGCACGCCCTGGGCGTCCGCGGCATCCTTGAGCCAGTTGGAGAGGCAGTTGCGGCAGAAGCCGGCCAGATTCATCAGGTCGATGTTCTGGACGTCCGTCCGGCTCCGCAAATGCTCGACCAGGCGCCGGAAAGCGGCCGCCTCGAGCTCCGTTCTGGTTTTGTCGTCGATTGCCATGGCTGTCTTCCCTAAGGCCCGTCCCGATGGCGGTCACCCTTACGGGATCAGGTGGGTCCTGTCACAGATTTTGCCATATCGCGGCGCAAACGGGCCCACAGCCCGGCTGAGGGGCAGTTCCCCGGCCCTACGCCAAATCGTCAATGATCTGGTATAGCTTCCGCGACAATGATTGCCGAATCTCCCCGCTTCCCGCTTCGCCTGCTCGCCCGGTTGGTCCCGGTGCTGATGGTTGCCCTGCTGTGCCTCTGGGCCAGACCGGCCTCCGCCGATTTCCGCCTCTGCAACAACACTTCGAGCCGGGTTGGCATTGCGCTCGGCTACAAGGACGCCGAGGGCTGGACCACCGAGGGCTGGTGGAACATCTCGTCGCGTTCCTGTGAGACGCTGCTGCGAGGCACGCTGGTCGCTCGCTACTACTACATCTACGCCATCGATTATGACCGCGGCGGCGAGTGGTCCGGCCAGGCCTTCATGTGCTCGCGCGACAAGGAGTTCACCATCCGCGGCACCGAGGACTGCCTGGCGCGCGGCTATGACCGAACCGGCTATTTCGAGGTCGACACCGGTGAGCAGCGGGCCTGGACGGTGCAGCTGACCGACGCCAACGAACAGCCGGCGCAGCAACGCGTACCTGGCCTGCCCGGGCCGGTGGGCCCGGGCGGCGTTCCGGGTTTGCCCAATAGTCCGCCCGGTGGTACGCCCCCCGCCGCGCCCGGCCTTCCGCCGGCGCCCCCGCCCCCGTCTGGAAATAAGCCATGAGGCGTCTTCGCCGTATCAAGATTCTCGCGACCCTGGGCCCCGCCTCTTCAGACCTCGCGATGATCCGCCGCCTGTTCGAGGCCGGCGCCGACCTGTTCCGCATCAACATGAGCCACACCCCGCATGACAAGATGCGGGAGCTGGTGGCGACGATCCGCAACGTCGAGAGCAGCTATGGCCGGCCGATCGGCATCCTGGTCGATCTTCAGGGACCGAAGCTGAGACTGGGCGCCTTCGCCGACGGCGCGGTCCAGCTCCAGAACGGGCAGACCTTCACGCTGGATTCCGACAAGACGCCCGGCGATGCCACGCGCGTCCACCTCCCGCATCCGGAGATCCTGGCCGCACTGCGGCCGGGCCATGCGCTGCTGCTCGACGACGGCAAGGTGCGGCTGATCGCGGAGGAGACCTCGAAAGAGCATGCGGTGACCCGCGTCGTGGTCGGCGGCAAGATGAGCGACCGCAAGGGCGTCAGCCTGCCCGACACCGACCTGCCGGTCTCGGCGATGACGCCGAAGGACCGCGCCGACCTCGAGGCGGCCCTCGTCACCGGCGTCGACTGGATCGCGCTGTCCTTCGTGCAGCGCGCCGAGGACGTGCTCGAGGCCAAGAGGATGATCCGCGGCCGCGCCGCGGTCATGGCAAAGATCGAGAAGCCGCAGGCGATCGACCGCCTCGCCGACATCATCGAGGCATCGGATGCGCTGATGGTGGCGCGCGGCGACCTCGGCGTCGAGCTGCCGCTCGAGCGCGTGCCGAGCCTGCAGAAGCAGATGACGCGGATGGCGCGCCGCGCCGGCAAGCCGGTGGTGATCGCGACCCAGATGCTGGAATCGATGATTCAGTCGCCGGTGCCGACCCGCGCCGAGGTCTCGGACGTCGCCACCGCCGTCTATGAGGGCGCCGACGCCATCATGCTGTCGGCGGAATCGGCGGCCGGCAAATTCCCGGTCGAGGCGGTCTCGACCATGAACCGCATCGGCGAGGAGGTCGAGCGCGACCCGACCTACCGCTCGGTGATCATGGCCCAGCGGCCGGACCCCGAATCGACCGTCGGCGATGCCATCGCAGACGCCGCGCGCGTGATGGCGGAAACCCTGGACCTGCCCGCTTTGATCTGCTGGACCTCATCGGGCTCGACCGCCGTGCGGGTCGCACGCGAGCGGCCCAAGCCGCCGATCGTGGCGATCACGCCGAACATCACGGCGGGGCGCCGCCTCGCGGTGGTGTGGGGCGTGCATTGCGTCGTGGCGGAGGACGCGCGCGACCAGGACGACATGGTGGGCCGCGCCGGCCAGATTGCGTTCCGCGATGGCTTCGTCCGCGCGGGCCAGCGCGTGATCATCGTCGCCGGCGTGCCGCTCGGCATTCCCGGCACCACCAACATGGTGCGCATCGCCTCGGTCGGCCCCGGGGGCGACGCGGATATGTAGGCCCGCCAGCGCGGCCAAAACAAAAAGTCGAAAAACAACCCCATGCACAGTAGCCGGCCGGACTGGCGGGCTCGCTGGGAATTCGCGAAAAGGCACGCTCAGGCAATGACCTGAGCGCGATCAGGGCGCCGCCTCGACCGCGGCGCGATTTTACGCCCCAACCAGCGCCTTCGTCGTCGGCAGTAGCGTCTGCTGCACCACCAGGCCGCGGGCGCGGGCGTCCATGACGCCGACGGCGCGCAGCGCCAGCAGCGTCACGGTCTGCACCGCATCGCGCATCTTGACGGGATCTCCGAGATTGTCGGGCGCAAGCGGCCCGACCAGAGCCTCATGCAGCGCCCCCAGCAGCGCGGTGGCGGCGAGCGCAGTGTCCTGCGCCGGCAGGTGACCGGCCCGCACGGCGGCGTCGATGCGGCTCGCGATCTCGCCGGCGATCTCGCGTCGGCTGGCCAGCCTGGAGGCGCTGACATCGACATCGACGGGCTCGGCCAGGATGCCCCAGGCCAGCCGCCGCTGCGACAGCGTATGGACCGCCACGGTGGTCACGGCGGCCGCCAGCGCCGAGGACGGTCCCGGCGCGGCATCGGCCGCCCGGCGGATCGCCGCGAGCTCGTCGCGAGAGACCTCGGCAATGAGTTCGGAGATCAGCTCGGCCTTGGAGGGAAAGTAACGGTACACCGTGCCGGCTGCGACATTGGCCCGGACCGCGACCGGCGCGATCTGCACCGCCGCCATTCCGCCTTCCGCCGCTGCTTCCCGCGCCGCCGCCAGAATCGCGCTGCGCCGCGCCGCAAGGCGCTTAACCACTTGATGCGTCCGCCGATAAACCATGGCGCGCTTCCTGTCCCACACGCCAGCCACACGCCCTGCGGCCGAACGCTTCGTCACGTCAAAAGATGCAAATCGCCCCGCAAGGACTGAACAACTATTCAGAGTGAATGACAAGATGGGAAATGCGTGGAGCGTCTCTCAAGGAGGCGGGACTTCACCCCAAAATAACGGCGACTTGGTTGGTGACGGCTAACCACGATTGTTACCGCGATCTTAAGACTGCGCCGCGACTGTACGGGATACTGCGATCTCACCTCGGTGCAGCATGGTCGACACGGACGCCCGGACCGCCTGGCAGCTTTTCCATCTGAACTGGCTTCCGATCGCGGCCATGGGCGGACTGCTGGCGATCGGCCTGCCTTGGGCAGACCTGAGCCTCGAGCCGGTTGCTTACGGCGTGACGTTGGCGATCGCCGCACTCCTGCTCGCGGTCGCCTATGGCCATCGGATCGTCAAAGCGGAGCTTGCGGATCCGAAGCTGGTGTTTTCGCTCGGTGCAATCGGGCAGGTCATTCTCACCTGCGCCATCGTCGGACCGCTCAGCTACGTCGCGGGCAAGCTGAACTGGCCGCTCCAGGACCAGGCGCTGCTTGCGATCGACCGCGCGCTCGGTCTCGATCCCGAAGCGATCGCGCGATACGTCAACGATCATCCCTGGCTCGCGACCATCTTCGCGCGCGGCTACGGGCTGATCAAGCTGCCGCTGCTCGGCGTTCCCGTCGTGCTGGCGTTGACGGGCCGCTATGTGCGCCTGCAATCGTTCATGCTTGCGACGAGCCTCGCGCTTGCGGTGACCATCGCAATCTCCGCCGTGGTGCCGGCGATCGGTACCTATTACGCGCTGCAACTGCCTGCCGCGCATCTGCCTGAAATCAACACCGCCGTTTACGCCGGGCAGTTGCGCGACATTCTCGCACTTCATGACGGCAGCCTGCACGAGCTCCGCCTGTTCTTCCTCTCCGGCATCGTCTCGTTTCCAAGCTTTCACGCCGCCTCCGCGGTGCTCTATATGTGGGCGCTGTGGCCGGTGCGCGGCATCGGCATCATCGCAGCCGCCCTGAACCTCCTGATGATCGCGTCGACGCCGGTGATCGGTGCGCACTACGTCATTGACGTCGTCGGCGGCATCGCCGTCGCTACAGCATCGATCTGGGCGGTGAAGCTCTTTGTTCGTTGGCTGCACGGCGCGTCACGGATTTCCGGCGCGCCTGCCGCGTCGGCGGTCTGGCAGGTCGGCCTCGCCGAATGACGCTGCACCAGCCGTCACCACAGTTTGCGTAGCGGCAGCGACTTTGAATCATTCGCCAAAAAAAAAGAGCCCCGTCCAGGACGGGGCTCTCGAAACTCGATGGTCCGCCAGCTTACTTCAGGCTGGACTGGATCGAGGTGAACTTGGTGTTCAGCGTGCCGCCGAGCTGGTTGACGACGGTGATGATCGCCAGCGCGATGCCGGCAGCGATCAGGCCGTATTCAATGGCGGTGGCGCCGGATTCATCCTTCACGAAACGCGCAACGAGGTTCTTCATAGAGTGCTCCAAATGAGTACACGAGGCTTACAACTGATCCGGTCTTTTCGGCTTCCCAGCGCCGCCCGACCATGGAACCGAACCTAGAGGCAAAGAATTGCGCCGCAGTTAATTCGACTGCGTAAACACCGAGCGGTTTGCGTGTATTCGCCGATGGTAAATCGAAATCCAAAACAGTCCATTAAATCGTCGAGACTTTGGATCTGCCTGGCGCAGCCGGTTTACCCGAAGTTATGAGCGCCCATGCTCCAATGTCGTCCGCTCGGTCAGCTCGACAAGAACAAGCAGGACAACGAGGCGGCATGTCCCTCTCCTTCGCCAACAGCATCGCCGTGCAGAGCCGCACGCGGGCCCTGGTGCCGCTGTGCGTCGGCGCCGTCGCCTATCTGTTCTTCCTTTTTCTCGGCGATAGCCTGCTTCAGGATTCCGACTCGTTCTGGCAGATCAAGATCGGGCAATGGATCCTCGATCACGGCGCCATGCCAACCACCGACCTCTATTCCTTCACGCGAATGGGCGCGCCGTGGATATCGACGTCGTGGCTGTCGCAGGTCGCGTTCGCCTTCTCCCATGCGCAATGGGGCTGGGCAGGTCCCGTCATCCTCACCGCAGTCGCTCTCGCGCTCGCGGTCGCAATCTTCGTCCATCTGCTCGACGCGCAGATCGAGGCACCGCGCGCGGTACTGTTCGCGACGCTGGCGCTGCTGCTGTCGATCCATCACGTGCTGGCACGTCCGCATATTCTGGCGCTGCCCGTCATGGTGGCGTGGGTCGGCTTGTTGATGGCAGCTGCCGACCGCAAGAGCGCACCGTCCTGGACCTGGCTGCCGCTGATGGCGCTCTGGGCGAACCTGCATGGCGGCTTCGTGCTGGGCCTCGCGCTGATCGGTCCGATCTCGCTCGTAGCGGTCGAGCACGCCGAGAAGGGACGGCGTCTTTCGCTGTTCATGCGCTGGGTGCTGTTCGGAATCGGCGCGCTGATCGCGAGCTGCTGCACGCCGTACGGATGGCGGACGCTGCAGGGCGCGAGCAACGTCCTCAGACTCGGCGAGCTGCTGTCGCTGATCTGCGAATGGATGCCGGCGAACTTCGCCACGTTCACCCCGTTCGAGGGCGCCCTGCTCGCCCTGATCGCATTCGGCTATTATCGCGGCCTGGTGCTGTCGGCGCCCCGGATCTTCCTGATCCTGTTCCTGACCTGGAGCGCGCTGACCCATGTCAGGAGCATCGAGGCATTTGCGTTCCTGGTGCCGCTGGTGCTGGCAAGGCCGCTCGGCGAGATGTTCCCGCGCCGGACGCCTGACGCCACCGGTGCCGACCGCTGGCCGGCCCGCACTGTCACCGCGCTTGCCGCGCTGATGATCGTGGCGGCAGGCTGGACGTCGACGTCGCTCTATATGGGGCATCACCGCTTCACCTTCACGATGAGGCAGACGCCGGTTGCGGCGGTCGACCTGCTCGAGCGACGCAAGGTACAGCGCATCTTCAACGCCTACCAGTTCGGCGGCTATCTGATCTCGCGCGATATTCCCGTTTTCGTCGACGGCCGCGCCGAACTGTATGGCGAGAAGTTCGTCATGGACTTCTTCAAGGCGACGGAAGGCAGGAAGCCCGAGCTGCTGCCGCGCCTTCTGGACGAGTACAAGATCGACGCGACGCTATTGGTCGCCGACGCGCCGGGGCCGCAGATCCTCGACCAGCTCAAGGGCTGGAAGCGGATCTACGCGGACGACATCGCCGTCATCCACGTGCGCGACACCGCAGACGGCGCGGCGGCGGCGCCTTCGAAGTGAGGACCTGCTCCAGCGCTCGTCTCCGGCCTCAGCTGCTCCATCAGATGGTTCCCACCAGCCAGCCGCCACCGAAAAATCCGGCGCGTCCCGACCCGGACCGAATCGTGGCGACCATCGTTCTTGCGCTGCTGGCGGCGGTCTCGTTTCTCCCGGTGCTGCTGACACCCATTCCCGCGATGGTCGATTATCCCAATCACCTCGCGCGCATGTACGTCCTGAGCCAGAACGGCACACCGGGTGCCAATCCGTATTACGAGGTGACGTGGGCCTTCTATCCCAACCTCGGAATGGACCTGATGGTCCCGCAGCTGGCGCGGCTGATGAGCGTCGAAGACGCCACTCGGCTGTTTCTCCTGCTGAGCCAGGTCCTGATCGTCACCGGCGCGCTTCTGCTCGAATGGGTCCGGAAAAAGCGCATCCATCTCGCCGGCTTCGCCGCGCTGGCTTTCCTCTATTGCCTGCCGTTCAGCTGGGGTTTTGTGAATTTCGAGTTCGGGATCGGTCTCGCGCTCTGGGGCATGGCCGTCTACCTGATGCTGGCCGAAAGCGCCTGGCCGCTGCGCTTCGCCGCCCATTCGGCCTTCGTCGCCGCGCTCTATGTGGGGCATTTCTTTTCGCTCGGCGTCTACGGCGCAGTGCTGGGCCTTGTCGAGCTGTCGCGCATCCGCCAAGGGCAGACCACGCATCCCGTCGTGGCCGCGCGGCTCGGCGCGCTGGCCCTGCCGGCGCTTGCGCTGCTTTCGATCATGCATGTCACGGCAGGCGCGATCGGAAGCCAAGGCAACGATTGGTTCCTCGCATTCAAGCCGGTCTGGCCGCTCCGCATCATGAACGGCTACAATCTGACGGCCGCGGCGGTGACCGGGCTGACGATGATGACCGCGCTGCTGTTCGCCGCAAGGCGCGGCGTTCTCAGGCTCGAGCCGCCCGGGATCTGGATCGCGCTCGGTCTTGCGCTCCTGTACGTGGCCATTCCCTCCAGGCTGTTCGGGACCTCGTTTGCCGACCTCCGCGTGATTCCTGCTGCGGGGCTGATCCTGCCGGCGTTCTGCTCGCTGTCGTTACCGAGCCGGGCGTGGAGCATGGGCGCGCTCGCTGCGATCGGCGGCATCACACTGATCAATCTCGCCGTTGTCTTCACAGTGTGGCTGCCCTACCGCGCTGACTACGCAGCCACCATCGAGTCGTTCCGCAAGATCGAACGCGGCTCGCGCGTTCTCGTCAGCAATGCGGACGAAGCTGGCGATCCGCCCTTCGCCGACCTCACCGCGTATCCGATGTATTATGCGCCAACGCTGGCGGTGCACTATGCCAACGCCTTCGTGCCCAATCTCTTCACGGAAGCGGGCAAGCAACCTGTTCGGGCCGTCGAGGCCGTGCGCCAGCTCGCCACTCCGGATGGCGGACTGGTGTCCTCAGGCCTGCTCACCGCGATTGCAACGGGCCGCCCGCCGGCGGACTCGCCGCGCTTTGTCCTCACCTGGTACCGGGATTTCGACTACCTCTATGTGCTGGGACCGCGGGCCGCAAATCCGCTGCCGGATCTGCTGGAGATACTGGAGACCTCGGATCGGTTTGTCCTCTACAGGATTCGCCGCAAGTCCTGAGAAAGGCGACCTTAACCACCTGCTCATAGACTTGCGCCCCTCCAACCCAGCGGGACTCCTTCGCATGGCGGCCAATTCCAGATCGATCCGCTACAGCCTCGTCATTCCCGTATTCAACGAGGAAGCGGTGCTGCCGGTCCTGCTGCGCCGGCTCGACCAGGTCATGTCCAAGCTCGACGGGCCGGCGGAAGCGATCTTCGTCGACGACGGCAGCAGCGATTCCAGCTCGATCGTGCTGCGAGCGCTCGCCGTGCGCGACACGCGCTTTCGCTACCTCGGCCTGTCGCGCAACTTCGGCCATCAGATCGCCATCACAGCCGGCATGGACGCCGCGCAAGGCGACGCCATCATCGTCATGGACGCCGATCTGCAGGACCCGCCCGAGGTGATCGAGCAGTTGATCGCAAAGTGGAAGGAGGGCAACGACATCGTCCACGCCCGCCGCCTCTCGCGCGAGGGCGAAAGCCGCTTCAAGCGCGCGACCGCGCATCTGTTCTACCGGCTGCTCGGCAGGATGTCCTCCGTCGGCATCCCTGCGGATGTCGGCGACTTCCGCTTGATCGACCGCAAGGTGCTCGACGCGCTGAGGCAGATGCCGGAGCAGGATCGCTTCGTGCGCGGCATGATCGCCTGGCTCGGCTTCCGGCAGGCCGAGGTCGCCTTCCACCGCCTCGAGCGCGCCGCGGGCGAAACCAAATACCCGCTGTTCAAGATGATCCGCCTGGCGGTGAACGCCGCGCTCGGCTTTTCCGATCTGCCGCTGCGGCTGGCGATCTGGTGCGGCTTGACGGTCTCGGCCCTTGCGCTGCTCTACGGCGGCTGGGTGATTCTGTTGTGGCTCAGCAAGGACAGCCATCTCGTGACCGGCTGGTCTTCGACGATCGTCCTCATGTCGCTGCTGTGCGGCATCAACATGCTGATGACGGGCATCGTTGGGCTCTATGTCGGCCGCATCCATGCCGAGGTGAAACGCCGCCCGCTCTACGTGGTGCAGGCACGAATCGGCTTCGATCGCGACGCGACGGCGTCGACACAGGCGATCCACACCATCAACGAGTGACCCGGCGCACGAGCGAGCTCTTCCCGCCGCTCACTTCGAACCTGAATTGGCACGCGTCCCTCGAAGAGGTCTTCGGCAGCGGGTCGATCGAGGGCCGATGTGTCGCCTTGGCGCCCGACTTATTGTCGCGGCGTATCTCGCCGCTTGTGAACGACCGCCACATCGTCGCTGTAGACGCGCTGCCACTGGGGCAGTCGGTCGAGCATCGCTATCGCGGGCGTTTGCGGTGCGAGCAGTGTCGCGTCGATGTTGTATTCGTCGAGCAATCTGAGGAAATCTCCGAGGTCGATCAGCGCCAGGGCGCGATTGTAGCGGTCGATGAACGGCCCGCCGTACAGTTCGGAGCGGCCATCGATAAAGGTGGGAATGCCGGCAAAGATCAAATAGCCGCCGAAGGCGTAATCGTTGAGCACGCGTCCCGTCCCGGCCAGGTCGGCCTGAGCGATGGCAGCCTGCGGGGTGATGGCCGGAGCCGGCCGGATGTCCCGCGCCAGCGCCGCCCCGCTCATCGCGACCAAGACACCGAGCGCGGCCAGATTGAGGCCGCGCGAGCGGCCGGCCGCATCGATCCCGGTCGGTCCGCCGAACGTCCGCCCCAGCGGGGCCGCCAGATAAAGCGGCGCCAGCATGCCCAGCAAATCCGCATTGCGGATTTGCGCCAGCGCGAAATGGAGCAAGCCGATCACCACCAGGACCCGAACGACCGGCAGTGTCACGCCGCGCGAGAGCGCAAAGATGCCAGCCAGCAGCAGCAATTCGAAGCCACCGCTATGGCTGAAATCCTGCGGCCGCCATTCCGAGATCCAGGCGAGCGCGGGACCTGCGGCCAGCGTCGTCAGCGGCATCAACAACGGTTCCGGCCCGTGCGGCGTCAGGCAGGACGCTACGACCGCCAGTGCCGTGAATGGCAGCCACCGCAGCAACACGTGCAGCCATTCGCTTCGCTTCTCACGCAGCAGCGCCTCGAGCACCGCCGGGCCAATCAGCCCAAGCGCCAGCACGCCGCTGCCGTGCAGATTGGCCCACAGCACCAGCAGCGGCAGAGCCCAATATGGCGGAGGCGAGCTGCGATCCATGCAGCGCACCAGGGCAGCCGCCCAGATCACCATCACCGGCAACACGAGGACGTGCGGCCGCGCCAGCATGTGCGGCGCCAGCAGGACGATGGCCGCGATCACCATCAGCACAGTCAGGGCCGGGGAAAGCTCCCGCAGCAGGAAGAACGTGAGCAGGCCAAAGGCGAGCGCGATCGCCGCAGCCGCGATCGCGACGACGGCCGGCCAGCCGGCCAGCGCGTAGACGGCGGCATAGATGACCTCGGACAGCCATTCGAAGGTGATCCAGGGCGCGCCGTGCTTCGAAAAGGAAAACAGGTCGCTCGTCGGCAAGGTGCCGTGCGCGATGATCCAGCGTCCGAGGTCGATGTGGGAATAGCTGTCGGGATCGCCGAGCAATCGCGGGCCGAGCGCCAGCAACACGGTGTAGAGGCTGAGCCCCACGGCCCAGGGGAGCACGGCACGTGCCGAAAACGGTTGAACCGCGCTGTAGACGGCTTGATCAGTCATAGCGGGCCAAAATAGGCCGCAAGCGTTAAGTTCTTCTTTAGTGTTTGGCGCATTTGCCCCGAGCACGGTGCGCTTCTGCCCCCCGCTTCAGCCCTCACACGCTGGCTTGCTGCGCCCAGCGGGCTACCCAACAAAAAAACGCGGCGTTTCCGCCGCGTTCTTCATTTCGATCTGCCGCTTCTCGATCAGGCCTGCGGCTGTGGCTCGAGGCCAGGATCCGGATCCGGACGCGGGCGCGGCTTGCCGGCCGGGGGCACGGCGGAGGCGCGCGGCGTGGTCGGCTCGAGCACGGACTCGCGGTTCGGCTTCTTGCCCCTGAGCAAGTCGACGATCTCCTCGCCGGTCAGCGTCTCGAACTCGAGCAGGCCCTTGGCCAGCGTCTCGAGATCGGCGCGCTTCTCAGTGAGGATGCGGGTCGCTTCCTTGTAGCCTTCCTCGACCAGGCGTTTGATCTCGGAATCGATCTTCTGAACGGTGGCTTCGGATGCGTTCTGCGTGCGCGACACCGACATGCCGAGGAAGACCTCGTCCTGGTTCTCGCCATAGGAGACGGTGCCGAGTTCCTCCGACAGGCCCCAGCGCGTCACCATCATGCGGGCAAGGCGCGTGGCCTGCTCGATGTCGGAGGCGGCGCCCGAGGTCACCTTCTCGCGGCCGAAGATCAGCTCTTCGGCGACGCGGCCGCCCATCATGATGGCAAGGCGCGAGGTCATCTGCTCCAGCGACATCGACAGCTTGTCGCGCTCGGGCAGCTGCATGACCATACCGAGCGCACGGCCGCGCGGAATGATGGTCGCCTTGTGGATCGGATCGGTCGCGGGCACGTTGAGACCGACGATGGCGTGGCCGCCCTCGTGATAGGCCGTCAAGAGCTTCTCTTCTTCTGTCATGACGAGCGACTTGCGCTCGGCGCCCATCATCACCTTGTCCTTGGCCTCCTCGAACTCGGCCTGCGTCACCATCCGTTTGTTGCGGCGGGCGGCGGTGAGCGCAGCCTCGTTGACGAGGTTCATCAGGTCGGCGCCGGAGAAGCCCGGCGTGCCGCGCGCGATGGTCTTGAGGTTGATATCGGGGGCCAGCGGCACCTTGCGGACGTGAACCTTGAGGATCTGCTCGCGGCCGACGACATCGGGATTGGGCACAACGACCTGGCGGTCGAAGCGGCCCGGCCGCAGCAGCGCGGGATCGAGCACGTCAGGACGGTTGGTCGCGGCGATCAGGATCACGCCCTCGTTGGCCTCGAAGCCGTCCATCTCGACCAGCAGCTGGTTCAGCGTCTGCTCGCGCTCGTCGTTGCCGCCGCCGAGGCCGGCGCCGCGGTGACGACCGACAGCGTCGATCTCGTCGATGAAGATGATGCAGGGCGCGTTCTTCTTGGCCTGCTCGAACATGTCGCGGACGCGGCTCGCGCCGACGCCGACGAACATCTCGACGAAATCCGAACCGGAAATGGTGAAGAACGGCACGTTGGCTTCACCCGCGACCGCACGCGCGATCAGGGTCTTACCGGTGCCGGGCGGGCCGACCAGCAGCACGCCGCGCGGGATGCGGCCGCCGAGGCGCTGGAATTTGCCGGGGTCGCGCAGGAATTCGACGATCTCCTGCAGATCCTGCTTGGCCTCATCCACGCCGGCGACGTCCTCGAAGGTGACGCGGCCATGCGCTTCGGTCAGCATCTTCGCGCGCGACTTGCCGAAGCCCATCGCCTTGCCGGCGCCGCCCTGCATCTGCCGCGACAGGAAGATCCAGACGCCGATCAGCGCGATGAAGGGCAGCCAGGAGACCAGCAGCGAGACGAACCAGGGCACGTTGTCGCCCGGCGGCTTCGCGGTGATCTGCACCTTGCTGTCGTAGAGCCGCTTCACCAGCGTCGGATCGTTCGGCGCATAGGTCTGGAAGCTCGAGCCGTTGGTGAAGGTGCCGTGGATGTCCGGGCCCTGGATCACGACGTCGCGGACATTGCCGCGATCAACTTCGCTCAGCAGCTGGGAGAAGGCGATGTCCTGCGAGGACGCCCGCTGACCCGGATTCTGGAAGAGCGTGAACAACGCCAACAGCAGCAAAACAATGATGACCCAGAGGGCGAAATTGCGCAGATTGGCGTTCATCGATCTTCCTTCGTGGTCGCGCGGATCGCGGCCTGGTCCTTCAGGAGCTACTTGGGCAAGCTAGAGAAAATCCCCAAGGAATCCTCTCGGTTAGACGCATACAATTTAGGTGCCGTCCGGGTCGCTGCCAAGGGAATGAGATGGGACTATTTAGCCCATCTTAGAGCGATTCCCGCTGAAATAATGGCGCCCGGAGCGGGGTTTTTCCTGCCTGGTTAAGGTGTTCTGATGGCGCGGGGCCGAAATGGCTGGTGTCATGATCCGCCCCAGTCCCGAGCTCACCCACTCCCACGGCGCCTTGCCCGCGCCGGTGCGATTTGGATACGCCCGCCGGCGAGGCTGATCAAGGCTCCCGCGAGGGTTTGCTTCAGGACCGACCGGCCAGTGGCGCGGGCATCGAGACTTGCGGCAATGGCCTCGTCCAATGCGGACAGCAGGGTTTCGACCTTGCCGAGTTCCGCCGGTCCTTCATGTCCGAGCGCATTGATGGCCCGCAGCAGGAGCCGCAGCCGGACCTCCTCCGGCAGGGCGGCAAAGGCCGAGGCCTCGAAGCTTCGGACGTCCGCCTGTGGCGCACCGCCGCGATCCCGCAGACGGAGGAAGCGCTCGGCGCCGTCGGCCAGCACCTCGACCGCCGCATTGGCCCGCGCCAGCCTTGCCGCGAGCCGCGCCAGATTGCGGGCATCGCCGCCCTCGGCCGCGAGAAGCGGCAGCAGCGCGCGCAGCCGCGGCCGGGTGAAGGCAGTGTCCCGGTTGGTGGGGTCCTCGACAAAGCCGACCTTCGCCCGCCTCAAGGTCGCGATCAGCTGCGATTTCGGAACATCGAGCAGCGGACGCGCCAGCACGATTCCGTCGCGCTCGCTGAGGGGCGCCATGGCCGACAGCCCGGCCAGCCCGCTGCCGCGGAAGAGGCGCATCAACAGGGTCTCGGCCTGGTCGTCGCGGGTGTGGGCCGTCAGCACATGGCTCGCACCGGCGGCACGTGCGGCCTCTGCGAGCAGGCGGTAACGGGCCTCGCGCGCAGCGGCAGGCAGGCCCGTCTTCGGCTTTGCGCCACGCCAGCGCAGGGTCCGATGCGGCAATCCGAGCTGGTTCGCGAGCCGCTTGACCTCGCGTGCCTCGCGGGCTGCCTCGGGGCGCAGGCCGTGGTCGACGGTGACGACGGTGAGTTGCGGGCCGCGCGCGAGGCTGCGCTGCCAGCGGGCGGCAAGCCACATCAGCGCGACCGAGTCGGGCCCGCCGGAGACCGCGAGCACCAGCGCCGGCGCAGCCTTCAGGCCGGCGAAGAGCCGCCTCGCCTCGCGCGCCGAGATGGGAGAATTGTCGTCGTCTGACATGACGCGGCCCTGACAGTCGCCGGCAGATGGTTCCGATGTTTAGCGCAGCACCATCCGCGTTGTCAGGACCCCGGACGTCAGCACTTCACCCGCTTCTGTTCGCGGTCGACCGCGGCTTTGACGCCGGCGGAGGCACGCGGATATTTGCGGCCGATCTCGCCGAAGGCGGCGCAGGCGGCCTCCTTCTCCTTCAACGCGGCGAGCGACTGGCCGAGCCGCAGCAGCGCATCCGGCGCCTTGGCCGATTTTTCGTATTTGGTGGTCACGGCGAGGAAGGCCTCCGCGGAGTCGCGATATTGCTGGCGCTGGAAGTAGCTCTCGCCGAGCCAGTATTGCGCGTCTCCGACGAGCGGGTCGCTCGGAAATTTCTGCGCAAAGTTCTTCATGGTCTGCTCGGCAAGCGCATAGTCCTTGCGCTGCATGTAGCCGATGCCGAGGTCGAACTCGTCGCGCGCCGTCGCCGAGGGCGGTAGCGTCGTCAGGCCAGTGCCGCCCGATGGCGCGGGATAGCCGGGTTGGGCCGGCGGATAGCCGGGCTGCGCGGCTGGCGGCACACCTTGCTGGTAGCGGGGGCTGGTATTGGCGAGATCGAGCGGCTCGCCGGCGCCACGGCCGCCGGGTGCCCCGCTCGGAGTTCCTGCCGGCATCGGCTGCTGGCCGCCGCCGAGCGCGCGCGGTGCGCCCGGCGCATTCGGGTTCTGGCTCGGGTCGAAGGCATCGCCGCGGCGGCGCGTGCCGGGTGCGCCGGGCGCCGGCTGCTCCTGAACGATCGGCGCGGGCGCGGCGATCTGCGGCTGCTCGTAGGTCGGCTGCACGGCCGGCTGTTGCGGCGGCTGACGATAGCCGGGCGCGATCTGACTTGGTGCCACCTGCGCGGGCGGCATCGCCGCGACGTTGGGTGCCTGTCCGGGCGCGCCTTGCGCGCCGCCCTCGAGCGCCCGCAGCCGCTCTTCGAGCTGCCGGTTGCGGTATTGCAGCTCCTCGTTCTGGCCGGTGAGCTGGCGCAGCTGGTTCTCCAGCCGCTCGATCCGCATCTCCGGGTCGGCATCATCCGACTGCGCGAAGACCGATTGCGCAAGTGCGGGCGACCCCAAAGAAAGCAGCGCGGCGGTCGCCACGGTGCCGGTAAAGACATTAAATCTGGATGACATCTTGCCCTGACGACAAAAGCGAATGGCCTGCGGCGGAACATTCGACGCGCCACACATTGAAGTGGAGTACGCCAAAAATGTGACTGGTACCAAGGGGTTTTAAGTCACAGAATGCTGAAACGAAACCGGCGCCCGAGAGGGCGCCGGCATCATCCAATTCCGAAGCTGAACGGCACCTGACCGGACGTCAGGAGCTCGCGTTCAAGACAGTGACGGCGCGGCGGTTCTGCGACCAGCAGGAGATGTCGTTACAGACGGCCACCGGCCGCTCCTTGCCGTAGGAGATCGTGCGCATGCGATTCGGATCGATGCCGCGCGAGGCGAGGAACGAGCGCACCGACTGGGCACGGCGGGCGCCGAGCGCGATGTTGTATTCGCGGGTGCCGCGCTCGTCGGCATGACCTTCGATGGTGAAGCTGTAGCGCGGATAGGTCTGGAGCCACTGCGCCTGCTTCTCCAGGGTCACGATCGCCTGCGGGGTCAGATCAGTCTGGTCGCTTTCGAAGAACACGCGGTCGCCCACGTTGACGACGAAATCCTGCTGGCTGCCGGGCGTCGCCGCATTGGCCATCGCATCCGTCGCAGCATTCTTGTTGGCGCAGGCGCCCATCGACAGCGCGACGGCGAGCACCGCGGCCAGCTTCAATCCCTGGAGGATACGCATAGGATGTTTCATTCCGGAGCCTCCACGCTCACGTTAGTCCACTGCTGTCCGGTCTACAGGGGGTTGGTTAAGCGAACGTTCCGTCAACCTTGACGGAACCTTGCCACAGCCGGTCAAATGCCCCCAACCAGCGAAAAGCAACCGGCATGGTTAATGAGTTGTAAATGTGGCGCGAGGGTGAAGGCAAGCCGCGTCGGTCGGCAAACCCGCCGGCTTTTGCTGGATATTTGGGCCGAATCGAAGGTGTGGATGGTCCTAAAGCATGATCCGGAAAAGTGCGAAGCGGTTTTCCGGAAAGATCATGCGTAAACAACAAGCTAAAGCGCGATGACGATTCATCCAAATCTCATCGCGCTTTAGCAGGCAGAGCCGAATGCTGGGGCCGTCACATCCAGGTTCCGCGGCGAGGTCAGCAGCACCGGCCGCGTGGCAGCCGGCCGCGAGGTGCTGCGCTCAAACAGCATGCGCCGCTCAAACGCACTGGAGCGCATGATCGGAAAGCGTGCCAGCACCTTATCCCGCTGCCGCCGGACGTCGGTGGCCATCAGGACCGCCTTTTTGGTGGGCCAGCCCGGAAAGCCCCGCGGCTCCGGCGAAATGGTCTCATGCAGGAAAATGCGACGGTAAAATGCCTGATGATCGGTCCGGATCATGGCAAGCCCGGTGTCGGCATTGAAATGATCGCACGCGACAAAGGCCAGGCGGACCGTCAGGTAGGGCAACTCGGGGAAGCGATGGTGCTTGTCCGGATCTGCAACCAGCCGGCACGGATCGACAAAGACCTCGCCGCGATCGAGGCGGGGATGCAGGATGTCGCCGAACACCTCGGTGGTATAGGACATCCGCCATTCCGACGTCAGAAGATGGATACGGACGGAGCTGCAAAGCTCTCCATCAACATAAATCCCGAAATTCCAGGTGTTGGGCGTTTCGTCGAAGCGATCGCTGACGCGCAGTGAAGCCGACGGCTCGATCAGACCGGCCTGCAGATAGGCGCGGTAGCGCATCAAATACAGGTTGTCCTTGTCCTCGGGAGTCTCGATCAGTCGGTAATCGATACGGTCAAACAACGCGGCCCCTCGGGGAAGGAGCGCCGGGGTCGGTTCGGCTCCGGACTTCATCTGCTACCTCAAAACTCCAAGCAACTTCCGCGAGTAGCAGCAGATTAATGGTTCCTTAACGAAATTGCAAAGCTTTAGAACTGTTAGGGTTAACCTTTGCGGGTCCGCAAGATTACGGAGCAAGCGCGAGCCGATTGCGATGAAGGAGCCGCCGGAAAAGGATCAGGCCGATCGCGACGACACGAGGGCGAGCTGGTCGTCAGGCATACGACGGCCATGCGAGGCGTTGAGCAATTGGCGGATTCGTACCGCCGGAACGGGCCGGCTGAACAGGTAACCCTGCCCTTCGGTCACGGTGCCGTCGGCGCTGATCAGCTCGAGCTGCTCGTTGGTCTCGATACCCTCGACCACGACGGACATCCCGAGGTCGGCGGACAGCCGCGCGACGCCGCGCAGCAGCGTCAACGGCCGGTCGGCATCGATGCCTTCGAGGAAGGAGCGGTCGATCTTCACTTTCTGCATCGGGAAATTGTGCAGGTAGCTGAGGCTGGAGTAGCCGGTGCCGAAATCATCGAGCGAGATGCGCACGCCGAGCGCGTGCAGTTGCGACAGGATGTCGTGCGTGAGCTGGGTATTGCGCAGCAGCGAGGACTCGGTGATCTCGATCTCCAGTCGATGCGCCGGCAAGCCCGACACTTCGAGCGCGTAGCGGATTTCGCTCAAGACATCGCGCTGGTGGAATTGCTGCGGCGAGAAGTTGACGGCGACGCTGACGCTCTCCGGCCACTTCATGCATTCCATGCAGGCGCGGCGCAGGATCCAGCGGCCGAGATCGACGATCAGGCCCATGTCCTCGGCGACCGGGATGATATCGACCGGCGAAACCGTGCCGCGCACCGGATGATTCCAGCGCAGCAGCGCCTCACAGGTGGTGATCTTGCCGGACTTCAGATTGACCAGCGGCTGGAAGAACAGCTCGAATTCCTCGTTGGCGAGCGCCTTGCGCAGGTCGAGCTCGAGGATGCGGCGCGCCTCGACGGTCGCCGCCATCTCGTCGCGGAAGAAACAGAACGTGCCGCGGCCGTCGGCCTTGGCGCGATACAGCGCCATGTCGGCGTTCTTGAGCAGCGTATCGGCGCTGGTGCCGTCCGGCGAGGTCAGTGCGATGCCGACGCTGGCGCCGATCTCGACCAGGTGATTGTCGATGCGATACCGCTCGCTCAACCGCTCGACGATGCGGCGGGCGAGCGCTGCGGCTTCCTCGGGCGTGTTGAGGTTCTGCTGGAACACGACGAACTCGTCGCCGCCGAACCGGGCGACGAAATCCTCGGGGCGCAGCATCTCGCGCAGGCGGTTGGCGACGGCGCACAGGAGCTGGTCGCCGCAGGGATGGCCCAGCGTGTCGTTGACCTGCTTGAACTGGTCGAGGTCGATGAACAGCAGCGCGGAGAGCTGCCCCGCGTCGTGCGAGACAGCCAGCAGGTGCTCGATTTCGTCGCGAAAATTGACCCTGTTCGGCAGGGCCGTGAGGTCATCATAGCGCGCGAGGTGACTGATCTTGGCTTCGGCATTGCGCCGCTCCGTAATATCCTCGAGCAGCAGCACCGCTCCTCCGTCCGCCATCGGCTGAACGGTCCAGGACAGCGACCGATTTCGCTCGATGTTCGTATCGACGGTGATGATCTCATTCTCCCGCGAACTCTCGAGGCCAGCGATGATCTGCTCGCCGTTCGCAGCCGAGATGGCCCCGGCTTTGACACAGGCGGCGATGATGTCGCGTGCGCTGGCGCCGCTCTGCGGCAGATTATCGGGCAGGCTCATCATCGCGGCGAAACGGTGATTCATCACCGCGAGCTGCCCGTCGAGGTGGAACATGCAAAGCCCGTGCGGCATGTTGTTCAGGGCAGTATCGAACTGACCCGCGAGCGCCGACTCGCGCTCACGCGCCACCACGGCTCCCATGAATATCCTGTGGAGGTTGGCCGAGAGCTGCATGATCGCGAGCAGGAAGGCAGCACTCACAACGGCCATTGCGATATAGTAGGGCGTGCCGCGCCACGCCAATGCCAAGACCGCCGGGGTGAAGATGAGCACCGCCTGAAAATGGAAGATCGACGGTCGTCCGTACGCCCTTCCCGCTCCCCCTGCGGCAATGCCTGTAGTGACCGACAGAGCAATCATATGTGAGACCGCGTCGTCGGTAGCGAGCAGGGTCGTGCCGCACCAGGTGCCAATCGCAGCGGCCTGGATCATCGCCCCGATTTGATAGCGCGTCTGCCAGCGTTTGGCCGCCTCGGCGGTCACGTTCGACTTGCGCGCCTGATAGCGGCGCAAATCGATCGCCCGCACCGATCCGGCCAAGACGAGAAACGCCACACACGCCCAAACGAGGGGCTCGCCCGTCTTCAGTGCCGTCAGTGCAGCACCGATCGATACGAAGATGAGCCCGGCCAGCAGTGGTCCCGGCGCTTCAAAGAGCGAATCGATCTGCGCTGCCGGGTTGACCGGCGGCGGCTGCCCCTGCTCTCCGCTCTGGCTTGCGAACTGCATTTGGTTTGTACGCGCGTCCTGTTCGGCGCGTAGTCTTACCGAGCCGAGATGAAGCTTTCCTGAGGGAACATCGTTAAAGCCGAGTTGTTTTTCGGCAATAGCGAAGCGATTTCTTCTTACATATCAAGCAGCTAGGCAAGCCTTGCCGGGCACAAGGTGAAGGAAGTCTTGCCCTTCGCAACGAACGCGGAAAAATCGGCGCGCTTTTTCGAAAACATCGCGCGTCTGAACACGCGATGCTTCAACTGCGATGTTGTCAGCCCGACGTGGAGGACAGCAGCGGCGACCATGCCGGGTCGGAGGCGAAGCCCGGTGTCGGCACCTTCAGCTCGTTGCGGCCGGAGATGTCGACGCTGTAGAGCGAAGGCCCGCTGTTGCCGCCGGGATCGCGGAAGAACATCAGCACGCGGCCGTTCGGCGAGAAGGTCGGACCTTCATTGTGGAAGCCGGAGGTGAGCAGCCGCTCGCCGGAGCCGTCCGGCTTCATGACGCCGATCGAGAACTGCCCGCCGCCTTGCCTGGTGAAGGCGATGTAATCGCCCTTCGGCGACCACACCGGTGTCGAATAGCTGGCGTTGGTGTCATCCTTGGAGAAGGAGATGCGCTGCGCCTGTCCTCCGCCTGCCGCCATCACATAGATCTGCGACCTGCCGCCACGATCGGACTCGAAGCAGATACGGCTGCCGTCCGGTGAGTAAGACGGAGACGTGTCGATCGCCGGCGTGTCGGTGAGACGCGTGGTCGAGCGCGAGCGCAGATCCATCACGAACAGGTTGGAATTGCCGCCCTGTTGCAGGCTCATGATGACGCGCTGGCCGTCCGGCGAGAAGCGCGGCGCAAAGGTCATGCCGGGGAAGTTGCCGACGATCTCGCGCTGGCCAGTCTCGATGTTGAAGAGATAGACCTTCGGATCGCCCTGGCCGAACTCCATGTAGGTGATCTCTTGCGAATTCGGCGAGAAGCGCGGCGTCAGCACGAGGTCGGAGCCGCGGGTCAGGTAGCGCACATTGGCGCCGTCCTGGTCCATCATGGCAAGCCGCTTGACGCGGCGCTCCTTCGATCCGGTCTCGTCAACGAACACGACGCGGCTGTCGAAATACCCCTTCTCGCCGGTCATGCGCTCGTAGATCTGGTCGGAGATGATGTGGGCGATGCGGCGCCAATATTCCGGCGACGTGAAATATTGCTGTCCCGCGAGCTGCTGGCCGGTGACCACGTCCCACAGGCGGAATTCGGCCTTGAGGCGGCCGTCCGGCTGCCGCGTCATGCGGCCGGTGACGAGGGCCTGCGCGTTGATGGTCTTCCAGTTCTGGAATTGCGGTGCGACGTCGATGTTGCTGATGCGCTCGATGAACGCAGCCTGGTCAATCGGCGCGAACAGGCCCGAGCGCTTCAGGTTGTTGGTGATGACCTGTGTGACGCCGTTGCCGACGTCGCCGTCGGACGGGGAGCCTGGCACGAAGCCGGAGATCGCGATCGGGATCGGCTGGAATTCAGTGGGATCGATGCGAAGCCGCGGCTGACTCTGGGCGAAGGCGTGGCCGCCCCCGAGCATGGCAAGCGCCGATCCGGTGACGGTCATAAAGCGGCGGCGGGTGATCGATCGGGCGTCATTCATTGCAAAATTCTTTTGTTCGGATGTCACAACATATCTTTCAGACCGAAGGTCATCGGAATGAGCTTCCAGCTCTCATACTGCTGCTTCGGCATGAACGAATAGACCTGGCACTGCACGATGGCGCGCTTGGCGCTCTCGGCAACCGCCTGAGCGATCGACCGCGACGGTCCCCTCACCGCGATGACGATGGGCTCGGACGCCAGCGATCCGTCGATCTTCATGGGAATGTCGATGTCGGCTTCGTATTGATCGGCGTCCTGGCCGTTGTAGGTGGGCGTGAAGCAGCGCTTGACCGCGCCCTGGAATGCACCGCGCCAGGTCGCGACATTGTTGGCGGCCGTCCCGGTCGCCGCCCCCAGAGAGGCCGACGCATTCAGCGCCGTGCCGGCAAGTTCGTGCCGGGTCGCGGCGCGCTTGTCGAGATCGCGCTGGATCTGCGCGGGATCGAAGGTGCGCTCCTTCGGCTTCGGCTGCTGCTGCGGCTGCACTGCCGCGACCTTCTGCTCCACGGGCTTGGGCGGCGGCTTCTTGGTCTCCAGCTTCTTCTGGAGCTCGGCGATCGGATCTTCCTTGGCCGGATCAGGCTTCTTTTCCTGCGGCTTCGGCTCTTCCTTCGGCTTGGCCTCGGCGACGGGCTTCGGCGGCTCGGGCTTCTTCTCCACCGGCTTCTCGACCGGCTTCGGCGGCGGCTCCGGCTGCGAATTGGTCTTGATCAGCTCTTTCTTCTCGGTGACCTTGCCGACCGCGTCTTCCTCCGGCTTGGCTTCCGCGATCTTCTCGACCTTGGGCTTCGGCTCTTCTTTCTTGCCGGTCTTCTGTCCCGCCATCATCTTGGCGAGCTGATCGGTGGAAATGATGTCGACCGGAAGCGACTCCTCCGGCGCGATGTAGGCCTTGCTGCTAAAGGTAAGGAGGCCCCATCCCAGCACCAGGACATGGAGGGCAATCGACGCAACGAGTGTCTTGTCGACGTTCACCTTCACGGCTTCAAGATCCCTGATCCGCTTCCGTGACGAGGGCCAGCTTCTTGAATCCGGCGCCGGACAACAGGCCCATCACCTTGGCCACCGTGCCGTAATCCGCCTTCTTGTCGGCGCGCAGATAGATGCGCTCCTCGAGCCCGCCGCGCGCGTCCGTGATCGCCTTCAGCTTGGGTATCAGCTCGTTGATCGCGATCTCGGCATCGTTGATGAACACCTTGCCCTTGATGTCGACCGACATCTGGATCGGCTTCTGGTCGTTGTTTTCGAGGCTCTTGGCCTGAGTCTGGGGCAGGTCGAGCGGCACGCCGACCGTCAACATCGGCGCGGACACCATGAAGATGATGAGCAGCACCAGCATCACGTCGACCAACGGCGTGACGTTGATCTCGGCCACGACCGGCTTGCGCCGGCCGCGGCGTCCACCGCCGCCGGACGAACTCGCAACGTTCATGGCCATGATCGCGTGCCCAAATTGCCCTTCACACTATACATGCCGTCCGTCAGCCCCGCTCGTCGATCTGACGGGACAAGATGGCTGAAAATTCATCAGCGAAGCCCTCCAGCCGCTGAGCCTGACGGTTCACCTCGGACGTGAACTTATTGTAGAAAATAGTGGCAGGAATGGCGGCGATAAGGCCGACTGCGGTCGCAAACAGCGCCTCGGCGATACCGGGGGCGACGACTGCCAGGGAGGTATTTTTCGACGCCGCGATGGACTGGAAGCTCGACATGATGCCCCAGACCGTGCCGAACAGGCCGACGAAAGGGCCGGCAGAGCCGACGGTCGCCAGCACCAGCAGGCGCCGTTCCAGGCGCTCTACTTCGCGCGCGATCGAGACGTTCATCACCTTGTCGATGCGCATCTGGAGCCCCGCGACCGAGCGGGCATGGCTCTCGAAGGAACGCTTCCACTCGCGCATCGCCGCCACGAAGCAGGCCGCCATGGAATGCGTCGGCTTGGCCGACAGCGTGCGATAGAGCTCCTCGATCGACTCGCCGGACCAGAACGCCTGCTCGAACCGGTCCATCGACCGCCGGGTGCGCGCGTAAAGAAAGACCTTGTCGATGGCGATCGCCCAGACCCAGACCGAGCAGGACAGAAGTCCCAGCATCACCGCTTTCACGATCCAGTGAGCCTGCCAGAACAGCGCAATCAGCGACACGTCGGCGGAGGCAGCAACCGGAAGGGCTGACTGAGCCACGTCGGCCGGATTCATAAGCAGTATCCTCTCAAGGCGATCGTTACCTAATGTCATTCGGCCAGCAAATCGCTGCCTGTATTCCCCAACAGCCGCGCTAGTACCGGCGCGCGGGCCAGCAAGCCCGCTCAAAGCCTTGTCTTTCTGAGGTGCAGGGCTGGTCCAAAGGCTCGTCCAAAGCCGGCCGCCTGCATTCCCCGCCAAGATGTCAAAACTAAGGGCCTCGATACGGCTTCGGGCGCGACTGTCCGCTCTTACCAGAGCCCGGCGATAGTTAATGCGGGGTTACCGGCCACGAATTTGGCTGCCGGAAAGGCAGGCAGCGCAGGGGGATGGCGGCGGGCGGCCATGGCTCGTGTCCGGACGCACCGCATCGTCGAAGCGACGCTGCGCTGCGTCCGCGGCATAAGTTCCACGCGCACGTGCAACCGAGGGAACCTCCCTCGCCCCGGAATTATTGTCCGGAAAATGACTTTCGGCGAGCCCCTGCCATGACCATCAACCCAAAGACGACCGCCGCCATCGGCGATCACCCGCTCCACCCCATGCTCATCCCGTTCCCCGTCGCGTTCCTGGTTGGCGCGCCCATTGCCGATCTGGCCTTCATCGGAACCGGCGACGCTTTCTGGGCGCGCGCCGCGATGTGGCTGATCGGCGCCGGCATCGTCATGGCGCTGGTTGCCGCCGTAGCCGGATTTACGGACTTCCTGAGCGAGCCGCGCATCCGCAGTCTCAATGACGCCTGGTACCACATGGTCGGCAATCTCACGGCCGTCGTGCTGGCACTGGTCAATTTCTATCTTCGCTACGCGCAAGGTGCGGAGGCTGCGATCAAGCCGTGGGGCGTGGTGCTTTCGCTGATCGTGGTCGGCATCCTGCTGTTCACGGGATGGAAGGGGTGGGAGATGGTCTACCGGCATCACGTCGCCGTGCTGGATGCACCGGGCCAGACCAGCTCGGAGCCGGTCACGCCGCCTTATGGCGGCGAAAGCCACCGCCGCGCCGCCTAAAGCGCGATGAGATTTGGATGAATCGTCATCGCGCTTTAGCTTGTTGTTTACGCATGATCTTTCCGGAAAACCGCTTCGCACTTTTCCGGATCATGCTTTAAGCGAAGGACGTCTCAGGCGGCCGAGGCGGACTCGGGGCAGTTGGTCAGTCGCGCAGGATTGCCGACCGCCGTGCAGCCAGCAGGGACGTCGCTCGTCACGACAGTGCCGGCGCCGATTTTTGCGAGATCGCCGATGCTGATGTCGCCGAGGATGCTTGCGCCCGCGCCGATGTAGACGCCGCAGCCGATGCGCGGCGAGCGCGCCGGCAGTTCGCTGCTGCGGCCGATGCTGACGTTCTGAAGGATGGTGACGTCGTCGCCGACGACGACATCGGCGCCGATCACGATGCCGGTGGCGTGATCGAGATACACGGCGGACCCGATGCTGGCCGTCGGATGAATACTGACCTGGAGCAGGTTCGACGCCTCGTTCTGAAACAGCAGCGCGGCATCGCGATGATCATGGCGCCAGAGCCAGTTCGAAACGCGCCAGGCCTGCAGCGCGATGTACCCCTTGTAATGCAGCAGTGGCGGCAGCAGGTCGGCGACGGCGGGGTCGCGGCGCGCGATGGCCAAGAGGTCTCGGCCGGCCGCTTCGATCAAGTCCGGCTCGCCCCCAAAGGCGGCGCGGCAAAAAGCCATGAAGCGCACGCGCTCCGTGGCGCTGCTCGCAAGCCGCCTCCCGATGAGATCGGCCAGGGCCGCGGCGAAATCATCATGAGCGAGAATGGCACCGGCGACGGCTTTGCCGAAAACAGGATCGGCATTGGCCGAGCGCTGCGCCTCGTCGCGAACCTTTTGCCAAAGGCTGTCGCTACCCGCCATAGCAGCTTCCGCCATCGTCGCTCCGCTCGCCTGTGCCGTGACGGCGAATATAGACGGTCCACATCGAGGCGCCAGTCTCGCCTTCGCGACGTGCTTGCTGTCGGCCGCGGGGCCTGACGATCGAGGCGCTGTACAAGCCAAACCGCCTGCCTGCGGGTCACGCAGACGGGCGGCTCGGGGCCATCAGGATTTTGGGGGCATGCGCCTGAAGGCTTTGAGAGGTGCGAACCTTCAGATCAGCCTTGCTGCTGGTCGGTCGGCGGCGGGGTCGGACGTGTCCGATGCTGCGCCATGAACTGGTCGAACTCTTCCTTGTCCTTGGCGTGGCGCAGACGGGTCAGGAAATCCTTGAACTCGCGCTGCTCTTCCTCGAGGCGCTGCAGCGTCTCGGCGCGATATTCGTCGAAGGCGCGGTTGCCGGAGGACGGCGGACCGAAGCCAAAGCCGAAGCCGCGGCGCTCCATGCGGTCACGCATGCGATCCATCTTGTACTGCATCCGCTCCATCTTGTTCTGCCAGCGATCCTGATGGCTCCAGCACGACATTCTTCTGCTCCCGAGTGTGAAAAAGAGAAGGGCAAGTCCGATCGGCCACCAAATGATGAAGCCGAGAATGGTCACGGCGATCCAGCCGGGATGCCAGGGCGTATCGAGCATGCCGGGACGCTCGTACTGTTGGTATTGGTCCGAAGGGCCGCGCCATCGATTGACATCAGCGGTGTAGGCCATTTCCCATCTCCATCACGGCATCCGCGCCGTTGTGAATGTAAATAACATTTACATAGCTAGACCATCGCGCGATTTTGTCAAGCTGGCCGCAAGACACGCCCGCGTGATTATTTGCGCAATCTTATTTCGGCTTGCCCCAGGGGCCGCCGGGCGGGACTCCCGAACCGGAGGGAGCCTCCGGCGGCACCGGCGGCGGCTCGGCACTCTTGCCGGCCGGACGGCGGTCAATCGGGAAGCCGAGCCCGCGCAGATAGATCAGCACCTCGGCCTCCAGCAGCTCGTCCGGCGACATCGGCAGCTTCCGCCGCGCTGCATCGCCACGCGAGAACAGCGAGGCGACGCCATGCGACATCGACCAGATGTGCAGCGCCATCATCATCGCCGGCGGACGGGGAGTGCCGGGCGGCGTCAGCGCGGCGAGGCGCTCGGCGGCGGCACGGATGATGTTGAAGGCCCGTTCACTGGCCGCCTGGAGTGCCGGATTGGCATCGACCGGCACGCCGGATTCGAACATGGCATTGTAGAAGGCGGGCTCCTCGCGGGCGAAGGCGAGATAGGCCTTGCCGACACGTTCGAACGCGGTGACCGTGTCGGGCCGCCCGTCATCCCAAGCCGCGGACAGGCGCGCCTCGAACTGCTCGAATCCACGCTGGGCGATCGAGGACAACAGCTCGTCACGGTCGCGGAAATGCCGATAGGGCGCCGCTGCGCTGACGCCGGCCATGCGCGCGGCATCGGCAAAGGTGAAGCCCGCCGCGCCCTTCTCGGCGATGAGGCCGAGAGCGGCCTGCAACAGGGCCTCCTTCAGATTGCCGTGATGATAGCCGCGCTCGGCGCGGCGCTGCTCCTTGCGCCAGCTCATGTGAACGACCTTTACATGAGCCGGGCGTGAAGGTCACTAGCGGCGATGAGGCAGGATTAACCCCGTATTCTCCGCAGTCATTCCGGGACGGCTCGAAGAGCCGGACCCGGAATCTCGAGATTCCGGGTCCGATGCTTCGCATCGCCCGGAATGACTGCAGGACCCCAACGGCCCCGCAAAGACCTCACCCGAAGCTACATCTGCGGAATGGGCAGCACCGGCATCACTTCGATCGCCTCGCCCGGAAACATCGCGAAATGCGGATGGTTCTCGAACAGCTTGGCAGCTTCCTCTTGCGATGCGGCGCGCACTACGGTGAAACCGGTGAGCGCGTTGCTGATCTCGGTGATGCCATTCGCGTCGATCCTGCGGGTCTTGCCGAGCGGGCCGCCCAGATCGACGATGACCGACTTGTGCTTCTCGACCCAGCCGTGCCAGGCAGCCATGCCCTCCTGCTCCTTCGCCTTTCGCTCGGCCTCGGGCAGCGCGCGCCAGGCCGCCATTTTCGACCCGGTCATGCTGCCGAGATAGACGGCGAGGAATTTGTGTTCGGTGCTCATCGGCCTCTCCTCTGTTGATCGATTGATCTGTTGATCGATTGACGACAGCCGCGATCTCATCGCGGCCGCGGTGGTTACTTCTTCAGTTCCTCCAAACCGGCGGCGGCCTGCTGCACGTCGGGCGGAAAATCGCTCATCTCCTGTACCTGCCGGATCTCGATGATTTCGTTCGGCGAAGCCGGGCACTTCTTCGCCCAGGCGATCGCCTCCTCGCGCGAGGCGACCTCGATCATCCAATAGCCGCCCAGGACTTCCTTGGCTTCCACGAAGGGCCCGTCGGTCACGACAGGCACGCCGGTCGCGAACGAGACGCGCGCGCCCATCGAGGGCGGATGCAGGCCGTCGAGCGTGATCAGCACGCCGGCATCCTTCAGCGCCTCGTTGTAGCGCATCATCGCGGCAACCCGCTCGGGATCAAGCTGCACGTCCGGCGGCGCGTTCTCGTAGCCAAGCGGAATCATCAGCATCATGAATCGCATGAGGTTTCCTTGCTTTCACTGTCGGGGCGAGCAGCGGCGGGGCCACACGCCCTCGCTTTCCAAGACGAATGAACTGTCAGGGAACCGACATGGATGACGAAAATTATCTGGCAGGTCGGCGCGCGGCGCCAGCTCGCCGCGCAAGGTGCGGCGAGCCTTCAAGGATGAAGCGGCCCAACGCAGCCGGGCCTTTGCCCTTGCCGCTGAAGAAGCGGCGGCCCCAGGCTGACGGAGATGGACTGGCGCTCTTCTTACCGCAACGGAAGCGAAGTAAAAGGCGCTGGCCGCCCGTGCGGCTTCCGTTTCCGCCAGAAGGACAGATCAGCCAATGCCGCAAGCCGCGCAAAAAGTCGCCCTCGTCACCGGAGCCGCACGCGGCATCGGGCTTGCGACCGCGAAGAAGTTCCTTTCCGAGGGCTGGCGCGTGGCGCTGCTCGATATCGAGGGCGACCTGCTCGGCCCCGCGATCGCCGACATCGGCCAAAACGAGGCGACGCTGGCGCTGACCTGCGATGTCTCCGACGCAGCCGCAGTCAGCGCTGCAATGACGACGATGGAGCGGCGGTTCGGCCGGTTGGATGCGCTGGTCAACAACGCCGGCATCGCGGTGTTCGCGCCGCTGATGGAGACGTCGGAGGCTGACTGGCGCCGCGTGCTCGAGGTCAACCTCACCGGACCGTTCCTCTGCACCAAGGCGGCGGTGCCGCTGATGCGTGACGGCAATGGCGGCGCCATCGTCAACATCACCTCGATCTCGGCCGTGCGTGCTTCGACGCTGCGTTCGGCCTACGGCACCAGCAAGGCGGGCCTTGCGCACCTCACCAAGCAGCTCGCGGTCGAGCTCGCTTCCCTCAACATCCGCGTCAACGCGGTTGCGCCGGGACCGGTCGACACCGCGATGGCGAAGCAGGTGCACACCAAGGAGATCCGCGCCGATTACCACGACGCCATCCCGCTCAACCGCTACGGCCTGGAGGAGGAACTCGCGGAAGCGATCTACTTTCTGTGCTCGGAACGCGCCAGCTACATCACCGGCCAAATTTTGGCCGTCGATGGCGGTTTCGATGCGGCAGGTATCGGCCTGCCGACGCTGCGCGGCCAGCGCCGCAACGGGTAGGAGTGCTCATGCAACGCGCCGCGTTCGTCACCATCACGATGCTCGCGGCCGTGTTGATCGCGGCGACACCGGCGCGAGCCGAGATCCGCATCATCCAGTCCCCAGGCGGACAGGTCGGGCCGTTCCTCGATCTGTTCGAGAAAGTGCGCGAGAGCGGCGAGCGCGTGGTGATCGATGGTCCCTGCCTGTCCGCCTGCACGCTGGTGCTCAGCATCGTCCCAGGCGAGCGCATCTGCGTCACCAAGCGCGCGGTGCTCGGCTTCCACGCCGCGCGCTCGGTGGACCGGCGTGGACATTTCTATGCCGAGCCGGAGGCATCGGTCGCGGTGCTTGCCGCCTATCCCGGCCCGGTGCGCGACTGGATCAGCCGCCGTGGCGGCCTCACCTCGCGGTTGCTCCTGTTGAAGGGACGTGATCTCGCCGCGATCTATCCGCGTTGTCGCTGATGAAAGCCGGCAGCCGCCAGGCGCGTGACGTGAATGAGCGCTGGGAACCGCATCACCATCAAGGCGATTTGCCTGGCTGGTTCAAGGCCATACGCCATGTTCCCTGCGCTCGCATCCAGCGTGCGCACCGGGTGATCTGCGCCATCAGGCGCTGGCTACGTTCAGAAAAGAGTCTGTATCACCGGTACCAGCTTTGCGCTGGCGCAGATGAGCATTCCCCAAAGAGCAAAATTGATCTGTAGCGCCGCCGCCATCGGTCGCTCCCCTTGCAAGTGACGTCCATCCCAGTTTGTAGCTTTTATGAATCACCAATAGCGATTCTGGCGTGCAGATCACAGCCCAATATTGCGCCAATTGTTGTGCGATGCAGTTGGTTTCACGAAGCGGCCTCACTGCGCCCGCAAAGTGATGCCGAAAGCACGACTCACATTCGGCCATGCCGGCAGATTTGTTTTTGCTTTGAGTTCCATCGAACCGACGTGGTGCGTGTGTCTCACCCGCATTCTGTGCGTCCCATACGTAGCGAAGGCCTGGCATGATTCGATACGGCTTCATCTTGCTCACTTTTTGCACAGCGCTGCTCGGAGGCGCAGGCGCTCCAGCGCAGGAACGTCGCCCCATCGCGTGGGATGGTCTTGGCAAGGATCCGAACCGTCCTCACGTCGCGAAGCGGCGCGTCACGGACCACGCACTCACGGCAAGTGATCCCAATCAGGAGCGGGAAAGGGTGCTCGGTACTTTGCGTCCATATTCCGAGGCATGGTGGGCGGTCCATGACGAAATACAGGCGGAGAACGACAGGCAGCTCGGCAGCAAGCTCGTGATCTGTCCTCGTTGCCTGGAGCCTTCGCCGCGCGAGGACGTCACCGGGTCGATCCGGTGAGAGGACAGTCGGCCGATCGGCGCCGTAACGAGTCCATGCATATCCCCTCTCCCGCAGCATCGAGAGCGGGGACCGCAACTCAACGGATCGCGCGCGCGGTCGCGCCCGTCACATTCCCTCCGCCGGGCAGTTCACCATCCAGGGAATGCCGAACTTGTCGACGCACATGCCAAAGCCCTTGGCCCAGAAGGTCTTGCTGAAGGGCATGGTGAGGCTGCCCCCGTCGGCCAGCGCGTTGAACTTGCGCTCGGCATCCGCGAGATCCATCACCGTAAGGGAAATCGAGAAGCCCTGCGGCTTCTGAAAATGCTCGGGCGGCGCGTCGGAGGCCATCAATACGCTGCCGTCGGGCAGCGACATGCGCGCATGCATGATCATCTTCTCGCGGCCGGGTGCCGCGGGCATGTCCGGCGGCGCCTCCGAGGCCCGCATCATTGCATCGATCTTGCCGCCGAGAACCTTGGCGTAGTAGTTGAACGCCGCTTCGCAGGTGTCCTGATAGAACAGATAGGGATTGAGCATCGTTTCTCTCCTCTTCTTCGTTCGCGGTGAGACCTATTGCTTCTCGGTGAGCTTCTTCAGGCCGGCGAGGCCCGCTTCGAAATCCTTGCCGATCATGCTGTCCATGTTGATGAAGACCTGCATCAGCTTGGACAGGAACGGGGCCGGACCGTACATCGCCCATGTGACGAGCGTGGCATCGCCTTGCGGCACAAAGGTGAACTCGGCGACATTGTGCCCTTCAAATGGCCGCTCGAAATCCAGCTTGATGCGGAGCTTCGAGGGCCCGTTCGCCTCCAGGATCTCCATGTGGCCGGCACCGACATTGTTGTTGCCGTCCCAGGCATAGGTCGCCCCCTTCCCCGCCGCGGTTCCGCCGAACGTCCGCTTCATGGCGGGATCGCGTCCCTCATAGGGCGACCAGGCGGTCCAACGGCGGAAATCGGCAACCAGTGGATAAATCGCATCGGCCCGCGCCTTCACGGCGAGGCTGCGCTCGACGCGGAATGTGTCAGGCTTGGTGAGGGCGAAGACGAGAATGCCTGCGATTCCGATCGCGAGCACGACGGCAATGATGGCAACGGCTCTCAGCATGAATGGCTCCTTGGATACCGGATTAAGACGAAGGGGCGCGGCAGGGGCCGACAGGAGCCGATGAGATTTTTCTTGCCCGTCATTCCGGGATGGTCCGAAGGACCAGACCCGGAATCTCGTCATTCCGGGTTCGCGCTTCGGGCGCCCCGGAATGACGGTGAGACATCATTTCGCATTGGCGCTCTCCTTCGGCTTCGGCTGGCTGTCCCGGATCAGGCGATCGAGATGCATGCGGATGTGGGCGGCTTCGGCCGATGTATTGGCGAGCGCGATGGCGCGGTCGAAGGCGATGCGGGCTTCGTCGTTGCGGCCGAGCTGCATCAGGAAGGCGCCGCGCACGCCGTAGAAATGGAAGTAGTTGGCGAGCTTCGGCGCCAGCGGCTCGATCAGGTCGAGCGCAGCCTGGGGCCCGCGCACCTTCGAGACCGCGACCGCGCGGTTGAGTGTCACCACCGGCGAGGGCTGCACCACTTCGAGCGCCCCATAGAGCAGATCGATCTGGGTCCAGTCGGTCTCCCCCGGCGTCGCTGCGCGCGCATGCAGCGCGGCGATGGCGGCCTGGATCTGGTAGGGTCCGCTGCGGCGGTGGCGCATCGCCTTGTCGATCAGCGCGAGGCCTTCTGCAATCATGGTGCCGTTCCACAAGGAACGATCCTGATCGTCCAGCAGGATCAGCGATCCGTCCTCGGCAAAGCGCGCGGCGCTGCGCGCATGTTGCAAGAGAATCAGCGCCGTCAGGCCCATGATCTCCGGCTCGCTCGGAAACAGCCGCAGCAGCAACCGCGCCAGCCGGATCGCCTCCTCGCACAGCGGCTTCCTGATTTCGGCGGTGTCGCCACTCGCCGAATAGCCTTCGTTGAAGATCAGGTAGATCATCGCCGCAACTCCGGCGAGCCGTTCGGAGCGCTCGACCGCGCCGGGCGCCTCGAACGGCGTCCCGGCCTCGGCGACCTTCGCCTTGGCGCGCGTGATGCGCTGCTCCATCGCGGCTTCCGAGACCAGGAACGCGCGCGCGATCTGCTTCACCGTGAGGCCGGAGACGATGCGCAACGCCAGCGCGATCTGCTGCGTCGCCGGCAGCCCTGGATGGCAGCAGATGAACATCAGCCGCAAAATGTCGTCGCGATAGTGTGAGCCGTCGAGCCGCTCGGCGAGCGCGCCCTCGGCGTCGTCGAGATCGGAGATCGCCTGGTCGTCCTCGGGCAGCGGCTGTTGCTTGCGGGCGCGCCGCACCTCGTCGATTGCGACGTTGCGGCCGACCATGATCAACCAGGCCGCGGGATCGCGCGGCGGCCCGTTCTGCGGCCAGGTTTTCAGCGCGCGCAGGCAGGCGTTCTGAAACGCCTCCTCTGCGGTATCAAGATCGCGGAAATAGCGCAGCAGCGCGCCCACCGCCTGGGGTCGCGCCGAGGTCAGCGCAGTCTCGATCCAAGCGGTGTCGGCATCGCTCACGTCAGGTTTCCTCCGGGCCGGAACACGCCGACGGGACGCACCTCGTAGGCGCCGCCGGGATTGGCGGCTCCAAGCTCACGCGCGACGTCGAGCGCGTCGTCGAGATTCTTGCAGTCGACGATGTAGAAGCCGAGCAGCTGCTCCTTGGTCTCGGCATAGGGACCGTCGAGCACCAGTGGCGGATCCTCCTTGCGCAGCGTCGCCGCCGCGGTCGTCGGCAACAGCCGCGCCACCGGCCCGAGCCGGCCCTGTTTGGTGAGCTTCTCCTGAACCACGGCGAGCTTCTTCATCACGGCCTCGTCCTGGTCCTTGCTCCAGGAGCCGACGAAGTCCTCATCGTGATAGCAAAGAATGGCGTAAAGCATGGCCGGCACTTTCCTCGTCTGTTCTGAAGACGCGCCAATATGCCCCGCCCCGACAGGGCTGCGGAAAAAATTTGCAAGAAAAATCCGGCAGATCGTGCCAAGGAGGGTCCTTCATCAAGCGGAACCGACGAGGCACTTCGAATGACCCTGGGCACACTGGCCGTCCTCATCAACAGCACGCAGCAGAACTGGCTGCCGGAGCGCTGGAAGGCCCGGTTCGAAGCGGTCTGCGGCGACCGCCGCGTGGTGCTGCTGCCGGACGCCGGGCTCGATCCGGCGGAGGTGCACTATGCGGCGGTGTGGAAGCCGGTGCCGGGCGATCTCGGTGCGTTCCCCAACCTTCGGGCCATCTTCAATCTCGGCGCGGGCGTTGATGCGCTGATGGCGGACAGGAGCCTGCCCGATGTGCCGCTGGTGCGCGTCGCCGTGCCCGATCTCACCAATCGCATGACCGAATATGTCGTCCTGCACGTGCTGATGCATCACCGCCAGGAGCTTTACCTCAGGCAATCGCAGCGCGAGAAACGCTGGGAACCAAAATATCAGTGGCCGGCAAGCGCGATCACGGTCGGCGTCATGGGATTGGGCACACTGGGGGCCGATGCGGCCGACGTGCTGCGGCGGCTCGGCTTCCGTGTCGCCGGCTGGAGCCGCAGCCCGCGGACGATCGACGGCGTGGTGTGCTTCCACGGCGCTGCGCAGATCGACGCGTTTCTGCGCACGACCGACATTCTGGTCTGCCTGCTCCCGCTGACGCCTGACACAAACGGCATCCTCAAGCGCGACCTCTTCACAAGGCTCCACCGCAACAGCCCGCTCGGCGCGCCCGTGCTGATCAATGCCGGCCGCGGCGGTCTGCAGAACGAAGCGGACATTCTCGCCTGTCTCGACGACGGCACGCTGGGCGCCGCCTCGCTCGACGTTTTCGTGCAGGAGCCGCAGCCGAAGGACAGCCCGTTCTGGACCCATCCCAAGGTGGTGTTGACGCCACACAATGCTGCCGACACCGATGCGGACGCGATCTCGGCCTATGTCGCCGAGCAGATCGCGCGGTTCGAGGCCGGCGGCGCACTGGAGAACGTGGTGGACCGGGTCAGGGGGTATTGAGGCCGGCGGAGAGGCGTACGACCGTCTCGTAGTCGCGGTCGTCCCCACATGCTCGGACCGATCAGGGACTTTTCCGGCAAGCCGCTCGGCGCCGTCGAGCTCGTGATGGACAATGCCGATTACGAGGCCTCGGCCGACCGTGCCTGGTGGCTTTCAATCGGCATCGCCGCGCTGGGCTCGTGCTCGCGACAGAAGAGATCGGCGCGCAGGTCATTGCCGTGCAAGGCGAGACATCAGGCGCCGACGGCATCGCAGCCACGGGTGCGGCCGCGGAGGAAGTGCTGGGCTCGACCATCGAGCTGTCGAAGCAGTCGCAGCGGCTGCGCGACGAGGTCGATCTTTTTCTTGCGCAGATCCGCGCGGCGTAGCTGGCAATTGCGCGCAGGGGCCGGGACGACAGCTAGGACTTGGCTCTCACCATCACATCGATCGCGCCCTTCACGATCGCCTCGAGCTCCTTGCGCGGGACGCGCGCGCGCGAGCGGATGGCGATGGTGTGGATGGTGGCGGAGGCGATCTGTGCCAGCGCGACTGGATCGGCGCTCTCTCGCAACTCGCCTTTCTCCTTGGCGCGGCGGAAGCAACTGGCAAAAGCCTTGTCGAGTCCAGTGAGACCGTCGAGCACCATGGCGCGGATCTCGGGATCGCCAACGGCCTCGGACGCCGCGGTCACGACCGTGAAGCAGCCGCGCGGGCCGGTGTCACCGGACAGATAGATGTCCAGCGCGGACGCGTAGATGCGCTCCAGCCGCTGCCGCAGCGGCATCTCCTGGCGAAAAATCTCGACCATGGAAGCGCCGGCCTCCTCGCGATAGCGCTGGTAGCTCTTGATGTAGAGCTCGCGCTTGTCGCCGAAGGCGCCGTAAAGGCTCGGCCGGTTCATGCCGGTCGCTTCGCTGAGATCGTCGAGCGAGGTGGCCGTGAAACCTTGCTTGCGGAACAGATCGAGCGCCTTGCCGAGCGCGACATCGGGCTCGTAGGCGCGGGGACGGCCACGGCGCTTGGGTTCGCCGCGGCGCTCGGGCTCATTGGCAGCAGCTGGCGGCTTCGATTTTTGTACCATTTCGCAAAATAATCCTTGACCACGCCCATATTATGCAAGATGGTACAAAAATCAATCTGGCCAGGTTGAGCGACACCCAAAGAGGAATTGCCCAAGGAGGCTACAGATGGATCTCTATTTCTCGCCGCTCGCCTGCTCGATGGCGACACGCGTCGCGCTGTATGAAGCCGGCGCCGAGGCGAACTATCTCGAAGTCGATCCACCCACCAAGAAGGTGCTGAACGACGGCTCCGACTTCCGTACCATCAATCCGATCGGGCTCGTGCCGACGCTGCGCACCGACGAAGGCGTGGTGCTGACCGAGAACGCCGCGATCCTGCAATATGTCGCGGACCGTTTTCCGCAGTCCGGCCTCGGCACCGCAGCGGGCATCGAGCGCACGCGGCTGCATCAATGGCTCTGCTTCATCGGCACCGAGCTGCACAAGGGCCTCTTCATTCCCGTGCTCGACCGCAAAGCACCGCAGGAGACAAAGGCCTATGCGCTCGAGAAGTACCTGTCGCGGCTCGATTATCTCGACAATCACCTGAAGGGGCGCGACTTCCTGCTCGACCATTTCAGCGTGGCCGATGCCTATCTCGTCACGGTCATCAACTGGACCATGGCGACGCCGCCGATCGAGCTCGCGAAATGGCCGAACGTGAAGGCGTACTACGAGCGGCTGCGCCAGCGACCTTCGATTGCTAGGGCGATCGCGGAGGAGTTCGAGTTGTACAAGGCCGAGCAGGCGCGGAAGAAGGCGGCGGCGTAAGGCTCGGAAATGGAAACGCCGTCCCGGCCGTGCAGGCCGGGGCGGCGCAAAACATTATCCGTACAGCACCCGCGGCAGGAATTGCTCCCCTCCTTTCGCTAGCCAGACGCCGAATGGCGTCACTGCGCGTATCCATAAACTGAAGCCGCATTGTCGGCAGACACGAGCCCGCTTTCGATGTCGTCCTCGATGGCCGCCCGATCGCGCTCGGTTGGCGCACCGATGCCGGCGCCGCCGGGCGTCAGCACCACGAGGCGATCATCCGGAGGCACCTGCTGAAAGCCCTTGCCGCGCAGCTTCTTCCCGGATTTCAGGCCGACATAACCAGCCTCGCCGTCCCGGCCGCCATCGCGCCCGCGCGGCGGATGATCGATGCGGTCGAACGCAGCGAGAATGTCGAACGGCGCATCGACGCCGCTGCCGACCTCGATGATCTGGCCGAGGCCGCCGCGGGTGCGCCCTGCCCCGCCGGAATCCGGGCGCAGCTCCTTGCGCCAGAAGATCAGCGGCGTCTGCGTTTCCGCGATCTCGACCGGCGTGCCGCGCACGCCGCTTGGGTAAGCGGTTGCCGACAAGCCATCTTTACCGAAGCGCGCGCCGGTGCCGCCATTGGAGGTGACCGCCATGGAGAACCCGTAATTGCCGCCGACGCCGCTTCGCGTCTGCCCGCGCACGTTGAGATTCCACAGGCACGACGTACCCTCCGCCGGCACGCGCTCGGGAATGATCTGGCGCAGGCAGCCGAACACGACGTCTGGCAGCATCTGGCCGATGACGTGGCGCGAGGCGACCGGCGCCGGCTTCGGCGCATTGAGGATCGCGCCCGCCGGCGCCGACACCGTCAGCGGCGAGAGCGAGCCGGCATTGTTGGGGATTTGTGAGGCGACGACGCAGCCGAGGCCGAACACGGTGTAGGCGGTGGTGTAGGACAAGGGCACGTTGATGCCGAACTTCGAGGCCGCGGAGGTACCGTCGAAATCGACGTGAATGCCTTCGTCCGAGATCGTCAGCGTCGCGGCCAGCGTCACCGGCTCATCATAGCCGTCAACCACCATGGCGTTGCGCCAGCTGCCCTTCGGCAGCTTGGCGATCTCGGCCAGCACGGCCTCGCGCGAGCGATCGCAGATGTAGTCGCCGAGCTCGTCGAGCGTGTCGATGCCAAACTCGTTCATCATCTCGACCAGACGCTCGCAGCCGACGTCGTTGCAGCCGGCGAGCGAATAGGTATCGCCTTCGGTGTCGATCGGCAGCCGCGTGTTGGTGCGGATCATCGCCATCAGCGTCTCGTTGACGACGCCCTGGTCGATCAGCTTCAGCATGGGGATGTAGAGCCCCTCCATGAACACGTCGGTGGCGTCAGGCCCGAAGCCGATGCCGCCGATGTCCATGAGATGGCTGGTGCAGGAGAACAGCGCGACGACCTTGCCGTCCTTGAAGCAGGGCGTCGTCACCACGAAGTCGTTGAGATGGCCGGTGCCCATCCAGGGATCGTTGGTGATGTAGGCATCGCCCTGCTTCATCGTCGCGATCGGAAAGTGAGCAATGAAATGCTTGACCGATTCCGCCATCGAGTTGACGTGGCCGGGCGTACCGGTCACCGCCTGCGCCAGCATCCGCCCGCTGAGGTCGAACACGCCGGCCGAGAGGTCGCCGCATTCGCGCACAATCGGGCTGAACGCGGTGCGGAGCAGCACCTGCGCCTGCTCCTCGACCACGGCGATCAGCCGGTGCCACATGATCTGGAGATCGATCAGGCTCGCGCCATTTGCCTTGCTCATGGTCAGGCCGCCTTTCGTTCCATGACGATGCTGCCGGCACCGTCGATATGCGCGTCGAAACTGGTGGAGACGAAGGTCGAGGTTTCGTCCTCCGCAATCACCGCGGGACCGGCAATGGTCGCGCCCGGCGCCATGTCCTCGCGGCGATAGAGCGGGATCTCGATCACTGCGCCCGCCCGGCCGTCGAAGAACTTTCGGCTGCCGGATGCCTTGGCCGCGGGCTTGCGCGCGACGGAAGCGGCGGCGGGCGGGTTGCGCGCCTCGGTGGTGGCGAGCACCGACCAGCTCAACACCTCGATCGCAGCGCCCGGGATCGGCCGCTCGAACATTGCGGAATAATCCGTCTCGAACTTCTGCCGCAGGCCGGCGAGATCGGCCGTCATCAGCCGCCGGTTCGGCAGCTCGACCGTGATCTCGTGGCCCTGGCCGACATAGCGCATGAAGGCCGCGCGGCGTTCGCGCACCGGCGCACCGGCGGCGCCGGGCTCGACCAGCGCACGCGCCTCATTCGCCATTTCCTGCAAGAGATTGGAGACCGCCTCGGTGTCGAAATCATCGAGGCGGACATGCCGGCTGCGCACCAACTCATAGGCGATGGGCGCGGCGAGGAAACCGACGGCCGAGCCGACGCCGGCATTCGAGGGCACGATCACGCGGGAGACGCCGATCTTCTCGGCGACCCGCGCCGCATGCAGCGGCGCGGCACCGCCGAACGCGATCAGCGTGTGCTGGCCGACCACGGCGCCGCGCTCGACCGCATGCACGCGCGCCGCGCTCGCCATGTTCTCGCAGACGACCTCGTGCACGGCATAGGCGGCCGTCTCCGCCGACAGGCCGAGCGGCGCACCGACATCGCGCAGCAACGCCTGTTTCGAAAGCTCCGGATCGAGCTTGATCGTGCCGGCTGCAAACGCATCAGGATCGATCATGCCGAGCGCGACGTCCGCATCCGTCACCGCCGGGCGCTGGCCGCCGCGGCCGTAGCAGGCAGGCCCCGGCTCCGAGGAAGCGCTCTCCGGACCCACGGTGACGCGCTTCATCGCGTCGACATGCGCGATCGAGCCGCCGCCGGCGCCGATCTCGACCATCTCGATCACGGGAATCCTTACCGGCAGGCCGGAGCCTTTGAGGAAGCGCGCGGCGCGATCGACCTCGAACACGCGCGAGGTCTCCGGCTGGTATTTTTCGATCAGGCAGATCTTTGCCGTGGTGCCGCCCATGTCGAAGGACAGCACCTTGCTCTCCCCGAGCCGCGCCGCGATCTGTGCCGCGAAGATCGCGCCGCCGGCCGGACCGGATTCGACGAGACGAACGGGAAAGCGTCGCGCCGTCTCGATCGAGGTGACGCCGCCGCCCGACGTGACGAGATAGATCGCGCCGCGAAACTGCTCGACCTGCAGGGCATCGGCCATGCGGGCGAGATAGCCGTCGATCAACGGTTGCACATAGGCGTTGGCGACCGCGGTGGAGGTGCGTTCATATTCGCGGATCTCCGGACACACGGCCGATGACACCGTCACCGAAATGCCGGGCATCTCCTCCCCGATGATCGCGGCCGCGCGCCGCTCGTGCTCGGGGTTGGCATAGGAGTGCAGAAAGGCGATCGCGACGCTCTCGACGCCCAGCTCACGCAATTTCGGCGCGAGCGCGCGCACGGCAGTCTCGTCCAGCGGGAGACGGACGGCGCCATGGGCGTCGATGCGCTCTGGCACGGTGAAGCGCAGGGAACGGGGCGCCAGCGGCTTCGGCTTGTCGATGCTGAGATCATATTGGTCGTAGCGGCTTTCGGTGCCGATATCGAGCACATCACGGAAGCCCTCGGTCGCGATCAGCGCCGTCTTGGCCCCGCGGCGCTCGATGATGGCATTGGTCGCGAGCGTGGTGCCGTGAATGAAGACGTCGATGTCGCTGATATGCGCACGCGCATCAGTGAGGATGAGGCGGATGCCGTCCAGCACCGCCTGCTCGGGGCGCTGCGGCGTCGTCAGCACCTTGCGCGTCTTGCGGTCCTGTCCCACGTCCAGCACGATGTCCGTGAACGTGCCACCGATATCCACGGCAAGCCGCACCTCGGCTCCCTCAAGCATTCCAAATTCTCCGTGCTGATCGTCAAGACCGGGTTGCGAAAACGCAGCAATTTCCGTGCCGTGAGGCATGCCGGCAACGCTGTGCCCGGCCATTCTGCGCGGCACCTATACAATAGGCAAGGCGTGTGCGCCGCTGGCGCGATCAGAGCAGGAATGCAAGCGCTGACTCGCAGCGCTCCTCGACCTTCAGCGTCAGGAGATCGTCGGCGCGGGTGCGGCCGAGATTGACCGCGGCGATCGGGATATTGCCGCGCGCGGCGGCCTGGACGAAGCGGAAGCCGGAATAGACCATTAGCGAGGAGCCGACGACGAGCATGGCGTCGGCCTCTGCCAGATGATCCTGCGCGGTGGCAACGACGTCGCGGGGGACGTTCTCGCCGAAGAACACGACGTCGGGCTTGAGGATGCCGCCGCAGGCTTCGCAGGCAGGCACCTGGAACGACGAGAAATCCTCGTGCTCCAGATCGGCATCGCCATCAGGTGCATCGGCGGCATCGAGCGTCAGCCACGCCGCGTTCGCGCGACCAAGCGCATGTTGAAACTCGTCGCGCGGTGTCTTGCGGCCGCAGGCCATGCAGCGGACAAGATCGAGCCGACCGTGCAGGTCGATGACCTGCCGATGGCCGGCCGATTGATGCAGCCGGTCGACATTCTGGGTCAGCAGCATCCCGCACCGGCCTTTCGCCTCGAGCCGGGCCAACGCACGGTGCGCATCGTTCGGCTTCGCCTGACCGAACCGCCGCCAGCCGACCAGGCTGCGCGCCCAATAACGCCGGCGCGTATGCTCGTCCGACATGAAGGCCTGGAAGTTGACCGGCTGGGTCCGCTTCCAGTTGCCTTGGCCGTCGCGATAATCGGGAATGCCTGAATTGGTGCTGCAGCCGGCGCCGGTCAGCACGAACAGACGTTCGTGCCGGCCGATGAAATCCTGGAGTGGGGAATCTGCCATGGCGCAGATGTAGTCTGTGCCGGCGGATTCTGCCAGATGCCGCGCGGCTCCCCGCCTGCCGGGCCCGACTTAGCTCGCCCAGTTCTCGCGAAACTCCGGAAACAGCGTGACACCTCCGCAAGCGTAGATGGTCTGCCCGGTGATGTAGCTGGCATCATCGGAAGCGAGGAAGGCAAACACGGCGGCGATCTCTTCTGGTGTCCCCACGCGGCCCAATGGAATGTGGCTGGTCACGACGCCGCGCTTTTCCGGATCGCCAGTCCAGGCCGCGTTGATCGGTGTGTCGATCGCCCCTGGACCAACGGCATTGACCCGAATGCCCCGGCCGGCGAATTCCAGCGCCAGCGTGCGCGTCAGATTGGCCATGCCGCCCTTGCTGATGGAATAAGCGAGATAGCCGGGCTTTGGGATGATCTGGTGGACGCTGGAGCAGTTGATGATGCTGCCGCCTCCGCCGCGCGCGACGAAATGCGCCAGCGCCTTCTGCGCGCAGAGCACGGCGCCGTTGAGGTTGACGTCGATGATGCGGCGATAGGTTTCGACGTCGAGCGCCTCGCTCGGCGACTCTCGCTGGAAGCCGGCATTGTTGACGAGACAGTCGAGGCGCTTCCAGCGCGCGAGGACCGTTTCGAACATCGCAGCGATATCCTCTTCCTTACCGACATCGGCCTTGACGATGATGTGATCGAGCCTGCCGTGACCGCGGTCGCTCGATGCCGTTCGCGCGAGGGCGAGCGTCTCCTCGGCCCTCCCGGGGTGATCGAAATAGTTGATGGCGACGGTCGCGCCTTCCTGCGCCAGGCGGATGGCCACGGCGCGGCCGATGCCTTGCGAGGCGCCGGTCACCAGGGCGTTTTGGCCGACGAGGCGCGATGGAAAGGAAGTTGAGCGTTCGGTTTGCGGCATGTGTTCTCTCCGGAATGAATCATCATGGATGGAACCGGCGTTTTGTTCCATCCCTTCGGCATATCGCCGGGATTCACGCGGCGCGCTGCGCTAGCGGCGAAGTCAGGATCTGATAAAGGATGATGGCCCCGAAGGTCGCGGTGCCGATCCCGCCGATCGTGAACGCGCCGAATTTCAGCGTGAGATCACCGGCACCCGCGGTCAGCGCCACGGCAACGGTGATCAGGTTTGCAGGATTGGCGAAGTCGACCTTGTTCTCGATCCAGATTCGGCCCGCCATCGCCGCGATCAACCCGAACAGCACGATCGAGACGCCGCCGATGACTGCGCCGGGGATCGACAGGATCAACGCACCGAATTTCGGCGAGAAGCCGAGCAGGATCGACACAATGGCTGCGAAGGCAAACAGCAAGGTCGAATAGACCTTCGTCGCCGCCATGACGCCGATGTTCTCGGCATAGGTGGTGACCCCGGTGCCGCCGCCGCAGGCTGCAACGATGGTCGCGAGGCTGTCGGCGAACAGGGCACGGCCGAGATAGGCGTCGAGGCTCCGGCCCGTCATGGCGCCGACGGCCTTGATATGCCCGAGATTCTCGGCGACGAGAATGACGGCAACCGGCGCGATGAGGAAGATTGCATCGGCATGGAAGCTCGGCGCAGTGAAGTTCGGCATCCCCAGCCACGGCGCGGCCGAGAGTTGCGCGAAGTCGATCGGCTTGCCGAAGCCGAGGCCGTTCGCGAACAGCAAGTAGAGGAGATATCCACCGATTGCACCGACGATGATCGGCAGGCGGCGCCACAGGCCTGGCGCGGCAACGGCAACCACGCCGATGATCAGAACGGTCGCGAGCCCGATCCAGGTGTCGAACGCATTGGCGCTCACCGCCTTGACCGCCACGGGCGCGAGGTTGAGGCCGATCGCGGCGACCACGGCGCCGGTGACGGCGGGCGGCAGCAGCCTCTCGATCCAACCGACGCCGGACCACATCACGATCAGCGAAATCAGACCGTACAGCACCCCGGCGCCGACGATGCCGCCGAGTGCAACCGGCAGGTTCGGGTTCGGCCCCTGCCCGGCATAGCCGGTGGCCGCGATGACGACGGCGATGAACGCGAAGCTCGAGCCGAGATAGCTCGGCACGCGCCCCGCGACGATGACGAAGAAGATCAGTGTGCCGACGCCGGAGAACAGCACCGCAACGTTGGGATCGAACCCCATCAGCAACGGCGCGATGATCGTCGATCCCGACATCGCGACGCAATGCTGCAAACCGGAAACGATGGTCTGGCCCCAGGACAGCCGCTCCTCCGGCATGATCACGCCAGAGGTCTTGAGTCTCCAGCGCGGAAAATAGCCCTGTGCCTGCTCGTCCGGGTCTGTTGCGATCGTCATGTTCCCCCCGTTGCGGTCCAGCGATCGATGTTCGTGCGATCCGACAAAAATGTGATTGTCGCTTCTGCGGCGCCCATCACATGATGAAATCATGCAAGATCAATACGTTCCCGGGCCTACATTATGACACAAGTGGCGATCCAGCCAGCCATCCGCCGCCGGCACCAGCCCTGGTACAAGATCCTTTACGTCCAGGTGCTGATCGCGATCGTGCTCGGCGTGCTGATCGGCTACTTCTATCCCGATCTCGGCAAAGCCTTGAAGCCGCTTGGCGACGGCTTCATCGCGCTGATCAAGATGATGATCGCGCCTGTCATCTTCTGCACCGTGGTGCACGGCATCTCCTCGATGGGCGACCTCAAGCGTGTCGGCCGGGTCGGATTGAAGTCGCTGATCTATTTCGAGACGGTCTCGACCGTCGCGCTCGCGGTTGGCCTGCTGGTCGGCGAGATCCTCCAGCCCGGACACGGCTTCAACATCGATCCCGCCACCATCGACCCGGGATCAGTGGCGACCTACGTCACCAAGGCCAAGGAGGAGGGCATCGTCGCCCATCTGATGGCGATCATTCCCGACAGCTATCTGGGCGCCATCGCACGCGGCGACCTCTTGCAGGTGCTGCTGATCTCGATTCTCTCCGGCTTCGCCATCGCCTTCCTCGGCAAGGCCGGCGAGCCCATTGCGGACGCGATCGACAAGGCCGCAAAAATGTTCTTCGGCATCATTCGCATCATCGTGCGCGTCGCGCCGATCGGCGCCTTCGGCGCGATGGCGTTCACCGTGGGGGCCTACGGACTCGGCTCGCTGCTCAATCTCGCCGCGCTGATCGGCACGTTCTATCTCACCAGCCTCCTGTTCGTCCTGATCGTGCTGGGTGCGATCGCGCGGCTGGCAGGCTTCTCGATCCTGCGCTTCATCGCCTATATCAAGGACGAGCTCTTGATCGTGCTGGGCACCTCGTCCTCGGAGACGGTACTGCCGCAGATGATCCAGAAGATGGAGCATCTCGGCGCCTCGCGCTCGGTGGTCGGCCTCGTGATCCCGACCGGCTACAGCTTCAACCTCGACGGCACCAACATCTACATGACACTGGCGACGCTGTTCCTGGCGCAGGCCACCAACACGCATCTGACCATCTGGCAGGAGCTCGGCATCCTCGGCATCGCCATGATCACCTCGAAGGGCGCCTCGGGCGTCACCGGCGCAGGCTTCATCACGCTCGCCGCGACGCTCTCGATCGTGCCTGATATTCCCATCCAGTCGATCGCGATCCTGGTCGGCATCGACAAGTTCATGAGCGAATGCCGCGCGCTGACCAATCTGATCGGCAACGGCGTCGCCTGCGTCGTCATCAGCATCTCCGAAGGCGAGCTCGATCGCGAGGCGCTGCACGAGACCATGGCTCATCCGCTGGAGATCGGCGAGACGTTGGAACCGGGTGGAGGTGCATAGCACGACGTCCGGTTCCGATGCGGTAGTTTCCCGGAATGGAAAAGCGGTGAGATACGCGTCACAACAATGGCGTTGGGATCACCGATTGATAGTCAATCTTTCAGCCCGACGCGCTGGGTGCAGGCGTCGGGCTTTTGAAAATCTTCCAGGACTGCGCGGCAGAAGTGCAGGATCAAGCCGCAGCTTGAGGAGACGACAGCGCGGCGAGCGCCGACGTCCCATGGGTCGATGCGATCAGCCCTTGAGCGCGGTGACCACCACCTCGATCAGCGCGCCGCCGCCGAGATCGGCGACGCCGACGGTGGCGCGGGTCGGCAGATTATCGCCGAAGAACTCGGTCCAGGCTGCGTCCATCTCCTTCTTCTTGGAGAGATCGGTGACGAAGATCGAGGCACTGACGACGCGGCTCTTGTCGGTGCCGGCTTCCTTCAGATAGCCGGCGATCTTGCCGAGGATATTGCGGGTCTGGTCGCCATCGAGACCGAGGTGTCGTCGGCGATGGTGCCGCCGAGAAAGACGAAGCCATTGGCCTCGACGGCGCGATGCATGATGGGCGTGCGGATGCCGCGGGTGATGCTCATGATGTCCTCTTGTTGCTAGTGCGTGGAAGGATGGAAGCGGTCGATGCCGAGATCGCTGACGCGGGTCTGGGTGCCGCCGCTCACGATCAGCTCCGCCATGACGGCGCCGGCACCGGGGCCGAGCTGAAAACCGTGCAGCGAGAAGCCGAACTGGTGATAGAGGCCCTTGTGGCGGCTGCTCGGCCCGAACACGGGGATGTCGTCCTTCATCTTCGCCTCGATGCCGGCCCAGGCGCGGACGATGGTCGCGCTGCGCATCACCGGGAACAGCTCGAACACGGTCTGCGCGCTGGTCGCAAGACTCTTCCAGTCCAGCACGGTCTCGTTGCGGTCCTGGTACGGCGTCGCGAGGTGGCCGCCGCCGATCAGCACCGTACCGTTCTTGAACTGCTTGAAGGAGAGCTTGCGCCCGCGCAGGATCACGACGGGGTCGATGAAGTGGGGCACGCGCGAGGTGATCATCAGCATCGGCGCCACGGTCTCGACCGGCACCGGCTCGCCGAGATCAGCCGCGATCTTGCCGGCCCAGGCGCCGGCAGCGTTGACCAGCACCGGCGCGGCAAAGCTCTCCGAACCGACATCGACGTGCCAGAGGCCGTCACGATGTCGGATGTTGGTAGCGGCGACGCCCTCGCGCACGGTCGCACCTGACTGCTCAGCCTTGCGACGGAACGCCGTCGTCGTCTGCGCCGGATTGGCCGCGCCGTCACGACGCGAGATCACGCCGCCGGGACAGGTCTCGGCCACCGCGGGCACCAGCCGGCGCAATTCCGCCGCATCGATCAGCTCTTCATGAGTGAAGCCAAGCGCATTGAGCTCGGCGACGCGGGTGCGGCAGACCGCGAGCTCGTCCTCGTTCTCGGCAACCAGCACCTGGCCGTAGCTCTCGAAACTGCAATCGTCGTCGACGAGCTCCGAAATCTTCTCCCAGATCGCCATCGAACGGATCGACAGCGGAATCTCAGGGATGTGCCGTGCAAGCTGGCGGACGCCGCCGGCATTGACGCCGGAAGCGTGGCGGCCGGCATAGTCCTTCTCGATCAGCACCGGCTTCATGCCGGCAAGGCACAGGTGCAGCGCGGTCGAACATCCGTGGATGCCGCCGCCGATGACGATCGCATCCACGTTTTTGCTCATCCGCGCACCACGGCCTTGACGTCGGCCTCGCTCTTCGGAACGGCGGCGAGCTCGGCGAGCGTGATCGGCTTCACCGGCGCGCGCAGCCGATAATAGCCGATCTCCTGCGGGGTCTTGCCGCGCGCCTGCGCCATCAGCTCGGTGACGGTGAGGCCGCAGAGCCGGCCCTGGCACGGGCCCATGCCGGTGCGGCGATAGGCCTTGAGCTGGTTCGGCCCGGTCGCGCCGATCGCCACGGAATCCAGAACGTCCTTTGCCGTCACCTCCTCGCAGCGGCAGACGATGGTGTCGTCAGAGGGAATGCGGAACTGCGGCGCGGGACGGAACAGCGTGTCGAGGAACAAGCGGCCCCGCTCGGCCTTCGCGAGCTCGGCACGGAGCGTCGCCGTTGCGGGGAGTTTGGCGGCAGAAGCGGGCGCCAACGCTTCGACCGCGGCGCGCGCGGCAATACGACCGCGCACCACGGCTGCATTGGCACCCCCAATGCCTGCGCCGTCACCGGCGATCGCGATGCCGGCGACTGAGGAATTGCCACTCGCATCCAGTACCGGCGACCAGCACAATTGAAGGTCGTCCCAGCGATGCTCGATGCCGGCCGCCATCGCCAGGTTGACGTTCGGCACGACGCCCTGATGCAGCAGCAACAGATCCGCAGGAATGGTCTCGCGCTTGCCGCCGGCGACATAGCTGACGCTCGCGAGCTGGCCGTCGCCAGCCGCGGCAAGCTCGGTGAGGCCGGAGACGACCTGCACCTTGGCCTTCACCTCGCGCATCATCGACAGGCCCTTGGCGAAATAGGGCGAGGTCAGGAATGCAAAGGCATGCGGCAGCGCCGCGAAGTAGTTGCCGCGCTCGGTGGTGTCGAGGATGCGATCGATGCGACCGCCGAGGCGCAGGATCTGCGCGGCGAGCAGCCAGAGCAGCGGGCCCTGCCCTGCGATCACGGTGCGGCCATCGGGCACCATCGCCGAGGACTTCAGCATGGTCTGCGCGGCACCCGCGGTCATCACGCCCGGCAGCGTCCAGCCGGGAATCGGGAACGGCCGCTCCAGCGCGCCGGTCGCAAGGATCACGCGCTTGGCCTTGATGAAGGCGGAGGCGCCGCCGATCGAGACGGCGATCTCGAGATTGCGGTCGAGACTCCAGACCGTGGCACGCTGGATCACTTCCGCATTGCTGGCGCGCAGCGTCTGCACGAGATCGGCACCGACCCAATAATCGGCGCCGAGCTGATCGCGCTCGGTCACCGGCGTGGAAGAGATGGCGCGGAACACCTGGCCGCCGGGGCCGATGTTCTCGTCGAGCAGCAGCGTCGACAGGCCAGCCTCGGCGGAGGTCGCGGCGGCAGCAAGACCCGCCGGCCCCGCGCCGATCACCACGACGTCGTAGTCTTCGCGCCTGGGAGCCACAGTCATTTTCCGATCTCCCGCTTGCCCTTCTGAATCTCGATCTGCATGCCCTCGGCGACGGGCACGAGGCAGCCCTGTCGATTGCCGACGCCATCGATGGTGACGAGACAGTCGAAGCACACGCCCATCATGCAATAAGGCAGGCGCGGCGCGCCGCTCACCGCAGTCGAGCGCCGCGCATCGCGGCCCGAGGCCAGCAGCGCGGCGGAGACGGTGTCACCCTGACGCGCCGCGACGGCAACGCCGTCGACGAAGATCTGCACCTGCGGCCGCTTGTCCTGTTCGGATCGTCTAAACATGGGGATGCCTCTTGGCTCCTTGATATCTCTAATAACCGCTGCTGTTCGCCGCGCCAGCGCCACCGAAACGGCTGGCCGAGAACGCCCCGACCAGCTCCGGCTCGAGCGCGCCCTGCGCCACCATGCGCGCGATCTCGAAGGCGTGGTTGGAGGCGAGCGTCACGCCGGAATGGCAGCAGGCGACGAAGGCGCCGGGATGCGTCTTCGACTGGTCGTAGATCGGAAAGCCGTCCTGCGGCATGACGCGAATGCCGGACCAGCTCCTGACCACGTTGAGCCGCGCCAGATGCGGGAACATGCGCTGGGCGCGATCGGCCATGACGCCGCTGATCGAAGGCTTCAGCACGCGATCATCCAGCTCATCCTCCTTGCTGTCGCCGATCATCACCGTGCCCTCGTCGGTCTGGCGGATCGTGGTCAGCGGATGCGGCAGGAACGGCATGGTGCGCTCGGTCACGACGATCTGGCCGCGAGTCGGCCAAATCGGCGCGTAGAGACCGACCATCGGTGCGAGTGTCTGGTTCGCATTGCCGGCGGCGAGCACGATCTTGGCGGCACGCAGCTCGCCCTTGGGCGTCGTCAGGCGGAATTCGCCGCCGCTCTTGCTGATCGCCGAGACCGGCCGCTCCGGAAAATAATCGATGCCGAACGCCCTGAAGCCGGTGTGGAAGGCGCGGAAGGTGCGCAGCGAATTGACGTGGCCGTCGAGCGGACAATAGCTGCCGCCGGAGACCTCGGGCCCGATCAGCGGCAGCGCCTTCTTGATCTCGGAGGGCCGCAACATCTCCATCTTGTAGTCGGCAGCGCCGACCTGGTTGTGCATGCGCTTGACGAGCTCGGCGCGCTGGCCGAATTCGTCCTCGCCGAGGGTGAGATGAAAACCGCCATTCTGCTGGAGGCAGACGTCGAGGCCGGTCTGTTGCTTCAGCTCGGAGGCAAGCCGGCCCCATGCCTGCGAGGCCTGCACGGTCCAGCCCGTATAGGCGGGCATGCCGAGGCCCTTGCTCTGCACCCATACCAGCGCGAAGTTCGCGCGCGAAGCACGCTTGGTGATGTCGCCTTCGTCGAGCACGGCGACGCTCTTGCCGAGGCGGCCGAGGCCCCAGGCAATGGCGGAGCCGAGCAGTCCGCCGCCGACGACGGCGACGTCGTAATCCGTTCGCATGGGTTCTCCTATCGTCCCGTGTCGCCCTTGCCGGCGAGCACGCGGTCGAGCCCGTAGAAGCGGTCGAGCAGAATGAGGGCGGTCATGGTGATCGCGATCACGCAGGCCGAGACCGACGTCACCAGCGGATCGATGTTGTCCTGGATATAAAGGAACATGCGCACCGGCAACGTCTCGGTGCCGGGCGCGGCGAGGAAGACGGTCATGGTGAGATCGTCAAAGGATTGAATGAAGGCGAGCGCCCAGCCGCTGATCACGCCGGGCAGGATCAATGGCAAGGTGACGCGGCGGAACAGCGTCCAGCTGCCCGCACCGAGTGAGACCGCAGCCATTTCGACCGAGCGATCCATGCCGGTGGCCGCCGCCAGTGTCAGCCGCAGCGCGAATGGAAACACGATGATGACATGCGCGATGATCAGCGCGGCAAAGCTGCCGCCGAGACCGGCTGACGTAAAGAATCTCAGGAAAGCGATGCCGAGTACGACATGCGGGATCATCAGTGGCGACAGGAAGAGAGCTGCGAGCACATCGCGGCCACGGAAGCGATAGCGCGCGATCGCGAGCGCGGCAGGCACTGCGAACAGCAACCCGACCAAAGACGATAGCGCTCCGAGCCCGAGGCTGACCCAAAAGGCATGGATGAATTCGGGGTAGTTCGCGATCGTCCTGAACCAGCGCAGCGAAAAACCATTGGTCGGCAGCGACAGAAAACCTTCGGGCGTGAAGGCGACGAGGCAGACCACGAGGATCGGCGCCACCATGACGATAACGAAGATGGTGTGGAAGATCAGCGCCAGCGGGCCATTCCGTCTCATCGGAACACCTCCGCGTAGCGCCGCTCGATCAGCGCGTTGCTGCCGACGACGATCAGCACCAGCGCCACCAGCAGCAGCGTCGCGACCGCCGCCCCCAGCGGCCAGTTCAGCGTGTTGAGGAACTCGTCATAGGCCAGCGTCGCAGCGACCTTGAGCCGGCGGCCGCCGATGATCGCAGGCGTCGCAAAGGCGCTGGCCGAGAGCGAGAACACGATGATCGCGCCCGACAGCACGCCCGGCATGATCTGCGGCATGATGATGCGGCGGATGATGGTCGCAGGGCTGGCGCCAAGCGACATCGCGGCATTCTCGATCTGCGGATCGAGCCGCTGCAGGGCCGCCCACACCGAGAGCACCATGAACGGCATCATGACGTGGGCGAGTGCGACGACCATTCCCGTCTCGGTGAACATGAAGGGAATTGGCGAGCGGATCGCGCCAAGCGACATCAGCAGCTTGTTGACGAGGCCGTTGTTACCGCCGAACAGCAGCGCCCAGCCGAGCGTGCGCGCGACGACGGAGATCAGCAGTGGTCCGAGAATGACCAGCAGGAAGAAGCTCTTCCAGCGACCGCTCATGCGGTTGAGGATGTAGGCTTCGGGTGCGCCCAGCAATGCAGTGAGCAGCGTGGTCAGGATCGCGATGCGAAACGTCCGCCAGAACATTTCGGCGTAATAGGGATCGGTCGCGATCTCGTGCCAGTTCTTGAGGATGAAGACCGGTTCGATGCCCTTGTACTGGCCCCAATCGTGGAACGACAGCATTACCGTCATGGCCAGCGGGATCAGCAGCACGCCGACGAACAGCATCAAGGCGGGCGCCGTCAGCGCCCACGGCGCACGCGCGCTGCGTTCCTCGGCGGCCATGCTCATGCGACCGCCCTCGCACGCACGCTCATGTCTTCCGGACGCCAGGACAGGCGAACGGCCTCGCCTTCGGCAGGCTGCGCCTGGCCGTCATTCTGGCGGATCACGATGGCTGGGCCGCATTCGCTCTCGCACTGGAACAGCCAGTGATTGCCCTGGAAGATGCGCGTGACGATCTTTGCGGTGAGGCCCGCATCGCCAAAGCCGATACGCTCGGGGCGAACGCTGACGGTCACAGCACCGTTGAGGCCAGCCGGCGCCGGTGCGCTCCAGGAGCCCGCCACCAGCTTCGCGGCCGCGGCAGTCCGATCGATCATCGCGGCAAAATCGTTGGTCTTGCCGAGGAATTGCGAGACAAAGGCCGAGGCCGGCTTCTCATAGGTTTCCTGCGGCGTGCCGATCTGCTCGATCTTGCCCTGGCTCATCACCACGATGCGGTCCGACAGCGACATCGCCTCGTTCTGGTCGTGGGTGACGAGAATCGTGGTGGTGCCGATGGTGCGCTGGATCTGGCGCAGCTCGATCTGCATCTCCTCGCGCAGCTTTGCGTCGAGATTCGACAGCGGCTCGTCGAGCAGCAGCACGCTCGGCTTGATCACCAGCGCCCGCGCCAGCGCCACGCGCTGCTGCTGGCCACCCGACATGCGGCGCGGATGGCGGTCCTCGTAACCGGCGAGCCCCACCATCGCGAGCGCGGCGCGGACGCGCTCGGTCCGCTCATTGCGCGATACGTTGCGCATCTCCAGGCCGAAGGCGACGTTCTCCGCCGCGGTCATGTGCGGAAACAGCGCGTAGCTCTGGAACACGATGCCGAGACCACGCTTGGCCGGATGGACCGCGGTCAGGTCCTTGCCCTCGAGGCGGATCGCGCCGCGTGTCGGATCGAGGAAGCCCGCGATCATCTGCAACGTCGTGGTCTTGCCGCAGCCGGACGGGCCGAGGAAGGAGATGAACTCCCCCTTCCCCACCGACAGGCTGAAGTCCTCGACCACAGTCTGCGTGCCGAACTGCTTTGCGACCCGATCGAGCTCGAGATAGGCCATGACGCTGTCTCCGCTGCCGACGATCAGATCAGCGCTCGACCTCGCGATTCCAGCGCTTGGTCCACTCCTCGCGCTTCTCGTTGATGACGGTCCAGTCCGGATTATAGAGCTTGGCCGCGCGCTCGCCGATCGGCGCCATCTTGCCGAGCTCCGGCGGGATCACCAGCGATTTCAGCACTGGGCCGTAGCCATAGTCCTTCAGCATCACGAGCTGGATCTTGGGATCGAGCAGCATCTTGACGAAGCTCGCCGCCAGCGGCGAAGCATTGGGCTTGTTGATCGGACACGCCGTCGTCAGCAGGGTCGCCGCGCCCTCCTTGGGATAGACAAAGTCGACGGGAAAACCGGTATTGGCAAAGCTCTGCACGCGGCCGGTGCCCCACACCGCGATCACGGCCTGGCCGGACTGGAACAGCTCGGTCATCTTGCCGGGTGACGGCTCATAGGCGAGCACGTTCGGATTGATCTGTTCCTTGAAGATCTTGAATCCGGAATCGACGTTGGTCTCGCCGCCGCCGTTCATCTTCGACAGCATCACCACCGCTTCGAGACCATAGGTGTTGTTGATCGGCGGGATCACGAGCTGCTTTGCGTATTTCGTGTCCTTCAGGTCGTTCCACGAGGTCGGCGGCGCCCAGCCTTTCTCCTTGAACACTTTGGTGTTGTACATCAACCCGGTCGCGACGATGCCGATGGCGACCGCACGATCGTCCTTGAAGCGCGCGGTGTCGTAGAGATCGGTCGTCAGGCCGTCGAGCTTGCCGCAGAAGCCGAGCTGGATCGCCTGGTACATCGGGCCGTCGTCGACGATGGCGACGTCGATCTGCTGATTGCCCTTCTGCGCCTGGAGCTTCGCCAGCGTGTCCGTCGAGTTGCCGGCGACGTATTCGACCTTGACGCCGTTCTCCTTCTCGAAGGCCGGGATCACCTCGTCGCGGATGGTCTTCTCGAACGAGCCGCCATAGCCGGCGACATAGAGCGTTTTCTGCTGGGCCGAGGCGACCGACGGGGCGGCAATGAGCGCCGCGATGCTGACCGCTGTCAGAAGGCGAAGAGTCTTCATTTGGACCGATCTCCAATACCGGAATGAGGTGACGTGCCGACGAATCTCGCTGGCTGAAGCGCCTGCCGCATTTCCTTCCGCACCAATCCGTTTCCGATCAGGGCTCCGGCCCCCATTCGGCGGGTCTTGGCGCGATCTGGAGGTTTGAACCCCTCCAATCTGCCGAAAAAGCGGGCTGTCTCCAGTCCTGATGAAAAAGATCGCAACCTATACTTCCATCGTCCAATGAATAATGGCACCCTTTGCATGCCGAAATATTATGAAGGGATGGGATGGCGCGGATCAATTCGCGGCAGGTCGAGGCCTTCCGGGCGACGATGCTGACCGGCAGCGTCACCGAGGCGGCGAAGCTGATGGTGGTGACCCAGCCGGCGGTGAGCCGGCTGCTGCGCGACCTCCAGGCACTGCTCAAGATGGAGCTGTTCGAGCGGCGCGGCACCGGCCTGGTGCCGACTGCCGCGGCGATGGCGCTCTATACCGAGGTCGAGCGCTCCTTCGTCGGCCTCGAGCGCATCACGGCGGCAGCCGAGGAAATCCGCGGCCGCCGCACCGGCTCGCTGCGCATAGCCGCGCTGCCGGCGCTGGCAAACGGCTACTTGCCACGCCTTGCCGGGCACTTCCTGATGGAGCGGCCCAACCTCAACCTCGCCTTCTTCGGCGTGATCTCGCCGATCGTGGTCGATTGGGTGCTGAACAATCAATGCGACATCGGCTTTGCCGAAGTGCCGATCGCACATTCCGGCCTGCCGAGCCAGCGGCTGCCGGCATTGGCGCGCGTCGCGGTGCTGCCGACCGGTCATCGCCTGGCCGAGAAAGAGGTGCTGGAGCCGCGCGATTTCGAAGGCGAGACCTTCATCTCGCTGTCGGCGGGATCATCGAGCCGGCATCTCGTCGATCAGGTCTTCCACCGCCACGACGTCCGCCGCGTGCTCAGGGTCGAGACCACGCTGTCGGAGATCATGTGCGGCATGGTCTCGTCAGGGCTCGGGGTCTCGATCTGCGATCCCTTCACCGCGCAGGAGTTTGCAACGCGCGGCGTCGTCGTGCGCCGCTTCCTGCCGCGCATCGACTTCGAATTCTCGGCGGTCTTTCCGGCGCAGCGCAGCCCGTCGCCGGTCGCGCTGGATCTGGTCGAGACCATGCGCAAGGCGTTGATGGAGTTCGAGGACCAGGGCGAGACAGTGGTCAGCCGTTGAACGCCGCCTGCGCCTCCGGCAAATCCCAGATCTTGCCGATTGCGGCGGTGCCCGCCGCAATGATCGCCGCCTCGTCGGCGCCGAGATAGCATCCCTCGTCGACCAGCACGCGGCCATCGACCATGACCTGATCGATATTGGCACGGTTGGCGAGCGCGATCAGCGCGCGGCGCGGATCGAACAGCGGCTGAAGATGCGGATGGGTGAGATCGACCACGGTAAGATCGGCGGTCGCGCCCGGCTCGATGCGGCCGAGGTCCGGCCGCTTGATGACGTCGGCGGCCACCGCCGTGTTCGCCTCGATCAACTCGGGTGAGTTCGCGACGTCAGGACGCGCCGAGGTGATCTTGGAGATCAGCGAGGCCGCATTGAGCTCGCCGAGCAGATCCATGTTGTAGCCGTCGGTGCCTACTACGGTGCGTACGCCGTGCTCGGCGAAGCGGCTGAAGGCGGCGGTGATGCCGGCGCGCGCAAACACGCGTGGGCAGTTCAGCACGGTCATGCCGCGCGCGGCCATCAGCTTGAGATCGTCGTCGCTGCTGAACATGCAGTGCGCGGCCATGAGGTCGGGCGCCAGCAGGCCGAGCCAGTCCAGATATTGCGCCGGCGTGCGGCCGCCGTAACGCTTGCCGATGGTCTCGACCTCGGCGCGGCTCTGCGCCATGTGCGTCGTGATGGGTACACCGAGCTCGCGCGCCCGCGCCGCGCAGGCCTTCAGGAGATCGGGGCCGCAGGTGTCGGTCGCATGCGGGCTCATGGCGAGGCCAATGCGGCCGTCGCCGCGATTGTTCCAGCTTTGGTAGAGCGCATCCCACGTCGCCATGTCGGCGGCGCCGTCGTCGCCGGAATAACGAACCACGCCATCAGCGCCGGCCTTGGCATCCGAGGTCGAGAACAGATAGGGCGCCCCGTAGAAGCGGATGCCCATCTCCTCCGCCGCGTCGAACATCTCGGGGATCGAATTGCGGAACGGCTCCATCACCGTGGTGGCGCCGCCCTTGAGCAGCTGGAGGATGCCGAGCCGGGCCACCGCCATGCGCTCTTCCGCCGACAAGATATCGGCGCCGCGCTTGGTCAGCGGCAGCAGCACCGTATAGACGATGCTCTGGTTGTTCTTGCGGCCGTTGCCGTCCTCGGTGTGGCTGCGCGCCACGGCTTCCGAGAAGCAGTGATTGTGCAGATTCAGCAGGCCCGGCAGCACGAAGCGGCCGGGGCGGTCATAGACCTGGTCCGCGCGCGGTTTGTCGCGCGTGACCGCGGCGATTGTCTTGCCTTCGACCAGGACCCAATGGTCGCGCAAGACATCCTGCGCGCCGTCTTTGCGCGACAACACATAGCTGCCGAAGATTGCTGTGGTGCTCATGCAGGGCGTACGTTCCAGAACACGGCGGTGCCGTCGAGAATGCCGGTGATGGCCTTGCGATAGGCGGTCGGCTGCTTGTACAGGCCGATCGGAATATAGGGGATTTCCTCGAACGCGACCGCCTGAATCTCGCGGCAGATGCGCTGCTGCTCGGCGAGCTCGGAGGCCGCCAGCCACTGGCTGCGCAACGCGCCCATCTTCGTGCTCGCATACCAGCCGGCGACCTTGCCTTCGCCACGGATGTTGGTGTTGCCGGCCGGGTTGAGCCAGTCGATGCCCTGCCAGTTGCCGACCGCTGCGCTCCAGCCGCCCTGTCCGATCGGGTCCTTCTTCAGCTGGCGCTGCAGCACGACGGCAAAATCGAGCCCGGCATATTCGACGTTCATGCCGGCCTTGCGCAAGCTGTCCACCGCGATCTCGCCGAGCGGCTTTTGCGCCAGCGAGTTGGTGGGGACGAGCAGCACGATCTTCTCGCCGTTATAGCCGGCGGCCTTGAGGTCGGCCTTGACCTTTTCGTAGTTGCGCGGGCCGCGGAACACGTCGAGGCCGACATCGCTCGCCATCGGTGTGCCTGGGGCGAAATAGCCGATCGGCGAGACCTGGAACGCCGGATCGGTGCCGGCGACAGCGGTCATGAAGGCGGACTGGTCGATCGCACCCAGCAGCGCGCGGCGAATGGCGGGATTGTCGAACGGCGGCTGCAGATGATTGAGGCGCAGCATGCAGGCGTAGCCACGGGGATCGAGAATGCGGGTCTCGATGTCGCCGGCGGCCCTGATCACCGGCAAGAGATCATGCGGCGTGGTCTCCTGCCAGTCCTGCTCGCCGGTCTGGAGTGCGGCGACGCCGGTGCCGGCGTCGGGCGTGGTGGTCCAGACCACGCGATCGTAATGCACGATCTTCGGACCCGCGGTCCAATCCGGCTTGCCGTCGGTGCGCGGCTGGTAGCGCTCGAACTTGGCATAAGCGTTGCGCGCGCCCTGCACGCGCTCGTCGGCGAGATAGCGGAACGGGCCGCTGCCGACGACCTCGGTGAGCGGCTTGAACGGATCCTGGCTCGCCAGCCGTTCCGGCATCATGAAGCAGGCATTGATCGCGGCCTTGCCGAGCGCCTGCGGCAGCAGCGGGAATGGACGCTTCAGACGGAAGCGGATGGTGCGGTCGTCGGCGGCCGACAGCTCATTGGTTGCCTCCATCAGCTCGCCGCCAAAGCCATCGCGCGCCGCCCAGCGGCGGATGCTGGCGACGCAGTCGCGCGCGAGCACGCGCTCGCCGTCATGCCAGAACAGGCCGTCGCGCAAGGTGAGATCCCACTGAAGTTGGTCGCCGGAGACGACATGGCCCGACAGCATCTGCGGCGAAACCTGGAGCGATGAGCTCATGCCATAGAGCGTGTCATAGACCATGAAGCCGTGGTTACGCGACACCTGCGCGGTCGAGTAGATGGGGTCCACGAAGGCGAGATCGATCACCGGGATGAAGCGCAGCGTGGATTGAGATTCGGCGCGGACGATGCCCGGCAGCGACAGCGCCGGCATGGCTACGGCGGCCTTGAGGAGCGAACGGCGAGAGATAGGCATCACAAAGGGCTCCTGACCGGATCTTACGTGTTCAACAAGACCGCCCCGATCGCGGCCGCGACCGCCTGCTGCGCCGGCTCGACCACGGGCACGCCGATCGCATCCGCAATCGCCGCGCGATGCGAGGCCATGCCGGCGCAGCCCATCACCACAACATCGGCGCGACATTGGGCGACCAGCGCGCGGCCGGCTTCGATCAGCCGCCCGCGGATGTCGGCGCCTGCCGTCTCCGCTGCGCTCGCGCCGACGGACCAGCTTCCGGCATAGCGACCATCGACGCCCATCACCCGCACCATGCGCTGCTGGCGGCGGATGCTCGACGGCGACAGTGCGATCACGCCGAAGCGTTCGCCCAGCATCAGAGCACGAAAGATGCCGCATTCGGCAATGCCGAGTACCGGGCGTCCACCGGCCGCCTCACGCACCGCATGCAGGCCGGGATCGCTGAAGCAGGCGAGCACGAACGCATCCGCATCGTGGCGCGTCACGCGGTTCACCAGCGGCATGACGACGCTGTCGGCATCGCGCTGCGAGCTGATGCCCGGCGGACCCTCGGCAAGTCCGATCACTTCGATGTCGGGCCCGCCGGCGATCCGCAGCGGCGCCACTGCATCGTCGATCGCCGCCGTCACGGACGCCGAGGAGTTGGGGTTGATGGCGAGGATGCGGCGGCGGGTCATGGCACTGCTGAGCGGCTGCCGGCTTCGTGGCGTAGGAAGTTCTCCGCGATCTTCTCGCCGGTGGTGATCCAGACATCCGGGCACGACTTCACGTAAGTCAGGAACTCGCGCAGCAGCCGCAGCCGCATCGGACGGCCGCTGCATTGCGGGTGCAGCACCGTCGTCACCATCGCGCCCCAGTCGCGGACCTCGTCGAGCTCGTCCTTCCACATTGAGAGCACATGCTCTTTCGGGAAGATCGAGCGCGGACTGAAGCGTGCCGAGAGGCCATGCATCCAGTCGTCATAGCTCGCGGTGACCGGCAGCTCGATCGTGCCGGGCTTGCCGTCGGCAAGACGATGGCGATAGGGCCGCACGTCATCGCGGAACGATGAGGTGTAGACGATGCCGTGGTGCACCAGCGCGACGCGCAGCTCCTCGGTGAACTCGCCGTAAGGGGCGCGATAGCCGGTCGGTTTGACGCCGAGCCGGCGCTTCAGCGCCTCGAAGCCGCGCTCCAGCTCTTCCTCGATCCAGGGATCACCGGGATCGGGCAGCAGATGGTGGTAGCCGTGATGGCCGATCTCGTGGCCGGCCTTCAGAATCGATTCGGCCATCGCCGGATGCGCATCGACCGACCAACCCGTGACGAAGAAGGTCGCCTTGAGATCGAGCTGGTCGAGCAGCTCCAGCAGCTTCGGCGTGCCGACGCGCGCCTCATAGCCCCCATAGCTCATGGTGATGAGCCGCTGCGCGTGACCTGCGTCCTTGCTGGTCCAGGCGCTCTCGGCGTCGACGTCGAACGACAGGAACATCGCGGATGTGTACGGCTTCGGCCATGGATGGTTTGGCGCGGGATCCGCGGTGTTGGCCGGAACGAGCGGGATGCTCTCGAGTGCCTTACTGTCCAGCATTGATGGTCGCCTTCTCTATTGCGTTGTCGCTCAGTTTCCACTTCGTCAGCAGGGTCTTATAGGTGCCGTCCGCGATCAGCGCATCGACGGCTTCGAGCATGGCCTGCTGAAGGGCCTTTTCCTTGACCGGCAGCGCGATGCCCGTGAACTGCGTCGCGAAGGGATCGCCGACCGGCGCATAGGTGCCCGGCTCGAGATCCATCAGATAGGGCAGCGTCTCGTTGCCCTGCACGGCGGCGTCGATACGGCCCTGCCTGAGCTGGTTACGCGCATCGGCCGAGCCGTCGGTGCCGACGAACTGGACCGGATTGCTGCCGCAGTTCTTCTGGCTCCACTTGTCGATCTCAGCGGGAAACATGGTCCGGCGGCTGGCGCCGACCTTCTTGCCGCAGAGCGCAGCCATGTCCTTGAACTCGGACGCACGGGACTGCTGCACGAAGAATTTTGGACCGCTGCGCAAATAATCGACGAAGGACGCGATCTCGTGCCGGCTCGCATAGTCGGTGAAACCCGACAGGATGGCATCCACCCGTCCCGTCGAAATCGACGGCATGAATTCGGCAAAGCTGGTCTCGGTCCACTCGATCTTGACGCCGAGCTTGCGGCCGATCGCCTCGCCGAGATCGATATCGAATCCGGACAGCGCGTTGGTGGCGGGATCGCGGAACTCCATCGGCGGATAGTTCGGCACCAGCGCCACCTTGAGGCTGCCGCGCTTGACGATGTCGGGCGGCAACTCGATCGCCATCACCGATGCACTCATGGCGCCCAGGAATGCCGCCGCAAGCAAAAGTCTCTTCATCACCACGCCCCCTATTTCAGATTACAGCCGACAGAAATGCCTTGGTGCGCTCCTCGCGCGGCGCACCCAACACGTCCGAGGCGCGGCCCTGCTCGACGATCGCGCCCTGGTCCATGTAGACGACGCGGTCCGCGACCTCGCGGGCGAAGCCGAGCTCGTGCGTCACCACCATCATGGTCATGCCGCTCTTCGCCAGCTCCTTCATCACCGCGAGCACCTCGCCAACGAGCTCGGGATCGAGCGCGCTGGTGGGTTCGTCGAACAGCATCAGCATCGGCTTCATGGCGAGCGCGCGCGCAATCGCCACGCGTTGCTGCTGGCCGCCGGAGAGCTGTGCCGGATACGAGTCCGCCTTGGCTGCCAGCCCGACGCGCCGGAGCAGTTCGAGTGCCTCGGCACGTACCTCATCGGCTTTGCGCCCCTGAACCTGGGTCGGACCTTCTGTGATGTTCTCCAGCGCGGTCTTGTGCGGAAACAGGTTGAAGCGCTGGAACACCATGCCGGTCTTCAGCCGCTGCCGCCCGATCTGTTGCTCGCTCAGTCGATGCAGCCGCCCGCCGTGCTCGCGCACGCCCAGAAGCTCGCCGTCGAGCCAGATGCCGCCGGCATCGATCGTGGTGAGCTGGTTGATGCAGCGGAGCAGCGTGGTCTTGCCCGATCCGGAGGCGCCGATCAGGCACATCACCTCGCCGGGCCAGACGTCGAGCGAAACGTTCTTGAGAGCCTGGAACTCTCCAAAGCTCTTGCTGACGGAGCGGATCGCGACGAGGGGCTTTGTCATCGCGCCGGCCGCAATGTGCCGCGCGCAAAGCGGCGTTCGAGCAGCATCTGCAACGGGGTCAGGATCGAGACCACAAGCAGGTACCACAGCCCGGCGACGATCAGGAGCTCGATGACGCGGGAGTTGGCGTAGTAGATGTTCTCGGCGTTGTGCAGCAGCTCCGGATATTGGATGACGCTGGCCAGCGAGGTCGCCTTCACCATGCCGATGAACTCGTTGCCGAGCGGCGGGATCACCACGCGCATCGCCTGCGGCAGCACGATCCGGCGCAGCGCGCGCAGCCGCCCCATGCCGATCGCCTGCGCCGCTTCGTACTGACCGACATCAACCGACAGCATGCCGGCGCGCATCACCTCGGAGGTGTAGGCGCCCTGGTTGATGCCGAGCCCGAGCAACGCGGCGAGGAACGGCGTCATGACGTCGACGGCCCGCGCGGACCACAGACCAGGAATTCCGATCGTTGGAAACACCAGCGCGAGGTTGAACCACAGCAGCAGTTGCAGGATCAGCGGCGTGCCGCGGAACAGCCAGGTGTAGCCGGCAGCAACGGACTTCAGCACCGGATTGGGCGACAGCCGCATGATCGCGACGACGATGCCGAGAAAAATGCCGAGCATCATCGCCAGCACGGCCATGACCATGGTGTTGACGGTGCCTTCGAGGATGACCTTCACGGTCAGGAAGCGGCCGACATAGGACCATTCGATCTGACCGTTCGCAAACGCGCGCGCGATCGCCGCGAGCACGAGGACGATCAGGGCCGCGCTGAGCCAGCGGAACCAGTGCGGCTCGCGCGCGATCCGCATGCCCGACAGATCGGGAAATCCCTCCGCGAGTGCCGGCGCCGGCTTCATTGCGACGCCGCGTTCAGCATGGGCTGAGCCACCGCATTGGCCCCTAAGCCCCATTTGTCGAGAATAGCCTTATAGGCGCCGTCGGCGATCATGGCGGCGAGCTTCTCCGTCACCACCTCGCGCAAGGCGGCATCGTCTTTGCGGAACATGATGCCTTGATAGCCCGTGGACAATTGCTCGCCAATGACGCGGTACTTGCCGGTTTCCTGCGTTTGCGCGTAGGGCAAGGTTTCACTGCCCTGGACCGCGGCATCGATGCGGCCCTGCTTGAGCTGATTGCGGACGTCGATCGAATTCTCGCCGGGCACATACTGGATGGCGGGCTTGCCAGCCGCCTCGCAGTTCTGCTTGCTCCATTTCTCGATCTCGAGCGGAAATGCTGTGCTGCGGGTGGTGCCGACCTTCTTGCCGCAAAGATCGGTCGCGACCTTCGCCGTATTCTCGGTCAGCACGAAGAATTGCGGACCAGTGGTCAGATAGTCGATGAAATCCGCCGTCTCGCGCCGCGAGCTACGATCCTGGATGCCGCTGATGATGAAGTCGGCGCGCTTGGTCTGGAGCGAGGGGATCAGCTCGGCGAACGGCGTCTCGCTCCAGACGATCTTGAGCCCCCCGAGCCGCTTGGCGAGCTCGTTGGCGAGATCGATGTCGAGCCCGACCAGCTCGCCCGTCGCGGGATCGCGATATTCCATCGGCGCGTAGGTGGAGTTGACCGTGAGCTTCAACGCGCCCGCCTGCTTGATCTCCGCCGGCAGCTCGGCGGCTCGTGCAGAGGTCACCGCAGCCAGCGTGGCAACAGCGAGAGAAAATGAGAGGCGTGTCATGTCAGCTCCTTTGCCCATGTCAGCTCCGTTGCCAGCGCCGTGCCACTTGCTCAGTCGGCATCGAGAACGGCCGGCTCGATCACGCCAGCGCGTTCGGTGATCACCCTGTATTGCTCGGGCCGCCGGTGGGCGGCGAAGTTGAACATCTTGTCCTTTCCCTGACGGCAGAGATCGAGATCGATGTCGGCGACGATCACCTCGTCGGCCAGCGTCTGCGCCTGCGCGACGATGCGCCCATTGGGATCGACGATGCAGGAGCCGCCGATCAGGCCGGAGCCATCCTCCTCGCCCGCTTTCGCCACCGAGATCGCCCAGGTCGCATTCATGTAGGCATTGGCCTGCGTCACGAGCGTGGAATGGAACGTGCGCAAGGAAGCGTCTTCGGTGATGCCGCCGTTCGGATCATAGGCCGCCGAATTGTAGCCGATGCAGACGAGCTCGACGCCTTGCAGGCCGAGCACGCGCCAGGATTCCGGCCAGCGTCGATCGTTGCAGATCATCATGCCCATGATGGCGTGGGCCCACGCCGACCCGGCACGGAAGGCGGGGAAGCCGAGGTCGCCATATTCAAAATAGCGCTTCTCGAGCTGCTGGTAGCGCGCGCCCTCGCGAGGCTCGACCGAGCCCGGCAAATGCACCTTGCGATAGCGGCCGAGAATCTCGCCGTCGCGATCGACCAGGATAGAGCAATTGTAGCGCCGACCGTCCGGCGTCAGCTCGGCATAGCCGACATAGAAGCCGACGCGGAGCATACGTGCGCGGTCGAACAGCTTTGCCACCGCCGCGTTCGGCATGCTGCGCTCGAAATACCGGTCGAGCGCCTCGCCTTCGAGCAGCCAGCGCGGAAAGAAGGTCGTGAAGGCAAGCTCCGGAAACACCACGAGGCTGGCGCCACGGCCGGCGGCCTCCTCCAGAAGCGCGAGCATTCGCGCCAGCGTGTGCTCGCGAGGATCTGCTTTTTGCGTCGGCCCCATTTGGGCTGCGGCGGCGCGAAGGACACGAACCAAGATTGCCTCCAATCTATGCGCAGTGCTGCCTCAATGGGCGAGTGAACCCTTTGATGCGATGCGCAAATCCGCTGCCATTACGAGTGAGCGGGGCTGCAAAATCAATTCGCTCTGCTATGATCTTTTGGCCCTGAGTATAACCGGCAGTGATATGAACCTGCGTCAGCTCGAGATTCTCCGTGCCGTCATCCGCCACCGCACCACGGTTGCGGCGGCGGACGAACTGGCGCTGTCGCAGCCCGCGGTCAGCAATGCGCTGAAAACGATGGAAGCGCAGGCGGGCTTCGCGCTGTTCGAGCGCGTCAACAACCGGCTGTTTCCGACCGCGGAAGCGATGGCGCTCTACAAGGAGAGCGAGGCGATCTTCGCGCTGCACGCCAAGCTCGAAAACCGTGTGCGCGATCTGCGCGAGAACCGCTCCGGGCATCTCGCCATCGTCGCGACGCCGCCGCTCGCCTACAGCATCATTCCCTCGGCACTGTCAGGGTTCCTGCGCCGCCGCCCGGAGACGCGCATGTTCTTCGACGTGCGCCGCTACGAGGGCATCATCGAGGGCGTGCTCAGCCGTGTCGCCGAACTCGGCTTCGCGCTCGGGCTGACGCATCATCCCGGCATCGCGCACGAGGTGGTCCACACCGGCGAGATGGTCTGCGTGCTGCCGCCGCAGCACCCGCTCGCCGACAGGCCGGTGATCTCGGCTGCGGACCTCTCCGGCCTGCCCTTCATCGGCCTCGAGCGCGGCACGCGGCTGGGCGAAGCCGTGCGCGACAGCTTTGCCCGCGCCGGCGCGCCGTTCCAGCCGAGCGTGGAGGTGCGCTATTGCAACACGGCCTGCGTGCTCGCGGCCGCGGGCGTCGGCGCTGCGGTGGTCGATCCCTTTTCGCCGCGGCAGAACGGCGGCAGCGGCCTCGTCGTCCGTCCGTTCACTCCGACGACGCAGGCGGTCGCCTATATGCTATGGTCGGAAGCCGAACCGCTGTCGCGTCTGGCGAAGGCCTTTCTCAACGAGGTCCGCAAGGAGAGCGCACTGCTGGAGCGCACAGCGCCTCACCAGCAACATGGGACAGAAAGCAACTGAGCTTGCGATCACACGCGCAACGTTTCAGCCTGGGGGCATATGGCACGCATCACGATCATCGAGACCGGGCAGGTACCGCCGAAATATCGCGAGCGCCACGGTTCGTTTCCGGACATGTTCGAACGCATGATCCGTGCCGAGGATTCGACGGCGACGGTCGAGGTCGTCAGCATTCCGAATGGCGATGCGCTTCCCGATCCGAGCAAGCTCGAGGCCATCCTGATCACCGGCGCTGCGGCCGGCGTCTATGACGGGCTCGACTGGATCGCGCCGCTGGAAGATTTCGTGCGCACGGCTTACGCCAACAAGACACCGATGGTCGGCGTCTGCTTCGGCCATCAGCTGATCGCGCAGGCGCTGGGCGGCACCGTGCGCAAATCCGAGAAGGGCTGGGGCATCGGGCGGCACGTCTATCAGGTGCTGCCGGAAAACGGCGTCATCGATGGCGAAGCAGTCGCGATCGCCGCCTCACATCAGGATCAGGTGATCGAGCCGCCAAACGACGCGCTGACGATCCTCTCGTCCGACTTCACCCCGCATGCTGGCCTGCTCTATGCCAACGGCACGACGCTGACAGTGCAGCCGCATCCGGAATTCGATGTAGCGTTCGCGGAAGTTTGCTGCGAACTGCGCGAAGGGAAAGCGCCGGATGATGTCGTCGCGACGGCGCGGGCGTCGCTGGCGGAGCCGATGGACAGCGCGAAGCTCGGTAGGGCGATTACGAGGTTTCTGGCACGCAAACCGATCTCCTCAGCCTGAGGAGCGCGCTCTCGCGCGCGTCTCGAAGGATGTAGGCCCCTGCTGCACCAGCGGGGCCTGCATGGTTCGAGACGCCGCTTCGCGGCTCCTGACCATGAGGATTGAGAGTTGCCTGCGCGGCTCAGAACGGATCCGTCCCCAGCCCCGGCACATCGGCCGGCCGCGGTCCCGGCGCCGCCCAGTGAAACCGGCGATCCTTCTCTGCAATCACGATGTCGTTGATCGAAGCCTCGCGCCGCTTCATCAGGCCGTGCTCGTCGAACTCCCACTGCTCGTTGCCGTAGGAGCGATACCACTGGCCGCTTGCATCGTGCCATTCGTACTGGAAGCGCACCGCGATGCGGTTGCCGTCGAAGGCCCAGAGATCCTTGATCAGGCGGTAGTCCTGCTCCTTCTCCCATTTGCGGGTGAGAAAGGCGACGATGGCTTCGCGGCCCTGAAAAACTTCCGAACGATTGCGCCAGCGGCTGTCCTCGGTATAGGCGAGCGACACGCGCACGGGATCGCGTGAATTCCAGGCGTCCTCGGCCATGCGGGCCTTTTGCGCGGCGGTCTCGCGGGTGAAGGGTGGAAGCGGCGGGCGCGACATGATGGCCTCATCGGTTGATCGGGGGCCGAGAATTTATCGCCGCATTTGGCGGAGTCGATAGGCCATCACAAATCAGGCGATCACTTATCGGGCGATCAGGAAATCAAATCGGCTTTCATCAGCGTCCGGATCGACTTCGGGATCGGCTGGGCGCGGCCACCGCTGATGAAGGCGACGCGGACCTCGGCTTTCACCAACACGTCGTTGCCGCGTCGCACCTCCTGCGCCAGCATGATGGAGGCGCCCTTCACCGCGATCGGCCAGGTCACGACATCGAGCACGTCGTCCATCCGCGCGGGCTTCAAAAAGTCCAGATGCATCGAGCGCACCACGAAGGCGAAACCGGCGCCTTCCGTCTCGGTCTGCTCGAACAGCGCCTGCTGCTCGGCGCCCATCAGCCTGAGGTGATTGGTGCGTCCGCGCTCCATGTAGCGCAGATAATTGGCGTGATAGACGATGCCGGAAAAATCCGTGTCCTCGTAGTAGACACGGACCTGCATGTGGTGGCGGCCGTCGCGGATCTCGCCGTCGAGATGGGCAGTCACGTCGCGAGCCTCTTCGCTTGTCGCTGTCGGCCCCGTTTTGCGCAAAAACCGAGGTCCGCGCAAGCGTGTCAGGACACGACCGGCGCAGTCCGCCCCAGCGTCACCTCGACGATCTCCGGCGGCACGCCGACACGAACGGGCATGATGCTGCAACCGAGGCCGCCGGAGATGATGACGTCGCATTTCAGCCTGACATGACCATAGGCAAGCCGGATGCCCTGCTGCTTTGGAACGGCCGGCGACCAGCCGAGCAGGCGGACCTGACCGCCATGGGTGTGGCCGGACAGTTGCAGCGCGACGCGCGCGGGCACGCGCGGCGCGATGTTGGGCTCATGCGCGAGCAGGATGATGGGCGCATCGTCCGTGACCTTGGCGAGCGTCGCATTGAGATCATCGGCACCGAAGCGCACCATGCTCCGGAAACGTCGCGCCGGCAGGAAGGCGAGCTGATCGCCGAGGCCGGCGAGCCAGAACGAGCGGCCGTCCTTGGTGAGGCGCACGACATCGTTCTCGTAGACGGGGATGCCGGCCGCCTCCAGTGCACGATGCGCGACGGTCGCCCCCTGCCCGGCCCGCTGCACCGTCCCGTCGTCCCAATAATCGTGGTTGCCCATGACGGCATGGACGCCGAGCGGCGCCTTGAGGCCCGCCAGCACCCTCGCCCATTCGCTCGACGGGATGATGCGCGTGACCTGATGCAGGCCGGCCACGTAGTCGCCGAGCAGCACGATGAGGTCGGGCTTCAGCGCGTTGGTGCGATCGACGATAGCCGCGATCCGGTCCAGCGGCATCCAGGGATCGCAGGCATGGATGTCGGCGACGACGGCGATCTTCAGCGGAAGATCCGCCGGCCACTGCCGCGGCGTCGGATGATAGCGGGTGACGCGGAGCCGCAGCATCGGCTCGACACCGACGCCATAGGCCGCGGTCGAGACGCCGAGGGCGGACAGGCCGCCGATGGAACGGATGAGATGACGGCGCGTGATCATGGAAGCTCGATGGTGATGCGGCGTCTTGATGATATCTGATTGGAGCGGAATTGGGGTGCGTTCGTGCAGATCGTCTGCACGAGATTACCGGAAGTTCATCAAAGCCGGAACGGCGGACGCTTCAGCAGGTCACTCGTCGCCGTCATCCGTGCCGAACAGGCCGAACTGCGCCGCCGCATCGCGCGAGGGTTCGGCGATGCCGAGATGGCCGAAGGCGTGCGAGGTCAGCAGCCGGCCGCGCGGCGTGCGCTGCAGATAGCCGCACTGGATCAGATAGGGCTCGATGATGTCCTCGATGGCATCGCGCGGCTCCGACAAGGCCGCGGCCATGGTCTCGACGCCGACGGGGCCGCCGCCATAGTTGAGAGCGATGGTCGAGAGATAGCGCCGATCCATGGCGTCGAGCCCTGCGGCATCGACCTCGAGCGCGCTGAGCGCGTGATCGGCGATCTTGCGATCGATCTTATCGGCATCGGCCGCGGAGGCGAAATCGCGCACGCGACGCAGGAGGCGGCCGGCGATGCGCGGCGTGCCGCGGGCGCGGCGCGCGATCTCGTTGGCGCCGTCGGCGCTCATGCCGACATTGAGCACGCGCGCACCGCGACTGACGATGCTCTCCAATTCCTCGATCGTGTAGAAATTGAGCCGGACCGGAATGCCGAAGCGGTCGCGCAAGGGATTGGTGAGCAGGCCGGCGCGGGTGGTGGCGCCGACCAGGGTGAATTTCGACAGCTCGATCTTCACCGAGCGCGCCGCGGGGCCCTCGCCGATGATGAGGTCGAGCTGAAAATCCTCCATCGCAGGATAGAGCACCTCTTCCACCGCCGGGCTGAGGCGATGGATCTCGTCGATGAAGAGCACGTCGCGCTCTTCGAGATTGGTGAGGAGCGCGGCGAGGTCGCCGGCCTTGGCGATCACCGGGCCGGACGTCGCGCGGAAACCGACGCCGAGCTCCTTGGCCACGATCTGCGCCAGCGTCGTTTTGCCGAGACCGGGGGGACCTACGAACAGCACATGGTCAAGCGCCTCGCCGCGCTTGCGCGCCGCCTCGATGAAGATCGACAGGTTCTTGCGCGCCTGCTGCTGGCCGACGAAATCGGACAGCGATTGCGGACGAAGCGCGGTGTCGCCGACATCGTCGCTGCGGCGTTCGGGCGAGACCATGCGGGGGGGAGTGGTCATGCGGAAGTCCTGCACAGTCGCTTGTCGATAAGAAGGGCAGCTTGAGCACCTGCAAAGAAGATCAAACTTACCACAAGCAAGACAAATGCCTCAGCCGGTTCACTCAGTGTTCTTCCAACAGAGCCAATCACCAGCGCCGAAAGCAAGCTTGCAACGAGAACGTTCCACCAGACAACGGAGCCTCGGATTTGCAGGAAGATTGCAACCATCAAGGCCACAACGGCCGCGGGCAAGAACAAGCCTTTCACGGCAAACCAGCTGAATCCGATCAGGTCGCGCGAGACCGAAAAGCATCGAATGACACGACTAAGAAAACAACCTGATGCCGAAAACGCCAGCATTGCAAGATACCCGGCAAAAAGTGTTCCGCAGAAGACGACGACGAACATACGGCCGAGGCGCCGCAAATGCTGGCGTGCCGCACCTTGACCCCACTCGGAGAGGCGCCGGCCGTTGTTCACTTGGCCAGTTCCTTCAAACCCAATCGAATGAGCTGCGCCGTCTCGGCGCCCTCACCTGCGCTGCGCGAGGCCGATGCAATCGCGGCGGCGGCTTGCGGCTGGCCGTAGCCGAGATTGACCAGCGCGGAGATCGCATCCGCCACCGGGCGCGGCGCGCGCTGATCGTCGACGGCACCAGCGAGATGCACCACGGCCGGATCGACATTGGCGAAGGCCGGTGCCTTGTCCTTCAATTCGGTGACGATGCGCTCGGCGACCTTGGGGCCGACGCCGGGCGTGCGCGCCACCGCAGCCTTGTCGCGCAGTGCGATGGCGTTGGCGAGATCGGCAGGCGACAGCGTGCCGAGCACCGCGAGCGCGACCTTGGCACCGACGCCCTGAACGGTCTGGAGCAGGCGAAACCATTCGCGCTCCTGGTCGGTGCGGAAGCCGAACAACTTGATCTGGTCCTCGCGGACATAGGTCTCGATCGACAGCACGGCGGCCTCACCCGACGACGGCAGATGCTGCAGCGTCCGCGACGAGCAGTGCACCTGATAGCCGACGCCGCCGACGTCGAGGATGACGAAGTCCTCGCCGTAGGAATCGATCAGGCCCTTGAGCTTGCCGATCATATCCCCACCACCTTCAGCCGGAGCGCGGTGCTCTGGCGGTGATGGGCGTGGGTGATGGCGATGGCGAGCGCGTCGGCCGCGTCGGCGGACGGCGGCTCGGCTTTCGGCAGCAAGATCTTCAGCATCATCGCGATCTGTTGCTTGTCGGCGTGGCCGGCGCCGACCACCGTCTTCTTGACCTGGTTGGGCGCGTATTCGGCGACACTGATGCCGAACATTGCGGGCGCCAGCATGGCGACGCCGCGGGCCTGGCCGAGCTTCAGCGTCGCGACGCCGTCCTTGTTCACGAAGGTCTGCTCGACCGCGGCTTCCATCGGCTGGTGATCGGATAGAACGGCCGCCAGCCCTTCATGGATCGCGAGCAGCCGACCCGACAGCGGCAGATTGTCCGGCGGTTCCACCGAGCCGCAGGCGACGTAGATCAGGCGATTGCCCTCGGCCTCGATCACGCCCCAGCCGGTGCGGCGCAGGCCGGGGTCGATGCCGATGATGCGAACGGGGCCACGAATCGGGAGCTCGGTCATGGGCCAGTGATAGCGGCTGGCCGGACTGAGGGAAACAGAAACAGAACGGAAGTAAACAGGGGAAGTGGGGCAGGAGCTGCCCACCATAGGGCATGCCGTCATACCCCGCGAAAGCGGGGTATCCAGTACGCCGCGGCTGGTCCGGATCTCGCAGGCGTCTCCGGAATACTGGGTCGCCCGGTCAAGCCAGGCGACGACAGTGGAATTCGGAGCTGGCTATCAGCCACCCATCTTCGCCATCAGCGCGTCCGACACCTCGAAATTGGCGTAGACGTTCTGGACGTCGTCGTGCTCGTTGAGCAGGTCCATCAACTTGAGCAGCTTCTCGCCGGTTTCGTCGTCGACCGTAACAGTGTTCTGCGGCTTCCAGATCAGCGCGGCCTTGCGCGGCTCGCCGAACTTGGCTTCCAGCGCCTTGGCGACGTCGCGATAGCTTTCAGTCGAGGCGTAGATCTCGTGGCCGCCCTCGCCGGAAACCACGTCATCTGCGCCGGCCTCGATCGCGGCGTCCAGCACCGCGTCGTCGGAGGCGACGCTGCGGTCGTATTCGATGATGCCGGTGCGGTCGAACATGAAGGACACCGAGCCGGTCTCGCCGAGATTGCCGCCGGACTTGGTGAAGAAGGAGCGGATGTCGGAGGCGGCGCGGTTGCGGTTGTCTGTGAGCGCCTCGACGATGACGGCGACGCCGCCCGGGCCGTAACCCTCGTAGCGGATCTCGTCATAGTTCTCGCCCTCGCTGCCGATCGCCTTCTTGATGGCACGCTCGATATTGTCCTTCGGCATGTTCTCCTGGCGCGCCGCGATCACGGCGGCACGCAGGCGCGGGTTCATGGCGGGGTCGGGCGTACCCAATTTGGCGGCGACGGTGATTTCCCGCGCCAGCTTGCCGAAGATCTTCGACTTCTGGGCATCCTGCCGCCCCTTGCGGTGCATGATGTTCTTGAATTGGGAATGTCCGGCCATGCGTGGTCTCTTAAGGAATCGTCAGCCAAGGGTGAGCGTGGGAAGCGCGGCCTTATAGGCTGCCAACCCACCGGAATCAAAGGGCTCTGGTTGTCTCAAGGTAGCACTGTAGAGGTAGCCGCCGTGATGGTTCGTGCCTAAAGATCGGGCATCGTTAACCCTGATTTCATTCCGGCCTGCAAAAATAGCCTCCGCCCGTTCCCCGACAAGAGAGACGTGATGGCGTTCGGACTATTTCGGAGGCGTCTGCCTGACATGGCTGCGCCCGTGGCAGCTCCGCAGGCCGCGCAGCCGGTGGCCCATTCCGAGCCCGCCCCGGCCAGCGAGGGCGATTCCGCCAGGGAAATCCTGGAACTGCTGGAACTCGAGCTCGGGGCCATGATTCGCCAGCTCGAGCGCGCCGCCAATTCCGTGGCCGGCGGCGCCGAGGCGACCGCCGCGACGCTCGCCGCCATTCGCGCCCGCACCGACGCCCTGACCGGCCGCACCAATGCGGCGCAGTCGACCGCCTCCACCTTCGCCCATGCCGCCGACAAGTTCACCCAGTCCGCGCAGGGCATCGGCGCGCAGGTCCGCGAAGCCGGCATCCTCGCCGACGAGGCCAGCGCCGCGGCGCAGGAAGCCCGCGCCAACGTCGATCGCTTGCGCGAATCCTCCGCCGCCATCGGCAATGTCGTCAATCTGATCGCGCAGATCGCGCGGCAGACCACGCTGCTCGCGCTCAACTCGACGATCGAGGCCGCGCGCGCCGGCGACGCCGGCAGGGGTTTTGCGGTCGTCGCCACCGAGGTCAAGGCGCTCGCAGTGCAGACGCAAGGCGCCACGGAAGAGATCACCCGGAAGATCGACGCGCTGCAGCGCGACGCCGCCGGCTCTGCGGATGCCGTGCATCGCATTTCGCAGGCGATCGAGGCGATCCGCCCGGTGTTCGACACCGTCAACGGCGCGGTCGCCGAGCAGAATGCCACCACGAGCGAGGTCTCCGGCAACGCCGCCAGCGCCTCGGAGTTCATCATCTCGGTCGGCGAGAGCGCGGCCGAGATCGATGCCGCGACCAAGGCGGCCGAGACCCATGGGGAGAGCGTCGCCAGTGCCGGCAAGGCCGTCACCACATTTGCTCGGAAGCTGAAATCGCGCTGCGCCGTGCTGCTGCGTCAGAGCGAGCACGACGACCGCCGCAAGAGCGAGCGGCTGCCCTGTCACCTCAAGTTCGAGACCACGCGCGGCGTGATGCCGGTCTATGAGATCGCGATGGAAGGCGTACTCATCGGCGGCCCGGACGCAGGCCGGCTTGCACCGCAAGCGATGATCGAAGGCAGCCTCGAAGACATCGGCGCCTGCCGCCTGCGCGTGGTCGCGCAATCCAACGCCGGCGCCCGCGCGCAATTCGTCGGCCCCAACGCCGCGCTCAACGAGAAGATCGAGGATAAGCTCTGGTCGATCCATGAGGAGAATACGGAGTTCGTCACCCGTGCCATGGAGGCGGGCAATGCGCTGACGAAAATATTCGAGGAGGCGGTTGCGCGCGGCGAGGTCAAGATGGAGGACCTCTTCGACACCGACTATGTGGAGATCGCCGGCACCAATCCGCAGCAATACCGCACGAAATATCTCGACTGGGCCGACCGCGCGCTGCCGCCGTTTCAGGAAGCCTTCCTCGCCAAGGACCCGCGCATGGCGTTCTGCGCCATGGTCGACCGCAACGGCTTCCTGCCGGTGCACAACAAGATCTATTCGCATCCGCAGCGGCCGGGCGACATCGCCTGGAACACCGCCAACAGCCGCAACCGGCGCATCTTCAACGATCCGGCGGGGTTGGCTGCGGCTCACAACCAGCGCTCGTACCTGGTCCAGAGCTACGCCCGCGACATGGGCAACGGGAACACGGTCATGATGCGCGAGATCGACGTGCCGATCCGCGTCAAGGGACGGCACTGGGGCGAATTCCGCACGGCTTACAAGCTGTAGTGCCCGCTCTCCTGCCTGGGCAGGCACTGGGGCGCCTTCCGGATGGGTTTCCGGCAGGGCTGACGGGCGCTCCTGCGGCCCATGAATCAAAAACCTGAAAAACAACCCCATGCACAGTAGCCGGGGTGTGCGAAATCAATGGCTTATGCAGGCAAGCCGTGGCGCGCTTTGACTTGTCGGGCAAAACAGGGGCATAATGCTATTATTCCGAAGTTGCCACCTCGGGCGTCTCGATAGTGTCCCAAGCGGCATCTCATCGAAGGTGCGCCCCCGATACTGCCCTGCCAGTACGGTTCTTGCGAACGCCGCCCCATTGTTTGAAAAAAATGCCGCGCCGCTTCGCGACACGCGCTCTCGATCTCACGGACCCACTCCTCCGCCATTGGTCGGGAACGTGGTCCACTTTCACCTCGAACGATTGCCCATTGGATGCCCGTCACAAATCTCGGCGATATCGCTGGTCTCGAATGCGGCGTTGATGCGTTCCGCAATTGCTTGGCGGTTCGTTCGAGATGATCTGATAGATCGCTTCGCAATCTTTTCGGACATCCGCATGCAACAAAAAGGCCGGGCAAACCTGCCCGGCCCATCATGCTGGAAAAAGCGTCGAGAAGAGGGTCAGTATTTGGCCGCGACCGGAGGATAGCCGTAGCCGCCGAAGCGGTAGTTAAACCGCACAGTGACCATATCCACGTCCTGGCTAATCCGATCGTTGAGTACGGCCGCAAGGCGCGGATCGGCGACGGAGAAGGAGTTATTGGCGTGTCCCATCCACAGATGGTCGTATTCAAGACCGACCGACCAGTTCGGTGCGAAACCATACTCCCAGCCGACACCCAGGGCGCCGCCCCAGCGCGTGTTATCTGCCGAGACCAGCCCGATCCCGGTGGTGTTGTCGAAGATTGTAAAGCGGTTTCTGGTCACGGCCGCGCCGCCCTTCACGTAGAACAGTGAGGCGTTCCATGCCCAACCGAGTTGGCCCGTGAAGAGGCCGATGGCATCGGTCTTCACCGTGGTTGAAAGCGTCGGGTTGAACAGGCTGACACGGGTGTTGCTGAGGTCGGCCCAATCGCCCTGTGCCTCCAATCCGAACACAAACTGATTGGTCTGCCAGCGATATCCGATCTGCCCGCCGACAACCCCTCCGGAACGGTCACGGCAACCGCTTGCGACTGTTCCTGCGAGCGTGACGAAATCCACGCAATTGTGGCTTTGGCCCCACCCGCCGTTGGCGCCGATGTAGAAACCGGTCCAATCATAGATCGGCGCGACCGGGGGCGGCGCCTTGACGTAAGGTTTAGCAGCCAGATCAGCCGCCGACGCGGGCGCGGCCATGCCCACGGCCAGCAAGGCCACGGTGCTCAGCAAAAACTTCTTCATTGTCATTGCTCCATCCCGTCGTTTCGGTCTGAAACGACCGCGAGTTACTTGTTGCGGCATTCCGACCTGAACGTAGCTGATTTGATGAGCATGCGATGTATCGGGGCGGCAACACTCGAAGTTTCGATTTTGGCCAGCGCGCGGTTTACGGGAGGTACGATTATGCGCCTTCCAGTTGTGGCAGAAGTGCTGACCAATCGGATACACTGAGCCCTTCTGTTTTCAGTATGATTGTTGGCAAAGGCAGAGACCGACAGGCTTGTTGTCGGCACTCAAGATGAGCGAGCCTAAAGCGCGATGGGATCAGGATGAATCACCATCGCGCTTCAGGTTATTGTTTGAGCATGATCTTTTCGGAAAACCGCTGCACGCTTTTCCGGATCATGCTTTAGCAGGCTGTTGAAGAAGTAGCCAATCGGCGGGCGATGAAGGGAATGTCGTCGCCGCCTTCGAGGCATATCTCACCTTCAAGCGAGCCATCGGCGAGCTCTTCTGCCC
>Ga0209589_1000028_pt1 | contig 148858 bp, 78 predicted proteins | sample CowpeawhiteBW_FD_187525 | JGI IMG/M metagenome (GOLD analysis project Ga0209589, IMG submission 187525) | Root nodule microbial communities of legume samples collected from California USA - Cow pea white BW (SPAdes) (version 2) | ecosystem: Host-associated > Plants > Roots > Nodule | place...
TATATATATATATATATATATATATATATATATATGTATATATATATATATATATATATTTAATTTTTTGTAGTAGTTGGATGTGATGATCTAAGGTTGATTGGAATGCTAGGTTAAAAGTGGGTCAAAGTATCACTATCTATATTTTACACTACAAAAAAAAAATGTTTCATTAATAATCAATTTTAGTAATCAAAAGTTATTAGTCACTAAAATGGTCAATTTAGATACCAATTTATAAAATAAAAATAGTCACTATTATGAATAAAAAATTATAATTAGTCACTAAACATTAGCTACCAAGGTTTTTGTTACCAAAAGAATTGATTTTTAAATTAGTTTCTAAATAATTAGTGATCAATTATAACTTTTTATTCATAAATTTATTTAGTAACTGTTTTAATAATCAATATTTTTTATTTAGTAAATTAGTATATAAATGGTTTATTATGTTAACTAACAAATTTAGATTATTAAAATTGCTTGATACGATCTTATCCAGGAAAGAGTATGGTAATTTCTGAATTTGAATCCTCAAGAGGCACGACACGAATAAATCAGAGAAGAAGGTGAAATAAGACAGAGATTGAGAATACCACAATCTAGCAGATTGATAAGTCAAGTGAATATTCGCCACAAAGATGTTCATCTTTGATAAGAACCGAAGGCCTAAGTCAAGAATAAAGAGAATCCTCTCTTTAATGAAATCAAATTCAATATATGACTAAAAATGTCTACATTGTTTTTGGTACCTTTATATATAGGCACATAAGTTTAAGAAAACTGAAAACCCTACAAGAAGGTACAAGCCCAAAACATAAAAACATAAACTAATTTATAAAAGAAAGTCCAAAGCCTCAAAACATAGAACATAACTAATTTCTAAGAGGAAACCCAAAGTCTAAAAACATAAACTAATTTTCCTAAAAACTATCCTTCAAATGTGCTTCAAGCCATGATCTTCATATTCTTTAAATTTTAAATTGCTTATAGCATGAGGAGCCTTGAATAGTTTTCATCTTTCAATCTCTTGCTCCTTGCCCTTGTCATAGGTCCTTTAAATTGTAAAGGTCCATCTTCAAGTTCTTCTTGTATGAAATCTTAGGGTAGTCCTCTATCATTCCCTCCTTCTTGAAGAGAATTTGTCCTCAAATTTATCTCACTTAAGATTCCTTATCATTGGTTATAGTGTTAAATAAATAATAGTAAAGACTTGTTATTTGGTGTCTGCAATGACACACATATATCTTGCTAATGGGTAAAGGAAGATACGTAAGAGCAAGTTGAATCCTTATGTGACCCAAATAAAAACTTTAACAATATTTTCTTTGTTTATTTTTTATTTGTCTATTTGTTTGATTTTTTGGACAAAACAAATATTTTTAAAATTATATTAATTTTGTACATTTAATTAAAAGAAAGCGTTTTTGGACGGACGTTTTGGGTACTATAATATCTTTTCCACAATAACCGAATCCTGAACACAAACTTGGTTTTAAAGATTATAATCTTCAAGATTTTTCTGTAGTTTTCTTTAATAAACTATGGTGACTCATATGTATTTTAAAATTATTTTTGTCATCCCGTCGTGACTCCTATTACAACACATATGAAATACTCAATGAGTCAAAAATAAATAAATTAGAATAGCTTTCACAAAGTAAATGAGCTCATGTGCTTTCACAAAGTAAATAAAAATGCAGAGAAAAACCTATTAATTAAAGATGCATATATAATGATGATGAGTTTGTGTGTAAAAGTGAAATGGTTGACTTTAGCAGTTCTCTACTTCTCACTAGGCTTTTTTAACCTTAGTTATATTTGTCAATCAAGATATTGTATCTCCCGACCATGGAAAGAGGAAATTAACTTCTTAGTTTATTCAATTACAAACTTTTCTTTTTTCTTTTGTCGAGCTTTCTTCTTTTGAATTATTATTTTTGATGTGGGAATCAATAATCAATCTATATAGGTTAAAATATCATGATTATGTTTGTCATATCGAACGTGAACCTTGCAAACATGTGAATATCTTCTTTTCAACAATAATATAAGGTATTTTTTAACACATCACTTAATTGTGCTTCCACTTTGGTAATTTTCTCCTTAAATATTTCAACCTACTTCCCAACAAATTGAGTATTTGTTCTTATAAAATAGGAAAAATTATTGTATATTTGAGTTATATTTTATATTACCAATATAATTTAGATATTATAATTTTAGTACTTAAATGTTTTTCATAATTACTTAAATTTTAGGTCGGTGTTAAAATAAAACTTGACTAAATAATATTTTAAAAAAGGTTATTAATAAACTTTTTTTTTTAAATCGATCAGAGATATTAAGTATATATACTTCATTAATTGTTTCTAAACGTTCAAAAGTCGAGAATCTTTACTAGTATTTTGACGGTAATAATGTTTTAACCTTCCAAATTGTTCAGAGACACAATTGCATTAACATTATTAACAAAACAATATAAATAATATGCTAATATCTTAAATCACTTTTTTAATGTATGTAAAAGTTCTAAACGCGCTAAAAGGATAGAAAGTTATTCAAAACTTATTTATTAAAAATATTCTTAGGCGTACATATATATATAAAAGTTGCTTGCATCATTCTATAAGAAATCTATGTTTTTCACCATTATAAGAAGCCTACCACTGCTATATTTCCCATTTATCCCAACGCTATTGTTCTATTAAAATAAATAAATAAATAGATAAAGAGGTACATGTGCTCACCACTCCCAAAGAGTAAGACTTTATTATAATTTATTATTTAAAATGTTTAATTGTGAGATTGTATATTTCAATCAATATTTGTTGAGGACATGTTTAAGAGATCGGTAATAGAAAATGGATCATAATACACCACATCGATATGATCATGATTTCATTCATTCCTAAAATTATTTCTTGTCCCTTGGAGGATTGAAGAATGAATCGATTTTGTTGATGCCTCATGACAATTACACATTCGTTTATTTATCGGCTTCTCAGTAAATTAACATGTAATAAATTAAAATATTGTTTACTCAAATAAGAAAATAGTGATATAATATAATAAAAAAAAATTAAAATGTTAATAATACTTGTTTTTAAAACAATATGAATTAGAAGTGTATGACAGATAATAAATGAATGACAGAAAAATTGGTTGGAGTTGCTTCTGATTAATATACTCTCACATGCACTTTTGGTGTTGGCTCGGGAAGAAATGGAAGATGAGCATAATCCAAAACCCGTAGTTATCATCACAGGATGTTCCACGGGAGGAATAGGTCACGCGCTTGCGTGCGCGTTCGCGGAGAAGAAGTGCAGGGTGGTGGCGACGAGTAGGTCGCGGTCGAGCATGGCGGAGCTGGAACACGACCACCGATTTTTGTTGGAAGAGTTGGATGTTCAGTCCGATGAGAGCGTGCGCAGAGTGGTTGACGCTGTTGTCGAGACGTACGGTCGCATCGACGTGCTCGTTAACAACGCTGGTATTCAGTGCGTGGGCCCACTCGCCGAGGTTCCTCTCTCTTCCATTCAAAACACTTTCGACACCAATGTATTCGGTAAGTACGGTTACCATACCCTTTTCATCTAATTATTTGTCCTTGTTTGCAAAATCCCTTCTATTTGAACTTCAGTGTAATTGGAAATCTGATATATGAGATCTATCTGTTCGATAATTGACAGAGAACAGAGAATCATCAATAGGGTTAATTTCAATGTACAGTTTCGAATTTCAGTATATAAAACGAAGAAACGAGACAGTTGTTTTAAAAGTAAAACTAGTTTGAATTCTCCCAATCATGAACTTCTGGACACCTATGCGTTTCTATTTGAAATACTGTTTTCACTCAATTTGTCTATCGTGTCGTGGCATTACCACAAACAGATATAGTGCAAGTTTCGGTACCTGTTCGAGGAATTTAGAAGTAGTTTTACCCTTTAAGTAACATATTGTACTTTTTCTCCATTTTTGTGTCTTTGAATTTGAGAGTCTGCATGGGTATCGAAGAAGGTGAATTGAATGTTGAAGTAGAGGGTGCGTTTGATTGGGCATACGCAGGTTCCTTGAGAATGGTTCAGGCGGTTGTTCCTCATATGGCAACTAGGAAAAAGGGGAAGATTGTGAATATTGGTAGTGTTGCTGCCTTGGCTTCTGGACCTTGGTCAGGCACTTACACAGCTTCTAAAGCTGCTCTTCATGCTTTGACAGATTCATTAAGGTAAACTTGCCTTACCCTACACTTGTCTGTGCCTTCATGTCTGCATCAGAACCAACAGTATTTAGCAACAGAAAGACACCTTGTTCTATAAAAAACACTATATATATATATATATATATATATATATGCAGCAATACACCATTTGGGATGGTGTTTTGACCCTGTCCCAATTATTTACATTTCGTCGAATATGTTGTCCTCATCTTCAACATGTGCATGTTGGATACAGATTGGAACTTGGACATTTTGGAATTGATGTTGTGAATGTTCTCCCCGGAGCTATCAAATCAAATATTGGAGATTCTGCCATAGCCAGCTACAACCGCATGCCTGAATGGAAATTGTTCAAGCCTTTTGAAGCAGCAATACGAGACAGAGCTTACTTTTCTCAGAAGACGAAATCAACCCCAACAGATGAGTTTGCTAAAAACACTGTAGCTGCTATTCTTAAGGAGAAACCTCCGGCATGGTTTACCTATGGACATTACTCTACTGTCATGGCTATCATGTACCATTTACCAATCTCTGTTAGGGATTTTATTCTGAAGAAAGCAATGAAATGCTGAGATACAGATGGGTGATGCATCTATGTTTTTCATGTGTATGTTGATGGACATGGTCTATAAACCATTTACTTTACATTTTTAGCAACAGAAGAGATATCATTAGGGGCTGTCTTGTTAGGGCATAATTGTATTTAATCCCATTTTTAGCAATGTTTTTGAATGAAATAATCGAAGGGATGATATAGTGTATTGCGATTGTCTGAAACTTTCCCATTCTTTGAACATGAATCAACTATTTTGCATTTGTTCGTTGATGTTAACGTTTTTTTTTTTTCTGGGTGGTTGATCATCTCACAGGTTTAAATTTCATGGCTCATACGATAGGATTGAGTCCATCGAAATGTCTTAGTTTGATTCCTCATTATGGACTTGAGAAACAACCCTCTGTTCCTATCAAAATATGAAAATATATCTGACACATGTTTCACTTAATTCAATTTCATAATTATTAGTGTTATCAATATGAAGAAAACAGGTACATATATAAATTCAAATTGATCTTTAAAAAAATATATTAATTTGAATTTAATTTCAATCCTTTTAGTATTCTCTTAATGACACTTAGTATTCTCTTAATAAATACACCGTTTTTCTTATTACAAAGTCACGTTACCTCAAATTCAAAACATGAAACTTAGTTTTTCTTATCAAAGATCAAAAAATGATTAATATTTAAAATTATTAATTAATTTCACATTTCATAAAATATGAAAGATTAATACATTTTTACTCTAAAATTTAATAAGAAAAATATATAATGCTTTTAAATTATTTTGGATTTAATTATGATTTTCCGTTTGAAGTACATTTCTTCTCTTCACTCTAACCGTATAAGCCAGTCCACTCACACGTTGCTATCTCCGTCATCTTGTGACTAGGAGGATATTACATAGCGATAACACAGACAAAAAGTAGTGACCAAATCTATCAGAAAATCAGAAAATTTAAATAAAATCAATTAATATGGTTGATATGAGTCAACTAAGTTACTCTGTTCGTTTCAAACTAAAACGAATTATAATTAGTTCAGTTCATGATTATATTTTTTTCAATTCAAACCAAACAAACAATTTTTTATTTTGCATTATCAAAATAAAATAGATAATAACTAAAATCAAAAGCTTAAATTGATTATTGTCTCAATCGTAACCCCACGACTTAACTAACTTAAATCAGATTCGTTTATAATGTGAATTGACTTCAAGAATTGCCTCAGTCAATTTAAGTTTCTCCGTACAGTTTCAAAAGATTTTTATCTTAGATCTTTGGCTGAAAACAAAAAACAAAAAATCAAATATTAGAATCTTAACTTCCATAGTTCAGGTGTCAGTTCTGTTTTTCAATGGATTGCACACTGAGCACCAAATGAAATGCAGACATTATTTTTTTGCTGGAGACAGTTTCTGCCATTAACACAATATCATGGAGGTGAGATGTGAAAGAACCATGGAAAACCTTCATGAAGGAAGTAACCATGATTAAATTATTCAAATATAACATTGGGAGAATATGAATTGTAGTTACTCCCATATTTCAATATGTTTCTACAGGACCGCACCTCAACTTCTTAATATCCGACTCTTCCTATCACTCCTGTTCTCAATCTGTTTATTCTCCAAAGTATTATAATCGTTCAAAACTGTTGAAATGGTACTTACATAAGATACTTTCATGCTTAAATTAGTAGTATTAAATACAGTAATCAATGTGTATAAAATTACCTTACTTAGACTTTCTATTTTATTTGTAATGAACTTTTACTTATCACTTACCTAATTATATCCATATCTTAATACAATTACTTAGCTGATTTGTATTAAACTTTTTCTTAGACTGATTAATTGTATCAGGTATCTTATGGATTGGTCTGTTACACTTGACTATCTGTATCTGAGTGGTCAACCTGTACTATTCAGAGCACTTTTAGTAAGTTGGAAAGCAATTATATCTAATTGGTATGTTCTGGTTTCTTTCCCTTGTTTCTAGTTTTAAAACGTCCCGATCGACCATACTATACATTGATTTTCCAAGTCCGAACATTGTCAGAGACTAAATACAAAAGAATTCGTAGTGTTAGCATGACTTCTGTTCATCCACATTAAAATCACTTCTAGATAACATAACTTCTTCATTTTGAAATCCTATCAACTTGACACTATTTGTCCAAACTCAACTGTTCTAAAACTTGCACCATTTTTGTATTGTAATTTCATAATGAAATTACATAAAAATGGTAGAAAAAAACTACTTTACGACAATATGTAAATAATACACTTTAAATCTCACTCCACAAATTATTTTATTTTATTTGATATTTGACTCTAATAATTTGAGGGACGTTAGTAGGCCTTCAACATGGCGGTATGTTCGCACCATATACATCTTCCGATTACACAAGATTCTAGAACCAGTCTTTAATAGTCAAAATACTTGCTTGGTAGCACTCAATCAGTTATAGAACTAAAGCAAACTAAACTTTCAAGCAAAATATTAGACCTCCTGTATATCAAACAAATCACGAGGCTGACTATCAACAGACAAAAAAAATTGACAGTCGCAAGAGGTAGGCGGAACAAGAACAAGCCGACGACTACCGTAAACAATTAACAGCTTGGAGAAGAGACGTAATCTAAGTCAAATTTTTCCATAAAAGTTGAAGTAGTTTCAGGTAACGGTTCGCTTAGCCTAGTTCAAACAGTGGGGAAAATCTATCAAACCCCTGTAGCTCTTAGTTCACAACGTTCTAAAACTAAATAAATTTAAGTCTCAATATGCATTGGCAACTACAATTTCTTCCCGAGACAAAACACCACCAGATCTGCCGCATTCACAATAAATTCATACCACTAACTAACACGATGAAAAATAAAACCAAATCAGTAAAAGCTTTCAGGGAAGAATTGCGTGCTAATTGGCCTACTGCCTCACGCTTTTACCCTGTGCAGCAAGTTTTGCAGTAACTTGCTCTTCGGATAAAGGCAAGTAGTAGATCCGAGGAGTTGATATGGTTTTGCGGAAGAGATCATCCAGAGTGACAATAGGTGGGTCGACTTTCTCAGGAAGAGGTGGTGGTGATGGAAGCCGATCTCTTGCAACTGGTGGGTTTTTTGACAATGGTGGTGGAGGTGGGAGCATAGTTGGAACTGAATGCTGCTCCCTGTGCAGTCGAGGGGAAGGCTCTGGCTGTGATGTGGGGACCACAGGCGGAACTACTGGAGCAGTGCTGATGGGGGCAGCCTGTACAGGAGGTTCTAACTTCATTTTCACTTCTTCAGGATCAACATACTCAGCAACTAAGAGACGCCCACCATTTGGTGGCCATTGCAAATTATACACAGCATTCCGTGTCTCCATGGCTTCTTCAACAGATGAGTACTATACCACGAAGAAATCAAAAGATTACTTAAAACCGTGAGATGAATACAAGATACTATAACATCATGTGGGAATCAACAGTTGCAGGAAGACATTAGAGAAAAGAATTGTCTTACAGTAACATAGCAATGGGTCTTTATTTGGTCCATCCAGAAACTGCTGACATTCCCAGTCTTACCAAGAAGCTCTTGCACAGCTTTCAGAGTAAATGGACGGAGGAATCGATCAATCCTGAGGGAATTAGTTGGGGACCTTTGTGATGGTGGAACTGCCAAAGATTACAAAAAACTATTCAACTTCAAAACCAGAAACATAAAACACACAACACATGCCAGTATGACAATAAAATCAATGTGCTATACAACATAGACAGAATACACCCACATAAAAAAGCATAGGACAAATCAACAACAATCAAACTTTGTCTCCTTAAATGCATTCGTGTACTTAAAATCAACCAACAGATACTTTTCCACCTTCAAATAAAAAACCGTAACAACATATATAAGATTATAAGATATATAAGCAAATTGTGCTTCAAAAAGTGTCCAGGATTGAAATCTGAAAGTGCTAGGAATTTACTTTTTCAAGCTAGAGGCTTAGCACTTGAAAACTGATCCGCATTAATACAACTCAACAACTACACTACAAATGTTGACCCTAATCAGAAAAATGTTGCTTACCAATGCGCTCTTTAGGTGTGTCATCAGTAGCAGTGGAATCAGACCTAGAGAGGTTGCGTTTCAGAGCAATTGGTTCATCTCTAGGTGTAGTAGCAGGCCTGGGAGTAGTGCTTTGTGGATCTGGACCTTTAACTGTTTCAGTGTTCCACCTGCGTTGCCTTTTTGCAGGCTCATTGTTCCCAACCGATATTTGTTCTGTGACAATTTTCCAAATAATAGAAGGTTACTAAAGATACATAAAGAAGAAACCAATAACAGCAATGCAACATATAGTGCATACTACTCTTGCTTTACCTTTTCAGTAGTATAACAATTTAAAAAAAAAAAGTCCATTTCAGACATATGTTGCTTACCATGGAATTTTCGTTTCTCAGTTGGGGCAACGGGACTAATGTCAATATCTTGGTGGGTATCATTTTTTCCTCCAGATACACCATCTCCCACCGCTATAGTCCTACTCTCCTCCTTCACAATAGGCTCTTCAATACTCTCCACTTTCTTTCTAAGTTCATCAACATTAAACTTAGAATCAATTTGCTTAGTCTCAGGCAAATCCTCTTCCATGGAATCATCACCAGAACTTCTGTCTAAATTCAACTTTTCTGGATACCCCACATCATCACTGCTATTGGTCTTATTCAAATCTGGACTTGAAACATTATTGATATTTTCTTCAACAGATGTCTTTTTCTCATGCCGCCCTCCAACATCCATTGCATGTGATTCATCATAAGAAACAGGTACATCATTTCTGGATGATGGTTCTTCCACCATCTCCGGCTTAACAATATCTTGTTCTAATTTGACATTATCAGTAATTATAGTATCCTTTAGTTCATTCTTTTGATTAATTGACACAGAATCAGTAGAAATAGAATCAGATTTTACTTGAGACCCTAAACTAGGGTTGACCTCAGATACCTGGTTTTCTGGAACAGAAGAGTCGGGCACAATATCCTCGTGCAGGGGCTTTGTCTCAGAATCCAGTTGGGGCTTTGTATCCTCACCATCCAGCTGCGCCTTTGACTCCTCATCATTCTCTAGCTTTGCTGCAGAAAACTCATTGTTCTTTTCTGCACAGTATGTATCCTCACCACTGACTACCACTCCTGTTACTACACTTTCAGTGACTGTAATTGTGGTCTCTACAGTAGAAGCATGAGTACTAGCGGCCTCCTCTACCACATTTCCAGAATCTACACCGGAGGGAAAGCCCTCGTGTTCAACTTCTTCATCCATGGTTGACACACTATTATTAATGTCAACTTGGCCAGCAATACCACCCTGCTTGTCATTCTTATTGCTGTCTTCATCCACAACCCCCGGAAACTTTTCCTCATTTTTTGTTTCAATCGGTTCAACTACATCACTCTTCCCCTTTTCAGCTGTCTCAAATGTTTGGGTACTTTCCTTGTCAGTTGCGTCAACGACTTTAGCATCCATAGTAACCGCCGCAGAATCTTTTTCCCCGTCTACATGACCATCATCAAAACCATTGGCCTCCTCCTCAGAATCCTGCTCACTCTCCCTTTCAAGACGAAGGCATTCATCCAACCGCTTTACCAAATCATCCTTCAAACCTTTGGTGTTTAACCTCCTCCTCCTCAGCTCCTCTCTCAACTCCGTAACCTTCCACTGGTTAATTGGACGATTGTCCAGAGTCTGATATTTTGGCGACATTATTCCCAAACACAAATCACCTTCCTCAACCTGATTACAGCGATTAAATACAACACAACAAAGAAACAAACAACAATCAATTCAAACAATGACAGCGTTCACCCTAAAATCACTGCAAACTTAAAAGTGGGAAAAAAACCTAACATGCACGGACTAATGGTTAGAATTGCAACCATCTTGAAAGAATTTGGTACAAAAAGAAATGTTAACCTCAAATTGATAACAGCGAGATCCAGGGTAACCAAGCAAATCCAAAAAATAACTTCTAATATTGAAACAAAACAAAAATCCATAAATCGATATAAGGAAAAAGAAGAGAAAATTACTCAGAATGACGATAGTTTGTTGATAATCGAGAAAGAGGCACGCTTACGGAAACCCTAATTTGAGAAAAGAGAAGAAAAAACAGAGAGGCATCGAGGATTAGAGTCCCGAACCGAAGAACCGAAGAACTGAAAGGAATGCACTATCCTGTATTACTCTTGTCCTTTTCTTCCTGAAAACACCGAAGCAGAAAAAATGTCGAAAAGAAAGCAAAACAAGAGAAAACAAAATTCAGTATGAGCAAACGTTTTATCCAAAAGAAAGAATAAAAGAAGAGGTTGAGATTTTGTGGAGTGAGAAATTGGTTCTCCAAAATCTTTTCTAGGGCTTTTTTTGTTTGGTCGGGGTTCTTTTCTCTATGGCGATTGTGTGCGCCTTTTGTTCCGTTCCGTGAGGGAACCCTGAAGTAATACCGAGTGGGTCTCATTTCCACAGCAGTTGGTAACATTAAGATTTTTCCATTGCCATTCCCATAATGCCCCTCACACGTGGCTCAAAATTAATAGACAATTTCATCTCAACTTCCTGGGCTGGCCCTCCTGAGTTTTCTTTGGGTCATTCTATTTCTATCCCAAGAGGGCCTTAGCCCAAACTCTATTTTCCTCGTGAGACACACATTTAGCATCCACTTAAAAATGGAAGACATGAAAAGGAACGGATCGAGAGAAGCTGAATTTAGCTAATGCAACTATATATGGAATGACTTCACGGTAGGCATGGTTTTATGGGAAAAAAAATTGAATCATAATTGACACCCGCTACTCAATTCACCCTAGGTCAACCCAATCACGCACTTATTATAGTTTTTGTTGCACTTATTATAATTTTTAATAATTTTAATTCGTAATTAAATATGTGTCTGAAAATCATATTAACAAATATGTTATATTATTATTTTATGAATTAATAGTTGAAGAATTTTTTGGTAAAAGACCAATGGAGGACTCCCTCGCACTAAAGATAAAACTGTTTTGGTCTCAGACTCTGATTTTGTGTTTGGATAAAAATTTATGAGGGAGTGGTTTGTTTTTATATAGATTTCGAAAATAAAATAATAAATATATTGTTTGAAAATAAAAAAAATAAATAAATAAAGAGTTTGAAAATTTATGAAACTAATTTGATTACTTAAGATTATATGATTTCATTGAAAATAAAAGATTGATATATATTTTTGGTAAAAGATTTATATTTTGTTTTCTTAAAATTTATATCATTATTTCCATTTTTTTTCTTATTTGAGATTAACTGAAATATCATTGGATTAGTAGAGGAAGAGGGTCAGGTATTTTTTTTTTTTTGGATTAATATGTTTCTTTCGTATTAAAATTGATCTTAGTATTTTTTTTTTCAAGATTGTCATTTTTTTTCTCTTTTGTCAGAGTTGATGTTATTTTTCATAGGTTATAATTTTACTTGACAATGTGATGTATCTTTTGTTGATGCAAAATACAGTTTTTTTTTTCTATTAACAAAATATATTACTTTTAGTCAGATTTCATTTGGAGGTATTTTTTACAAACATTAATCATAATATAGGTTAGAATATTGTTCATCAATGGTTACTAAGAATTTCACAAGTAACATCAATGGAATTTTTTTTAACATTATTTCTTAGTTGATGTAACTAAAAAAAAAATCGATAGTATTATTTTTTGATAATTTTTTACCAATTTTTCTTTGTTGAAATTTGTACAGTTATTTTTAATTTTTGTATTTGATATTTTTTTTAGTAATAGTTCAATTATTTTATGCAGAAATTAAAATGATTAAATTTAAATTATATTAATAACACAAAAATATTTTAAAAATTAAATAATGTAAAATAAAATAAATAAATAAATTCAGAATATTTAAATTTTTTAATATTGTAAAAATTATATCACAGACAAAAGAATAAATTCAATTTTGTTCATGTTTTGTATTAAGTTTAGAAAAAACCGTGATGAATTTCACACTTATTTACAAATTATTTTGTTTATATGTTTAAAATAAATCGTAGATTAAAGTTTGTTTCGAATGTCCTTTTATTGTTTTCTTATGATCAAAATTTTGGGTAACTTACAGTGAAAATATTTTAACTTGTCTGGATTTTTTTCAAGAACATTATGTCCAAATAATTATATTCTGTGGAAATGTATTACTTAAGAATAAAGATTTAAGATATAATAATTAAACATGAACTCTAACCGTGCTAAGACAATTTCTTAAACCAATAGTGAATTTCAAATCTTAAAAGTTACAGTTAGTAAATTTAATACTAAGGAATTGAGGGGTTAAATGAGACTATAATTAATTAAGGATTCTCGGAATTTTGAACCTTGTAAAAATTGTAAAATAGTTTTATGAAAAAAATTATGACTTTTAAAGAAAAAAAAGTTTCAAATCCTGATATGGTCTCACATTGATGAAAAATTCAATTACATCTCATTTTTTGTTTCTTTCAATTTACTTTTTTAATTTATTAAAATATCCAATTAAGTTCTTCTCATTTAAATGATATTAAAATTCTTATAATTTATTTATAGAATCACTTTATCTGTAAAATAAAATTAATTTAAATATTTAAGTTTTGTAGATAAAATGATTTGATATATTAATTTTAATAAAAATCTAACACCAAAATAACTTAATTGGAATATTTTATAAAATTAGAGGGCTAAATTAAATCAATAAAAAACTAGGAAATTAATTAATTTTTTTTATAAAAATTAGAAGACTAAAAGAGTATTTCAACAAAAGAATACTGAGATTTTTATTAGAAAATTTTACTATTCAGTATAATGAAGCGAACTTAGAAATTTAATTGTATTCTTTGTTTGTTTTAGTTTTCTCAATAATGTATGTTGTAACGTGCTTACACAAAAATTATCTTGTGCCTAAATTTTCTTATTTTGATTACATTTATCAATGTGTGGTTCAACCTTAACCTTAACGTTAATTTATGAGTGAAACAAGTTAATTCTCTATGGGTTGAGTTAAGAATGAGTCAGTTTAACTTCTTTTTTTTGTGAGTTAACATTTTTGTAACCCAATTCAATCCATCACAAATTGACTGGTTAATGGGTTGACTTACTTACAAATGTTTTATTTTTATATATTTATTGCAATAGAATGAAAGTGGTTTTACTCGATTTATTTTTTTATAACAATGAAATCAAAGTATTTACCAAGTTATTCAAATATTATTATAAAGATAGTACTTTAACATTAAAATATCAATGTTTATAACTTATACAAATAAATTAAACATCACAATTATTGAATAACATTGTGATATTTAAATATATCAAATAATTTTTTTTAAAAAGATTTAAAAAATTAATAAAGTGTTGTTGATGGTAGGTTACGAGTTCACTCACCTTCAATCTGGCTTAAACATCCTACATTAAATAGCCAGGTTCAGTTCAACTCACATTTAAAAATAAAAAAATTAGAATTTTGTCAACCTAATCTGACTCAAACACGGTGTAAGCCGAATTGGTTTGCATGTCAGAATCTATTTTGACATCTCTAATTAATTTTTTAAAAATTCAATGTGTTATAATATTTAAAATTCACAATGACACATTCATTAAGTTCATCGAAGACGTTAGAATAACAGAGATTGATTTAAACCCACTAAAGGATATGTATCGGTATGCCAGTTTCATTGAATCTTATAAAATTTACATTTAAATTTATAATAAATAACAATAATAAAATTGTTATTTTTTGATACCGTATAAATAAATAACACATGTATATATACTCGTACCACATGTATTTTTATAGTCAAAATAACAAAAATGATTATTGTATGGAACCAATTTGTCCGAAAAAGTATGGTACTATTCCTTTGTTGCTTACCGGGATATATTTTGTCTTTAAAATTGGGATGTCCTTAACAAGTATGATATAATGAACCACGAGACAACAAATACTTGCAAGTACTTTGATGCTCCAGGTGTGAAACATATGGCAATAGTGATAATAACAAGCTTAATATACTTTTAGGTGAAGGAGAGCCATATTTATATATCTGATTATCATTAATTACCTTTAGGGACATTTAAAACTTTTCATAAATGCTAATGAATACTTTGTTGTAACGTTAAAGAGGGCAATTACCACCTTATCGAAGCTGGTAGGTTCTTGTTTGACATGCTCTTGTCTCGTCTCTCGGTAAGTCTAGTTTGCCTATATCATATTTTTTGCCTTGATCATATTTTTTGCCTTGCATGTTAGGCTTGAACAGGGTAATAAATAGATGAGTAAGATGTATCCAACCCTACATCCCAAATTTACTAAATTATCCTGACCGAGAACTATCAAACCCATCTTGACCTAAATATATCATACGGACATGTATCAGACCCTACAAAGTATAACAATTAATAAAATTGTTTAAAAAAACAAAATGATAACTTTTTTTTTAATGAATACATAATTAAAAGTGGTGTGACTATATTTATTAATAATTCAATAGTAGCATCATAATCATTAATAATTACAAACTATAAAAATAATATCCTTATAATTAAAAATCATTGTGTTATCAAATAACGTCTATATACTTCAATATCATGATATATAAAGATGATAAAATGAGTCAGGCTTGACGGGTGAACACGTCCAAAATGGAATGTTTTAGGTTCAATTTTCAACTAATTTTCTCATGTTATGTCAATTTGACGGACATAAATAAGAATAGTCTTTCGTCATTTTTTTTAAATACAAAATATTTTAAAAGATTAGTTTTTCTATATTATAATTTTTAAAGGTGTAAATATATAGTAAAATTGTAATTTAAATCATTAACACTTATAAATCAAGTTAATTATTAGTTATAATATAGTAATTTAATATGCAAATATATAATTATTTAATTTATCTAATTAAAAATATGAATTAATGAATTAAAATTTAAAAAACAAATTTAAATGATTAAACATGTTTTTAATTATATATATATATATAAACGAAATTTTAAAATAAAAAATAAAAAATAAATTAAATTTAAAAGAAATGAAGACCAGTTTGACCTGATCCATCAATCCATTTTGTTGGACATAAATTATTACAAATAGTGATTTTTTGTTTCAAAAACCATTCCAATTCGACTTATTTTTGTCGGACCAACTAACCCATAATAATATACATATATAAAGATACAAGAGAGAAAAAAAACTATTATATAATAATTAGTTAATAAATTATCAATAATATAATTGGTTTAAAATTAATCTTATTCAAAGTATCACTAACCACTTAATAACAGAAATATCAAAGTCACCGCATCTTCTATTAAATTCAGTGGCACTCACCCAACATAAGTAATTAAAACAAGAACACAACTTCCCACGGCTTCTCGCTTGTTTATTATTATTATTATTTTTTTTTCTTTTTGACGTCTATTAAGTCATAAATAGTCATAATATATATATATATATATATATATATATATATATATATATATATATATATATATATATATATATATATACTTATATTTTAATATATTTTATTTATATTTGAACTTTTCACAATCCATGAAATTAATTTAATTATGTTTAAATATTGTTTTAATACTATGATCATATAAAAATAATATTATAGTTAAATAATTATTATTATAGTTGTTCAACACATGTGAGGTCGTTCACAGTGGCTTTATTGTAGTCCTAAGAACTGTCAAGTCTGTTTATTGGTGTGCTAATGGTTTTTTTCTTTGATAATGATGTTCGGTCGAAGAAACACTGATGTTTTTTTTTTAATTTTTTTTTTGTAGATTTCTTCGTTATTTAGATGTTAATAGTAAGACTTTATTTTTATTATCTTTTTACTGTGATAGTTTTTTTAGTTTTAACGTTGTTGTTAGTCATTGTGTGACGAGTGTTGACGGTTAATAATTTATTTTGTTGAAATTATTAAGTAGAAAAAAAAGCTTTTATTATGACTGAAAAATGGACATTGAATTTTATAAACAAGGATTTTATTTTTTATACGACATCAATGAACTTGAATAAAGTATATCTTATACTTATGTTTACGTAACTAAATTATAATCATGTGAGAATTTTCCTTAAAAGAAAATTAGAAAAAAGATGGGGTCGCAAAGAATTGGACAAAATGGAAGGAAATTAATTAACGTGATTAAGGAAACTAATTTAGGAATGGGATTAAGAATAGAAAATGGGTGTTTTAGCAAGGTGGAATAGTGCAGGGTCCCAATCATTGCAAGATAACAGCAAATGCTTACGGGGCGCAAGTGCGAACTGCAAGACCCACTCTGATTTTATTGCATCATAATCTAACTCATGACTTGCCAGTTGCCGCTCCAGCTGGCCAAAATAACATGCTAAAGTTTTGAACATTAATGTGGCTTGTCTTAAACTTCAGCGACTTTATTATTGTCTTTGAAAATTGGAAGGATTCCATTGTCATCAAACCCCTAGAGTGCCAGAGAAAATATACTTTTGCCAACTAAGCACACAAACTCTATAATTCAGATGGCTTATAAACTGGCTAGGCCACAACCAACAACCCAGCTCAATTAAAATAAAAACCATGTGGACATATGCAACAAATAATTGGAGTATCTTTCTTCTTAATTATGGACTCCAAATAATTATTGTATTTTTCTTTGTGAAATATCTTTCTTTTATGCAAATACAATTTCATATTCATAGGAATTTCAACATTTAGGCGTTATCATATTAAACATTCCATTTATTTATTTATTTTTATGAATTCTATATACCATAAATAAAGAATGCATAGAGGTACATTATTTGCGCACGTGATTCCATTCCAAACCGTTGGCTCAAGCGAATGTGAAGCCATTAAGCCACAAAGCTTAGAGGGTGGAGCTGTTGTCGGTGCTCCTAATGGTGTGTGTATGACAGTGAAAACTGAAAACACACAAAGCGTATTTCCTTCACTGTCAGAGACTCCCTCTCCATCAAAATCAACCATTGAAGACGCCCATTTAAAACCCAAAACACACATTTCGCACTGTTTTCTTAACGAGCCATCCTCACCTCTATTCAAATCAAATCTGACTCGGACCACCACCAGGCCAAGAAAGAAAACCAATCGATGAGTCACCGTCACACTCACACGCCGGCTTCGCTTTTCGCTCTCTGAAGGTGTTTTCCATTTCCTCTCACCTCTTCGCATTTTTTCAATTCCACCGTCTATCCATTCTTCAATATTCTCGCATTCATTCGCCGTAACCGCTTTGACTTTTTCGTTGACTCACACGCTTCACGCTTTCTACACTTCCATTTCTCGGTGGTAGCTCTTGATCTGCTACCCGTGTAGCTGTCTCCACGATTCAATTTTAATCGATTCCATTGTTTGCTTGATTTTTCAGTGGCTTTTGGTTAGGTCACCGTGCAGCTATTATTAATATTATTATTGTTAGTTATTTTTGTTTTGAGCTTGTGGAATTTGCATTTGCGATTTTGGTGTAATTAATGTTGTTTGAGACTGGTGATTCATTTGAATCTGAATTTCGGTTTGGACAGGGAGGATTTGATGTTCTGTCAGACTCTCCAGTGCTAATTGTAGAGCAGCAGTGTCCTGGATTGATCTGTTTGGGAGTGTCTGCGCGAAGTGAAGCTGGCGACCACACTGACTTGGAGGTTTGCTGCCCACAATGGCAGCACACTTGCTGCTAATGACATGGTACTTCGTGATTTTCATTGTTTATTCTTTTTCTTTTTCATTCATTTTATGCTATGCCATCATCATTACTGGTAGAGGAAAAGTGTTTGAGTATTAGGAAATATCTGTAACTTTACAAAACCTTAAGTTCTCCTGCACATATTGGACACCATTTCTTCATATTGCTCGACGGTCCACTATGTTTTAAAATTTTAGTCGTGGTTATAGAAATTTTGGACAAGGAAAAGATGATGCAACGGCAATTGTGGTTGTGGAGACTTCTAAAATTGCAATATGGTAGCCACAATTGTGGTTATGAACAGCTGTCTAAAACTAGACTTGATTTGTGCTTTTTTTGGTGTGCCAAACTATTCCAGAAAGCATAGTTGTGAACCATGGAAGTGTCTTATTTCATTCTACTCTCTGTTTCTTCTCTACCATTGGAACATATCTGTCACTGTTCTTCGATTGAGACGTCCATGGTTTTACAGAAATGTGAAGATGATGATAAATATTCTATTGTAGATAGGAGGCGCTATTTTAGTTACGCACTCTACCATCATTTGCTATATATCCTTCTACATATCCTTGATTCTGTGACTGGGTGCAGGGTAAATGCTAGAAAATGGAAAAAAAGGTCGCATTATTATATTCTCTTAAGACTATGGCATTCATGGTCATCTGTTTTAATGGGTTACTTGTAGCGTTTATTGTAGACTGGAGTCTATTGTACAGAGCTTTCTGCTGCACCGTATAATGCTGTATATTTTTCTTTATTTTATATCTCGTGTCTGTTTTGCGCAATAAGATGCTATGCTATGCTAATATTAAGTAGTCAATTGTAGCAATCATGTACATTTAATGCTTTGAAAATCTTGAATTTCTTGATACAGAAAAAAAAATCAAGTTGTGATAGTGATATATGGTTTTGCTATGTTCCTTCTCAAATTGATTTTCCATTTCTCCTCTCATACAACTTCAACATTGATCCTTATCCATGTAGTACATGTAGTACTAAGTCTAATTTATTCGTGTTAATTTTTTTTACTTCCATCATTTAGAGATATACAAACATTCTGTTTATTCTCATTGTCGTTGTTCTGATTGTAGGAAAGAAATGGTGATGGGAAGGCTCAAGATTCAGAGACTCTACCTCCCCATTCTGTTCTGAAGATGGGATTGAGGTTGGTTATGACATTGGATATGACTGCAAATTATGTTAAAAAATAATATTTTATGGCCTTCAAAATCATCAAATCATTTGCTTGTATTGCTTCACTAAAATTCTTGCACTTACATTGGTACTTTTGCTTATGGTTAAGTAAGCTGTGACTTGTGAATCCTACCTATTTAGTTATACCGTGTCATCCGTGTAAAAGTTTTCCAAGATAAAAGTGATATGTTCTCTCTCACCCTTTCAGAGTCTCATACATTGAAGATAATGAGAACTATAAGTTGATGGTTATATATATATATGGTTTATGGAAATTTGAATTAAAGCATAAATTCTGTATCTTACATTCCTAATTGTTTGCAGAGAACGTAGCAACAACAGCAGCATGGAGGATCCAGATGGGACATTAGCAAGTGTTGCCCAATGCATTGAGCAGTTGCGTCAGAGCTCATCTTCTATGCAGGAGAAAGAGTATTCTTTGAAGCAGTTGTTGGAGCTTATTCATATTCGAGAAAATGCTTTCAGTGCTGTTGGATCTCATTCTCAGGCAGTTCCAGTACTTGTTTCCCTTCTTCGGTCAGGGTCTTCAAATGTGAAGATACAGGCAGCAACTGTATTGGGTTCACTTTGTAAAGAAAATGAGTTGAGGGTGAAAGTCTTGCTTGGAGGATGTATTCCACCTTTGCTTGGTCTACTGAAGTCCAGTTCTGCTGAAGGTCAAGTGGCTGCTGCAAAGACGATTTTTGCTGTTTCTCAAGGTGGTGCCAAAGATCATGTTGGATCAAAAATTTTTTCAACTGAAGGAGTAGTTCCAGTGCTATGGGAACAGTTGCAAAAGGGCCTGAAGACAAATGTAGTTGATAATTTATTAACTGGGGCATTGAAGAATCTCTCCAGCAGCACTGATAGATTCTGGAGTGCTACAATACAAGCTGGAGGGGTGGACATATTAATTAAGTTACTGAAAACAGGGCAGTCTAACACTTTAGCAAATGTGTGCTTTTTACTTGGCTGTATGATGATGGAGGATGCATCTGTTTGTTCAAAATTGTTGACAGCTGAGGAAACTAAACAACTTCTCAAACTTTTAAGCCCTGGTAATGATGCCGCTGTCAGGGCTGAAGCAGCTGGTGCTCTTAAATCTCTTTCTGCTCAGTGCAAAGATGCAAGAAAAGAGATAGCCAATTCCAATGGCATTCCTGCTTTGATTAATGCTACCATAGCTCCTTCCAAAGAGTTCATGCAGGGTGAGTATGCTCAAGCATTACAGGAGAATGCGATGTGTGCTTTAGCAAACATCTCTGGTGGTTTGTCATATGTCATCTCCAGTCTTGGTCAAAGCCTTGAATCATGCTCCTCGCCGGCCCAAGCTGCTGACACGTTGGGGGCTTTAGCTTCAGCTCTTATGATATATGACGACAATGCTGAATCTACCAGGGCAACAGATCCTTTGGCAGTTGAGCAGACATTACTTGAACAATTTAAAACTGGCTTGTCATATCTTGCGCAGGAACGAACTATTGAAGCACTAGCTAGTTTGTATAGCAATCCTATACTGTCAATCAAACTTGCAAATTCTGATGCAAAACGTTTGCTTGTTGGTTTAATAACGATGGCTACTAATGAAGTGCAAGATGAACTTCTAAAATCCCTCTTGACATTGTGCAATACTGAATGCAGTTTGTGGAGTGCACTTCAAGGCCGTGAAGGAGTTCAGTTGTTGATATCTCTTTTGGGGCTTTCATCGGAACAACAACAAGAATGTGCTGTTGCCCTCCTTTGCCTTTTATCTCATGAAAATGATGAAAGTAAATGGGCTATTACTGCTGCTGGTGGTATACCTCCTCTTGTTCAAATTTTGGAGTCAGGATCTGCAAAAGCAAAGGAAGATTCAGCATCAATCCTTAGGAACCTATGTGATCACAGTGAGGATATACGTGCTTGTGTTGAAAGTGCTGATGCTGTTCCTGCATTACTTTGGCTGTTGAAAAATGGAAGCCCAAATGGGAAGGAGATTGCAGCAAAGACTTTGAATCACTTAATCCATAAATCTGATACAGCAACTATCAGTCAGCTTACAGCATTATTGACCAGTGATTTACCTGAATCTAAGGTTTATGTTTTAGACGCTTTGAGAAGTATGCTTTCAGTTGTTGCTCTTTCTGATCTTCTACGTGAAGGTAGTGCTGCCAGTGATGCAATCGATACAATGATTAAATTACTAAGCTCAACCAAGGAAGAAACTCAGGCCAAGTCTGTGTCTGCTCTGGCGGGAATTTTTGAAACGAGGAAAGATGTGCGCGAGAGCAACATTGCTGTTAAAACTCTTTGGTCAGCAATGAAGTTGCTTAATGTTGAATCGGAAAGTATCTTAATGGAGTCCTCGCGCTGTTTGGCTGCGATATTCCTTTCCATCAAAGAGAACAGGGATGTGGTTGCTATTGCTAGAGATGCATTACCCTCCCTAGTTTCACTAGCTAACTCTTCAGTTTTGGAAGTGGCGGAGCTGGCAACATGTGCTGTGGCAAATCTTATTTTGGATAGTGAAATTGCGGAGAAAGCTGTTCCTGAAGAAGTCATCTTGGCTGCTACTAGAGTATTACGTGAAGGCACAATTTCTGGAAAATCACATGCTGCAGCAGCAATTGCTCGCCTTTTACATTCTAAGAGGCAAGTTGATTATGCTATAACTGATTGTGTGAATCGAGCTGGAACTGTTCTTGCACTAGTTTCTTTCTTAGACTTTGCTATCAATGGACTTAGTTCCACATCAGAAGCTCTAGAAGCACTTGCCATGCTGTCTAGGTCAGAAGTGAATGGTGCACACAGTAAGCCTCCTTGGGCAGTTTTGGCTGAATTTCCTAAAAGCATCAGCCCAATAGTTTTGTCCATTACTGATTCAACGCCAGTGTTGCAGGATAAAGCTATTGAAATTTTATCTCGATTATGTAAGGATCAACCTTTTGTTTTGGGAGACATTGTTGTTTCTGCTCCTGGATGTATACCTTCTATAGCTAAGAGGATAATCCATTCCTCTTCTAAAAATATAAAGGTCAAAATTGGTGGAGCTGCTGTTCTTATTTGTGCTGCTAAAGTAAATCACCAGAGGCTGGTGGAGGATCTTAATTTATCAAACTTGTGTGGTAATCTAGTTCAGTCTCTTGTCGATATACTTATTTCTTCACAGGCTACTTTGGATTATCAGCACGATGACAACAGGGAAGTTATCAGCATCTGCAGGCATACAAAAGAAGCCAATGATGGTAAATCAAGCACTGGCACCGCCATTGTTTCTGGTGCCAACTTAGCTATATGGTTACTAACTGTTCTTGCTTGCCATGATGAAAAGTGTAAAACTGCAATAATGGAGGCGGGTGCAATTGAGTTTCTGAGTGACAGGATTGCAAATTGTTTCTCACTGTACAGTCAGGTATTGTAGTGCTATGTTTTCAATCAATGAAGTATACAGTGGCATCTGATTCTTTCCATATTTATTTACTCATTTTCATCAATGGATTCTTATTTGTCAAAGTTGTTCACAGATACACACCTCGTCGTTTATATAGTAGTTAGACAATAGACTAGTGTACAATTATTATTTCTGATTGTTAAATCTTTGCTCCTTTATGGTGCTATGCAGATTGACTATAAAGAAGATAGTAGCATGTGGATTTTTGCTTTGTTGCTGGCAATATTGTTTCAGGATAGGGATATTATACGAGCACATGCAACCATGAAATCTATACCAGCACTTGCCAATTTATTGAAGTCAGAGGAATCAGCAAACAGATATTTTGCTGCACAATCCATAGCTAGCTTAGTCTGTAATGGTAGCAGGGGAACACTTCTGTCTGTGGCAAATTCTGGGGCAGCTGGTGGACTTATCTCCTTGCTTGGCTGTGCTGATACTGATATACAGGATCTTCTAGAATTGTCAGAGGAATTTTCTTTGGTGCATTATCCTGATCAAGTTGCTCTTGAGAGGTTGTTTAGAGTTGATGACATAAGAGTTGGTGCCACTTCTCGGAAGGCAATACCTGCTCTAGTTGATTTGCTCAAACCAATTCCAGAACGCCCGGGTGCACCATTTTTAGCACTTGGGCTTTTGACTCAACTTGCTATAGACTGTCCGTCAAATAAGATCGTAATGGTTGAGGCAGGTGCCCTAGAGGCGCTTTCTAAGTATCTTTCACTAGGTCCACAAGATGCAACGGAAGAAGCTGCTACAGATCTGTTAGGGATTCTGTTTAGCAGTGCAGAAATACGGAGACATGAATCAGCATTTGGAGCTGTTACTCAGCTTGTAGCTGTACTGCGTTTAGGAGGAAGAGCTGCAAGGTATAGGGCCGCAAAAGCTTTGGAGAGTTTATTCACCGCTGACCATATTAGAAATGCAGAGACTGCTCGACAAGCTGTCCAGCCATTGGTAGAGATTCTTAATACTGGTTTAGAGAGAGAGCAACATGCTGCAATTGCTGCACTAGTTAGGTTACTCAGTGAAAATCCTTCAAAAGCACTTGCTGTTGCTGATGTTGAGATGAATGCAGTGGATGTTCTTTGTAGGATTCTTTCATCAGATTGTTCAATGGACCTCAAAGGGGATGCTGCTGAATTATGTTCTGTTCTTTTTGGAAATACAAGGATTCGGTCCACAATGGCTGCTGCACGTTGTGTTGAACCTCTAGTCACTCTCCTTGTAAGTGAGTTTAGTCCTTCTCACCATTCAGTTGTTCGGGCATTGGATAGGCTTGTTGATGATGAGCAACTAGCTGAATTAGTTGCTGCACATGGTGCAGTTATTCCTCTTGTTGGCCTACTTTATGGTAGGAATTACGTACTTCATGAGGCCATTTCCAGAGCTCTGGTCAAGTTGGGAAAAGACAGGCCGGCTTGCAAAATGGAAATGGTGAAAGCTGGAGTTATTGAAAGCATACTTGACATCCTTCATGAAGCACCTGATTATCTATGTGCAGCTTTTGCAGAATTGTTGCGTATATTGACCAATAATGCTAGCATAGCAAAAGGACCACCAGCTGCTAAAGTTGTTGAACCCCTGTTTATGTTGCTAATAAGACAAGACTTTGGGCCAGATGGACAACATAGTGCATTGCAGGTTTTGGTTAATATTTTAGAACATCCACAATGTCGTGCTGATTACACATTGTCTTCTCACCAAGCTATTGAACCTCTTATCCCTTTGCTTGATTCTCCAATATCAGCAGTGCAACAGTTGGCTGCTGAGCTTCTCTCACATCTTCTTTTAGAAGAACACCTTCAGAAAGATCCAGTAACACAACATGTAATTGGCCCTCTTATACGAGTTCTTGGTTCTGGTATACATATATTGCAACAGAGAGCTGTGAAGGCCCTGGTCAGTATTGCACTGATATGGCCAAATGAAATTGCAAAGGAGGGTGGTGTTATTGAAATTTCAAAAGTTATCTTACAAGCAGATCCTTCCATTCCTCATGCTTTATGGGAATCTGCGGCCTCTGTTTTGGCTAGTATTCTGCAATTTAGTTCTGAATACTACCTAGAAGTTCCAGTTGCTGTTTTGGTTAGGTTGCTTCGATCTGGCTTAGAAAGCACAGTTGTTGGTGCATTAAATGCTCTCCTTGTGTTGGAAAGTGATGATGGAACTAGTGCTGAAGCAATGGCTGAAAGTGGTGCCATAGAGGCTCTCTTGGAGCTCCTAAGATCTCATCAGTGCGAGGAAACCGCTGCAAGACTCTTAGAAGTATTGCTGAACAATGTAAAGATCAGAGAAACAAAAGTTACTAAATCAGCCATCTTACCATTATCCCATTATCTCTTGGACCCACAAACCCAAGCACAACAAGCAAGGTTATTAGCAACATTGGCTCTTGGTGATCTATTTCAGAACGAGGGTCTTGCTCGGTCAAGCGATGCAGTTTCAGCTTGTCGTGCTTTAGTGAATGTGCTTGAAGATCAGCCAACTGAAGAAATGAAAGTGGTAGCCATTTGTGCTCTACAAAACCTTGTGATGAACAGTCGATCAAATAAAAGAGCAGTTGCAGAGGCTGGTGGGGTTCAGGTTATTTTGGATCTGATAAGTTCAAGTGATCCTGAAACATCTGTTCAGGCTGCAATGTTTATTAAACTTCTATTTTCAAATCATACCATTCAAGAGTATGCTTCTAGTGAAACAGTCAGAGCAATAACTGGTGAGCTATGTTCCTATTGGGAAGTGTTTAAATTCTTGTTACTTTTATGCTGGAGCCACTATTATATATATCTTCATTTTTTTTTCTCATATAAAATGGTGTGTTTGTTGCTTTTCACATGGCAATTTCCAACGTGTTTTCTTGTCCTTGAATTAGTTATTTGATTCTCCTCATAAAGCATTTTTTTTTTGCTTTTATAAGCAGAAGCTTAGCTTGATTTTAAAAATATTTTTCTGTAAAGAAACCCAAAAATGTTATACATGGACTAATGCATCTCTAAAAAAAATGGCAGAGCTGATTTTTTTTGTTGATTATTGGTCTTGGAACCAAAAATTAAGGGAAGGAATAGATGAATAGTAAAACTTGTAGCTTGTAGACTTGGTTTCTTCATGAGCTGAACAGCTTGAATCTTCTTTGTGCTACATATCCTCTTCTAGCTAAAATAGGCACCTAGTCTTCTGTAAATATTTATTGATGTATCAGAAAATGAATAGGTTGAAATTGAAAGTTGTCTTGTAAGTAAAGGTGTTGTTTCTAATATGAATCCATTGGGGAGCAATGTTGATTCTGTGCGTGTCACTATAAATTGCTTCACCGTGCAAACCTCTCTCCTGTATGAAAATATGACCTATTTTAATTTGTGATATTTTTTAGCTGCTATTGAAAAGGACTTATGGGCTACTGGAACTGTGAACGAAGAGTATCTTAAAGCCTTAAATTCTCTGTTTAGCAACTTCCCAAGACTGAGAGCAACTGAGCCAGCAACACTTAGCATTCCCCATCTGGTTACATCCTTAAAGACAGGCTCTGAGGCTACTCAGGAGGCTGCCTTGGATGCACTTTTCCTGCTTAGGCAAGCTTGGTCAGCATGTCCAGCAGAAGTTTCAAGAGCTCAATCAATAGCAGCTGCAGATGCTATTCCTTTGCTGCAGTACTTAATCCAGTCTGCCCCTCCTCGCTTTCAGGAGAAGGCAGAGTTTTTATTGCAGTGTTTGCCAGGAACTTTGGTGGTGATCATCAAGCGTGGTAACAATATGAAGCAATCTGTCGGAAACCCAAGTGTTTTTTGCAAGCTTACGCTTGGAAACACTCCTCCAAGGCAAACCAAGGTATTTTAATAATAATTCATATCATTATCTTGTTTTTGTGATCTTCTCCTCTATAATGTACTAGGATTAATTGAAATGGGCGAGTGCTTGTTTTATGTTAGAGTAGTATATGATTGTATCTCCATGTCAATCTTGCATAAATGCCAAAAAGCTAATGTGATATGTTATGTCTTTTTGGAAACTATGCCAATATTAGAAAATTCTCAGTTAGGATATGGACCTTTAAAGTTGCTTCCTAGTTCCTAGAAAAAGAAAATCAGTTGACCTCATTTACATATTCTGCTGCAGTTATATTGCCAGATTTTAGAATCCAGAATCACCCAAATTGATTTATTTTTTTTTTATTTTCTTTTGAAGTAGCTTTTGACTTAAATGGTGATTTGATTCAAATGGAAGTATTTGGTTGTCACTTTTAATGTTGTGGAGGGCCACGCCCACTTCAATTTCTTTTTGTCATTTCATTATACAGCTTGAGGAACATCATGTTTTCTTCTTAATATAATACAGTTTCTACTTTGATTTGGTTTCCTCCTCGAAAAGGGAATGTGCTAATATTATTGAGAATGTGCTGGTTAGGTGGTCTCAACTGGCCCCAATCCGGAGTGGGAAGAGAGCTTTTCATGGTCCTTTGAGAGTCCTCCAAAAGGCCAGAAGCTTCACATTTCTTGCAAAAACAAGAGCAAAATGGGAAAGGTAATTGTGGGAAAATTGGACTGCACTAAATGCTTTCTATCCATCTTCAATTATTTTGCTTTTACACTTCCGTTGACCCCTCTATTATTTTTATCTGATGACAGAGTTCATTTGGGAAAGTGACAATCCAGATTGATCGGGTAGTAATGCTCGGAGCAGTATCTGGAGAGTACACTCTTTTGCCAGAAAGTAAGAGCGGCCCTTCGAGGAATTTAGAAATAGAATTCCAGTGGTCGAACAAGTGATATACCTGTTTCCGTCTTTAGTGTGAAGCTTTTAAATTGGAACACAGGATACATGGTTGAAATCAAATTTTTGTACAGTATGATTTATCTTGCTAGTGCACATAACAAATTTTTTTAAAACAATATTCTTTTGTAACTTGATCCTTCGTTTCCTTGGTTAAGTGCTCGGGGCACCAAAGATTAGGTCTGCTTCGAATCTTGTATGAATTTTGCTCGTTGCCAATTAAGGTGGGTTCTTTATATATATATATATATATATATATATATATATATATATATATTATACATAAAAAGGTGTTTTTGAACGGGTTAAAGCTTAGATTAGGAACTAAAAGTAAATTACTAAATTGTTAAAAAAACAACAACAAACCATATTAATTATTCGATGATAATTAAGACTACTGAGAATTTAAAAAAATTGCGAAATTATGTTGAAGTCACTGAATAATATTTATGAATTTCACTATTTGACCAAATTGAATTACTTAATGATTTAGTATGCTTAGTTGCAAGGAAAGGTAGGAAATGCTGAGTTGGAATCTCTCCCCAAAATGTGAAAAGTTCAAATCAATCTTGAGCTTTGGTCTCTTGTCAAACCCGGTCCTAAGCGGAAGTGTGAGGGACAGAGATATCTCTTAAGTGGGTGAGGAAGGGATTAATTTGTGTTCTCTGAGAGGAAAAATTAGAAAAAGAGGAAAAAGGAAGAAAGGATTAGAGGGTGAAATTGGTGTTATTTTTTTAAAGTGATTCAGTAATGATTTTAGAATGGATTAAAGAGTGAAATTTGTGACTGAATTGACTGATATGATATATTAAAAAAAATTAATAGAAAAAAAGTTAGATTATCAAAATGTCTCTATTATTACAGGTAATATAAATTATATATAAATAATTTAAAATTATTTTATAATTTTTATTGAATGATTGAAAATATAAAAAAATATTTATAAAAGTAAATGATACAATATATTTTGTATAAAAATAAATTTAATATATAAGGTAAAAAATAATTAATTTATATGAATTTTTTTTTCTTTTTAATAGTAATTTTAAAAATAATATTTTTTATTATAACCATAATAAATTATTATTATCGTTAACATAGAATTAAGAAAGTGAACTAAAACCACGTGTATTGATTTTAACCGCTAAATCACATGTAACAAAAATTAAATAATGAAGGATAATTTAGTAAATCTAATTGTGTCACTTCTAATCGATGGTGAAATTGAATTTTTAGTCGATCTCTCTCCTCTCATCATCAGATATCACCTTCAAAAAAATATGCTACTCAACTTCTGGTCATCTCTTTCCATTTATTGTGAATAATATATCCACACAGCCTAAAAAGTTAGGTTAGTTTAAGACGTTTGTTTCTTTTTTTTTTAAAGGTGGAGTGAACTTCGCATTAAAGAGTGTGAAAAAAAGGTAAGACCCAACTTGCCTTTACATCTTGGACCATACCATCACCGCTCTTGTGGGGCTTTTTTTAGTGATCGGAGCACTTCAGCAGAAGAGAAGAAAAAATAACATTAAATGAATAAATAAATACATTTTTACATATAAATGAAAAACTGTATAGAATTAATTCAAATAAGTAAAAGTACGAGTAGTTCTTAAGAGCAAAATGTAAGTGACCTACATTTAGAAGAAAAAAGTGTAAATTTTAACAAATTAATTTGAGGCTATAAGTACTTAATCTTTAGATAAAAATGAAAATTTTAAAATTATGATCGCTACTTACTTAGAGTTAAATTCGTCAAACAAATAGGTGGATCCATAATTATTTGTGTTTACCTTTGAAGATTTTTTTCTTTGTATGAGAGAGACTTTATCCCCTACCACACACCAGACATTTGTGATTACTTACTATCCAGGCAACTATTTAAGTTTATGCTTGATGTAATGAGATTAAAGAAGAAGTTTTTGCCTCGTATGCTTGTTTTGTTTTTTTATTTAGTAAAAGGAAAGGAATGAAAGTAAATGCGGGGAGCCCACAGTGGCAAAGACAAATCAACACTGGCAATAAAAGCCCGTTTTATTCTCAAGCACGTAAAGACACGGTGGGGCCACCGCGCGTGACGTTTCGCTTCGTGGCGATACTGTTGTGCGCTTACTCCTTCTATCCTAATCATCATTTTCAACCCTCACTATTACAAACACTAATCATATCACTTCAAACCACTTTCCCCGTTAATTAAGCGCTCCACAGTTAAATTCCTACTCCCAGCCAAAAATGCACCACTTTCTTTCTCTTTGTTTTATCCACTCACACTCTCGTTCTCGCTCCCACACACAGCCACACAGGGACGAAACTAAACGATCGATGACGATGACGAACACGACGCACTCTCGCTTCACTAGTTAACACTAATCGTCATACTTAACCAGTTTCAACGAGGCATCGGAACAAGTGCATGTACCAGATCTCGATCTCGATGCGGTGGCGGTTGCTGCTATTGTTGTTGTTGGAGCTAACGGCACGCGCAATGCCGCTTCCGATCACGTTTTCCGCGCGCCTCGTTCACCGCTTCGCTGACGAAATCAAACCGGTTCGAATTCCGACCGGCGACTGGCCAGACCGGAAGAGCTTGCGCTACTACCAGATGCTTCTCGCCGACGACATTCTCAGACGCAAGATCAAACTCGGAGGCGCTCGCTACCAGCTTCTGTTTCCTACTCACGGTAGCAAAACATTGTCGCTCGGCAACGACTTCGGCTGGTGATAATACTAATCCCTAACTCGTCTCTCTTCTGTTTTTTTTTTTTCTCGTCGTGCGAAACGACGTGATTTTGAACCTGATAATGTATGTATATCTGGTGATTAGGTTACATTACACGTGGATTGATATAGGAACACCGAGTACTTCGTTTCTCGTGGCGTTGGACGCAGGCAGTGATCTTCTTTGGATTCCGTGTGATTGCGTACAGTGTGCTCCATTGTCATCGAGTTACTATTCCAATCTGGTATGAATACGGTGCCTAATCTATCTCTTCTTTGATTTCTCTTACCATGTAGAGTCACTGTGATTAAGCGTAATGTTACCATAGTTCTTGAAACTAAGGACGTTTAAAATTATTCTATAAGATTTCTTGTTGGTTGATCTACACATTTTAGTCTCTAAACATATGTTAATATTGTCATTTATCTCGCATTTTTTTGAACTCTACAGTAACGTGATTGGTAATTTTGAACTCTAGTGTTTTTTTTAAGGACTAATGTTACTAGGCTATACACTTTCAGGAATTGGTTTACGCTACTATCTAACATGTAGCCTTAATAACTTAATGTAATAATACAATTTTTGGCTGTATTAGATTGTTTTATTGATTATTCGAAAAAATAGTTAATGATGATAGTGAATCCTTGATCAGATAAGGTTCTTAATACAGCATTTGATTGTGTTATCTTGTTTTAATGATTGTCTAGAAAATAGTCAATGATGCGAATTGCAAATCCTTGATTGGATAAGGTTTCAATTGGAGTGGAATATGACAATCTGGCGCCTTTCTGGGTGCAATTGTTCAGTGAGGTTTAGAGTCTATAACAGGTTTAGCACTTATTTCCAATAATTGATTGGCAGGTGCTCCTTCACATATGGGGCATCTATTATGCAGGATAGAGATCTGAATGAATATAGTCCGTCTCGATCGTTATCCAGTAAGCATCTGTCTTGCAGTCATCACTTGTGTGATAATGGTTCGAATTGTAAAAGTTCCCAGCAGCAGTGTCCGTACATGGTCAGTTACTTGTCAGATAATACATCGAGTTCTGGATTGTTAGTTGAGGACATACTGCATCTTCAGTCTGGTGGCGGTTTATCAAACTCGTCTGTTCAGGCTCCAGTTGTTCTTGGGTGTGGCTGACTGCCCTGTCCTTTTCACTTCAATATCACTTTGCCTGATGATGTTTTTTCCCTCCTTATTCTGAAAAGCAAGTTCCCTCCTGGTTTTGTATCTGATATCTGTTTTGTTGAGTGCAGGTGTGGTATGAAGCAAAGTGGTGGTTACTTGGATGGGGTTGCCCCCGATGGTCTATTAGGTTTGGGACCTGGGGAGAGTTCTGTTCCAAGTTTTCTTGCCAAGTCAGGATTAATCCACAATTCCTTTTCCTTGTGCTTTGATCAAGATGATTCTGGTAGAATGTTTTTTGGGGACCAGGGACCAACCATCCAACAGTCTACCCCGTTCTTGCCTTTGGACGGATTATAGTATGGAATTCTGTGCTTTAAATTAGTTTACCGTGTTTCACTGAACTAAAAACCGTAGAAAATGGTGACATGCTAATGATGATAAATCTCCTGGTCAGTTCAACGTACATTGTTGGAGTGGAGTCATCTTGTATTGGGAATACTTGTCTTAAAATGACAAGTTTTAAAGCACAGATTGATAGCGGAACGTCTTTTACGTTTCTTCCCGGCCATGCTTATGGAGTAATAGCCGAGGAGGTACTTTAGTTTTCTGAATTCCATAATTATAAATTTCTCCTCAGTGTTTTCATATGATTTTATTTGTAATAGTTTGATCAACAAGTAAATGGTTCAAGATCTAGCTTTGAAGGATCTCCTTGGGAGTATTGCTATGTACCCAGGTGAGTTTTCTTGATAGATATCCGTCTGTCTGACCCTTTTTCCTCTACTTGTGTCTCTTTGGACCATGATTTCCTAATTGCTGGAAGTTTCCGACAGTTCGCAAGAGTTGCCAAAAGTTCCCAGCTTAACTCTCATGTTCCAGCAGAATAACAGTTTTGTGGTCTATAATCCCGTGTTTGTATTCTATGGCAATGAGGTGGGTGTGAATGAAGTGATCCTGCACTAAGGTTTTTAAATTATAATTAACTATGAATCATGATATAAGAGGATTCGTTAATGTTAGAATATTTCCAATTATTCCTCTAATATTTTATTGCTAACCTCCTACCTATTTAACAAAGAAGGTATTAAATTATCAGATGGATTAATAATAGAAGAGTGGACATGTCTTTTTTTTTTTTATTGTATCAATTATTTATTTTGCAGCGAGTTTCTGTTGAGAAGTATTTTGTGTAGCCCATGAGAAATAAGTACCAAGTGTCCGTTTGAACTTATATTTTGTATGTGGACACAAATAAATATATTCTCTCCACTTTGCCTGAACAAATTTAATTTTTGTATCAAAATATGGTTTTATTTATACAGAATATTTTTCACCACCATTTTGAATCTTCACGTCTATCTCCAATTGTTCTAATGATGCTGTGCATGAATTTATTGGAAAATTGAATTGTAACAATTTTTGGTTATATTATTTTCCTAGGTGGTGAACCAACTCTGTCCGGATGCATAAGTGGGGCAACTATTCATTTTTTGTCATGTGAAAATATTTTCTATTAAATATTATGTTTTTTGGGATTGCTGTATTGATTTAGCATGTGAAAACTTCCTCATGTAAATATTTTTTCTAGGAATGTGCAGCATCCATTTAATATATTATTAGACATTGTTCTCTGCAAAAGGAAAACTCAGTTTTTCGAATAATACTTGTAGAAGAAGGGAAACAAAACAAAAAAGTGGCGATTTTTCCTGTAACAGTTCTAGCTAAATTAGGTAGACTGGTTCTTTTGGTGCAGGGAGTCATTGGATTTTGTTTAGCCATCCAGCCAACAGAAGGGGATATGGGAACAATTGGACGTAAGTTATTTTCCTAGTCAATGTCTACTGATTACCCGTACTCTGAAATATAGTATTAGTTATTGAAGGATACTTTAATCTTAAAATTAATAAAATCTTTTCGCAGAGAACTTCATGACTGGATACCGTTTGGTATTTGACAGGGAAAACAAGAAGCTAGCGTGGTCACGTTCAAATTGTGAGTCTTATTACTTTTGAGTTTATGAGCTTAATATATTTTATAGTACTAATCATTCTTCTTAGGCAAAGAAGCTGACTTGGTTTCTTAGCCGTTTAACTCATGCAAAGGCTTTTTTCAAATCAAAAGCCCTTACTCTGCCTGTATTCATTTTGGTTATTTCACTTTGGATGCGTAGGTCAGGATTTGAGTGTAGATAAGAGGACGCCCCTTTCTCCAAATGAGACTTCACCAAACCCATTGCCTTCAGATGAGCAACAAAGGACGAACGGGCATGCAGTTGCTCCAGCTGTTGCTGGAAGAGCTCCCCACAAATCTTCAGCAGCTTTATCTCGGATGAATTCAGTGTTCCGGGTATATTGGCAGTGCTCTTTCTTTCTTCTTTTTCAACTCGTGTCTGCCTCTTACTGAGAGCATCGCATTCTTATTCTTATATATGTCTAGATAGCATTACATGTATACCAAGTCTGTATTTTTGTCCCCCTATAGCTTTGTAAGTATTTTAGATCTCACACCATCTAATGCTGTTTTTTCAACCTTGTCAGCATGTTAGATTCCTAAAACTCGTACTGGACTATTTATCTGTCAAACCCGTTTTCGGACGGGTGAGCTTATGTAAATCAGATTGATAATCATAGCCTAATGGTTCTTGCTAAGAAAACTAGTTACAATGCAAATTTAATAGAAGCATATTTAGTTTAGTTTGGTAAGCGTGGTGTACTGGTCTTTTCCATTTCGAGATAATCAGCCATAAAGTGTAATATAAGCTCCTAATATTTAGATAAATTATTATCTTAGTTATGATAAGTGTGAAACATCAAAGTAATAGACCAATTGCCTTAATTGAGTAAAAAATTATTAACATTGAGAAAGCAGTGTATGTACAGGTACAGTAATATAATAGTTTTGTTATCATTTGGTGAGTGTATGTTTCTATGTTAGACAACACTTTTACCTGCATTGTCTAAAGCAACAACGTATGTACATATTTTGAAAATTTGATATGATTATGTGTATCAGATGTGTCCACAAACACTTAATTACTCATTGTTATGAAATTCAAGTTTTGTTAATTTTGATAATAAATATCTTAAAAATAATATAGTTTTTTAATTAGTTGGTAATGTAAAAACTTAAAATAATAGTTCAACTTCAAAAAATTAAGGTCGTAAGCTTGGGCAGAGTAAACAAATTGTGAAATATTTTACATTTATATATAAAATTTCTTATTTTTAATTTTTTGAAATATTTTAGAGATAACTTATTTCTCAGTTAAAAACGATATCAGACACGCATCTTATTTAGTGCTGTTGATGTTATTATTATTGTTTTTCTTTTGCAGCTACCTTTTAAGAAACATGCATTTGTTGTATGACAGCTAAAATTTGGCTTCTATTCATTATTAACCTAGCTACCTCCCGTTGCTTTTTTATCTATTTCAATTCTGAAAAGAAAAAATTCTTTAGAATTCTAATGATATATTTATTGTTTTTATTGTCCTTTTAGTTTTTATAATGATTTTTAAATAATTTATATATGTTAGTATATGCGTATCTACTTTTTATGATATTTAAAAAAATTAGGCATTATATAATTATTGAAATAAAAAATGACTACAATTTATATTAAAAACATAAAAATCAATATGAACAGCCATTTATAAAAATAAATACTTTTTATGATAAAACGCAAAAGAAACTAAAAGTAGTAGTAAAATACTTCATATATGAAAGAAATCATTTTATACATAATTAAATTGTAAGTATTTAAAAGGTTTAGTTCTACATTTTTTTATTACAACGTAGCTTCAATATAATATATAATAAATAATATATTAAGTTATCTTATTTTCTTAAAATTTATATATATATATATATATATTTATTTATAAAAAGTTATAAGTTGGTTATAATAAAAAAAATAAATAATGTACACACTATCGCCAATTCCACTAGGGAATTATAAAACTAATTTAAAAATTTGAGAAATTAAAAACCAAAGTTTATGATTTAATTGATATGAGCCCACGGATTATGTCAGGGTACAATTTGACATCTTATGGAGATTTATCTTTGGATCAAACAACACAACATATTATTAAACAAGCCTCAGCATATTATTAAACAAGCTGTTATTTATTGAGTGATGATACACAAATACCACACTTTTATTCTACACTTATTCAACAAAAAATAAAATAAAATAAAATAAATTGAGATGAATAAAATACAAAAGTAAAAATATTATTTTTTCATTAGGTGTTAAATAAGTATAGGAAAATTCAAAATTTAGAGGTGTATGTTTATAATTTTTCTTATTAATACGTGCCATGAGGAAGTAGCTAAAAAGGTCTACTCGCTCATGAGCATGCTTCCAAAGAATTTAAACTATGCATACAGCCATTATATAGTTGTTAATTCTTAATATATCTTACAGGTGTATTAGTTTAAACTTTAAACATTGAATTATACAAAGCAATTTCAAATTATTTTTAGGGCTAAATAGGTTGTTCATCCTTCAACTTTTAGTAAAAATTAGAATTAGTTCCTTTTGAAAATTTTGAACCAATTTAATCTCTCATATTTAGAAATGTGTGAATTTAACCCTTTAAACAAAATTTTGTTAAGTTTATTTGACGTTTCAAACGCGTTTCTTAGTTAACATTGAAGTGAATATGTATCAAATAATGTAAACAAACTAAAATACTATAATGAAATGTGTTTGAAACATCAAATAAACTTAATAACATTTGGCTAAACGGACTAAATCCACACATTTATAGAGTTGCGAGACTAAATTGGTTCAAGGTTTCCAAGAGGGAATAATTCTAATTTTCACTAACGTTAAAGGACTAAAAACATATTTGACCCTTATTTTTATTGGAGGAGTGATTAGATTATGAAAACATAAAAGAGCAATAATCTCCACAATAAATTAAGTAATTTTCGATATCCAGAGAACTGAATACGAAAATATATTTGGATTAACCATTGTAAGAGAAGATTAAATTTGGTATTTGATTTTCCAACTATAAAGCACCTGAAGTTTGGTTTTCTCTACTGATTGGATGGATGAGAAAGAGAAAGGACAATTTTGCATGTACTCTCCGATGGGAATCATAACCCTTTTATCTAACCTCTGTCCTCTCTCAGTTACTTTTTTTTAAGTCAGTATTCCTAATTTGTGTCTTAATTTGACCAATTTAACAAATTAAAATATTGTGGCTATCTACAAGATTGATATTTTCATGACATCTATTTACTCTAAACCATATATATAATTAATTAAATCTTAATATATATATATATATATATATATATATATATTATATCCCAAATTACTAACATGAGTTACATATTATATGAAAATAAAGAAAAATGAATAAAATTCCATAAAATTAACATTTTTTTTTAAGATTTTAAATTAAATACAATTTCACGTGTATACTATATTTGTATCTCATTCATAGAGATCTCCGAGAGTTTTATTTTTATTTTTCAAATTTCCACATTTTTCATTATCTATCTCGTGACAATAGCAAATCTTCCCTTAAACAAACAAAGAAAAAAAAATTATACGCACACTAAAGAAGAAGTGTGATTTTTTTGTGTGTGATAATAACATGTAACGACTTCTAAGTTAATTTAGCTCTCAAATTCCTAGTTAAAATTGATTCTTTTATGATAAACTCAGAATTATATATACATTCCAAAAGCAGAAGAAAGCAGGTGAATAATATTACTAATTAAAGTTTACACACGAGATATGGTAAGTTTAATAAAAATGGAAGTCTCATTTTTATGCGTTCTCATCAAGTTTCTAAAAGCAAGAAGGACCTATTATATTACTAATCCACACTTCACACACCTGGTTCATCTTCTGTTTCTTTTGGTTAAGTATGGTATGATTAAACTACTTACTCTCTTTTGATCTCCAGGTATATTATTTATTAGTACATTCATTCATGTCCATGTTTTTTCTTAATCAGAGATTTTACTTATATATTTGATATAAATTTATGTTTTCGGTTTTAATGAGCTCCAAAGTGTTTTAATCCACCATGAGTTGATTTAAAGCTAATTTTCAATAAATTTCTTTAGTTTTTTAAGCAAACAAATAAATAAATCAATCTTCCCTCAATTTAAAATTCATTTATGATTTTTTAGAAAAAAAAAAAGAACTTTTGAAAAAGTTAAAAAAGCTTAAATAAATTTTAAATTTTCAATAGGATTTTTATTTTTAGTATCTTATGATTTTTTGAATTGGGTATTAAAAAATATAATATTTAAGTTTAAATCTCGGAAAAATAACATATCTGTATTTCTCTTCTTATCACATTATATTATAAATCTATTATTATTATTTTTATGTATATATTAAGTATTGATTTAGTTTTCTGATGTGCATGAATATTTTTCTTTTATTTATTTTAGCTCGAAAGATGTTATATTCTCATTCTGTTTTAGCAAAGAACTGATATGTATATTATTTACACAAACTTTTTGTAAAAGGTTGCTGGGTTTTAATTTGAATGGAGGGTAAAAGGCTTATTTATCTCATTGGTGCTAAATGCATGTACTTGCCGGTGGCTCCTTCAAATTCACTGTTACACATTATGATGTTAATTCGGATATCGTAGTCGGTGTGGCTGTTTTCAGAGTTTCACTTTCGTCCTCCATAAATTATTGCTCTTCCATTTCAATCGAAGCCACAATCACAGACTTCTCATTAGCTGTCATTTGAAGTGTCAATATATGTATAATAGATAACTTTGTCAAGTGTCAACTGAACCACAAGCACTGCAATAATTTTTACTATTTATTTGCCAATCAAAGACATGCATAATAATAATACAGGAACCTCTTTCTTCTTATCTACTTTCTTCAACCCCACGTCAAATTTTTCTCCTTTCAGAAGTTAAAACCCATTTTAAGCCTCTTCTTCCTCTACTGGCGTACGTAGGTATGTAGGGCCTCTAACCTTTCCATTCATACATATGATTCAATAAGGTAAGTAAAAAAAAAAAGTTCTTCAATGGTTTTGGATCATTAGAAGGTAAAGTAAGGAATCTTTTTCTGTTTTGCTAGAAAGTTCCTTGTAACTTCTTCTGGTTTTCGTCCTTTTGCTTTTTCTATATATATACTCTTATAGTCTGGTTTCATCTTCAACACCTTTTTTTCTCCACTCAAGAACTTCTTCCAACCTTGCTTTCATATCCATTGCAACCAATTTAGTGTTTTGATACATAAAAATGGGAGTTGGAGATTACTTGTCTGATCTAATGGGCACTGGTAGTGGCAGCCGCGAACACAGCAACAATAACAGGAAGCAGTTGCAGACCGTAGAACTGAGGGTGACGATGGATTGTGATGGGTGTGTGCTCAAGGTTAAGAAAACTCTCTCTTCGTTAGATGGTAAGTAACGTTTTCCCTCAATTTTATTCTTACTCAGCTTCTATTATATGAAGGTGATGAAGGTAAAAAATGGTGTAAGTGCAGGAGTAGAATCGGTGGAGATAAACAGGAAACAGCAGAAAGTGACGGTAACCGGTTATGTGGAACCAAACAAGGTGCTAAAGAAGGCGAAGTCAACAGGGAAGAAGGCTGAGATATGGCCTTACGTGCCGTACAGCATGGTGGCGAATCCTTATACTGTTCAAGCTTATGACAAGAAGGCTCCTCCGGGTTACGTGAGGAGAGTGGAAAACTCTGCCACCATTGGAACAGTGACAAGTTATGGAGATCCATACACCACCATGTTCAGTGATGAAAACCCAAATGCATGTTCCATCATGTAGTAGACACTAGACACAGAGATTATGTTAAAAACAAGTGCTGTTTTACTGTTTTTCACACGGCACTGTATATTTTCAAGCTTTAAATATAGTTTGCTTTTAGTTTCAATGGTGTGTAGTAATGTGAAGAGACGTTGTTGTGATCCTTTGATTTTCTTAGGTATTTTGTTTCAGTGAATATACTGAACCGTACTTTGTGGTAGTTTTGCAGCGTGTTGTCTTGATTGACGTTGGTTGTTACTTGTTTAAGGAGGCAACCTTAGTTTTTTGCGGACATGTCTGACATGTTTTGAACAAATTTTATTTGACAAATTTTGATAAATAATTATTTTTGGTAAAAGCAATTCTTAAAATTGTTTGTCAAAAAATTATTTTCTTTCTAAAAAATATGAACTGTTTTTTTCTTTTTTTTTTTTATTGATTTTGAATGAAAACAATTTTGTGAAATTGATTTAAAAATAATTTATGTTGAAACTTTCATTTAAAATGACTTCATTTATAATCCAAAGTGTTAACTGATTCTGGGTGAAACCATGAGAGTTGAGTAACTCCCTCTGGTTCATGAAAGCATGCACCTGTGTGGATATTCCAAAACTTGATGCACCGATCACCACTGCCTCCACTTGTAGCAAACAGATTCCCTTGGAAGGGACACCAAGCAAGGGCTTTACAGCTGATGTATGATCGTCAAGCCTGTGAAGCCACTGTGTTGTGGAATTAGATGATGCAGTGGCTCTATCTCAGATGTAAAGTAGATTATCATTTTCCCCATTGGCTAATTTTGAACCTGAACCAGACCACTTCAACCGACACACCTCTTGCTCATTATGGGTTTCAACAATATGTGATCTGATTCTTACATCATTTGTTGATAATTCTACCATCCATCCCTCTAGTTGTGAGTACGTGGTTATTCCATGCCAAAGATCCAACTCTTTGTCTGTATCCACCTCTCAAAGTTCTCAACTGCAAAAAGTGAATAACACTATTAGTAAAGTATAATAAATAAACAGTTTATTATAGAGCTCTTATAAGCCCAAGATATACCTGTCTATTTGAAGTTGTATCCCATAGTTGCACTTCAGAGTTGTTCAAACCAACTGCAATATGCAGTCCATCCGGAGCCCAGCTAACATATGTTTCGGTGCTTGAAAATGAACAGAAAGAGAGGAGAAAGACAGATTTGAATGGAAAACTATTTGAAGTGAGATTGAATATATATATAGTAGAAATGACAACAACTGGCTATTTTGATTTGCTTTTCAAACTAATCGTTATAAAGTGTATCGACAGCAACGGTTAGAATTGAAAAATTAAAATATTATCTATAAATGTTTACAAAATATAAATAATCATAATATATAATAATATAAATAAATATTTTCTTCAAACTTAAAAATAATTATATTATATTATTCATTAATCAAGATATTAAATTAAAAAAAAATACTCAACAATAATTATATATATATTTTATTTTTTTAATCAGAATATTAAATACAAAAAAAAAATTCATGAATGCTCGAACTAATTGGTATACATCACTGTGCAGATTAAAAATAAATAATGATATAAAATATAGTGAATTTTAAATTCAGTAAAAAACTTATTGTCAAAAAAAAGAGACAATTTATATAATAATAATAATAATCTATATAAATAAAAACTATAGTAAAAATGGATATAAATTATAACCAGAGAGTACGATAGTGTTACTAATTAGAACGATTTCAATAAAACATAATTATTAATTATTCTGAGATTAACATTTTAAAAATGATTAATTGTTATTTAGCTATTTTTAAGAAAATTATAAAATATTTTTTTAATATAAATATAAATAGTATTATTTGAATTTGTAAGTTTTTCAATATTTATTACAAGATTTACTTATTTTATGAAAAATTACATCACACAATTTCAAATAAAGTCATCTTAAACATCATTATAAACTTTAATAAACTATGTTAACACTCCAAAATTTATTAATCATTTGTCACATAAAATTTTAGTAAAATTATTAAATAGAATAAAAGAATACAAAGAACCAAGGACCACGTACCTATAATAAAAATAAAATTTGTACAACTATACCTTTTGGAATATCTTCCAATTATACATTCTAGACTCATAATGAAAAAAAAAATTGTAAATTTTAAATATTTGGAGTTGCAAGAAGAAGTTTACATGTAGTAGTGAAGAATAAGAAATGATAAAAAAGAAACCACTGAAGCAAGGTCATGAGAAAAAGCAATTATCCAAGAGAAAATTAGGATTATAAAGTTACATATTAAATGCGAATATGTTAAAGGAAACAGGTGCTAATGGGCAAATTGGGGAAGATGGTGATGGTGAAGATTTAGGTTCATAATATAATATATATATATATATATATATATATATATATATATATATATATATAAGTTAATGAAATTAAAATAGAGTTTTTGTCGATATTATACTTAGTGAAGTAATAAGAAAGTATGTTGAAATACTTGCATCCTATTGAAGAAAAATGATCAAGAGTTAACTATACTACTTATAAAATTATTATCCTTTCCTCTTAAGTCTTCTTAATTAACATTTATATATTGTCATAGAAGAGAAATTAGTCTTATGTTAGAAAGAACTCATTTGAAATCACATCACACTTACTTTTACATTAATATTTATTATACTTAATTGATACTGTGTTAGTATTACAGAATCAGACGATCTCAATAATCCTTTGTATTAATCCTTTTACTATTCCTCTACGATTGAGGGTGGGGTACTTGCAGACACTCTGACGCTCAAGTCAAATAGTGATTTGATATAAGATGTATGTTGTAAAGTGAGAAAAACATATCTTTATTTCTTCACTAGACCCTAATTTATATTAATCTCTTAACGAACCTGTTATTATTATTATTTACAAACCGTTTGTATTCGAAGATCAATTCTTTCCTTTTTAACTATACTCATTCATTTAAAAAATTTAAGGAACAAACTATTTTAAAATTTCAAACATAACAAATTTTAATATTAAGCCAAAGTTTTGGAAATAAAAAATAATTAACCCTAAAAAAAACAGTTTGTTGTATATAAGTAACACCTTTAGTATGAGAAGAGATTCTATAGGTTGTAGTTTTATGGGCCTTAAAAGTGGACCAGGCCCAATAAGAAATCATCAACCAACAAACCCATCTAAACCCCCTGCTTCCTCTCTACTGTGAACTATTTCTCGCTGACTCCGGCGAGATCCGTTTAACATATTCGGCGTCACTTTCCGTCATGGACTCGGAATCTGAAGTCTCCGAATCTGAACCGCACCCTCTCTCGAGCCAAACTGTGGACGCGTGTCATGACATGAATTCCCTTGAAGACCTCGCGAACCGCGGCGCGTGGCGTTCAGTCATCGACAAGGTCTCCCGCGCCCGCGCCCTGTCTCTCCTCCACAAGCCCCACGACCACCTCACCTACCTCGCCTTCAACGCCCTCGCATTCACAAAACTGCGTCGTTTCAACGAAGCCTCTGCGGAGCTCGATTCCCTCGAAGACCTCGACAGTTCCCACTACCGCTACGAAACCTACCCCAAAATCTACTCTAACCGGGTGGGATCGATGGTCCCTTTCTCCCTCCGGTGGCTCCACGCCCTAATTCCAATCAAATTAGGGCAGCGTCAGCAGGGAATGGATCGCTTCTACACACTCCTTGACTTCGTGCGCGGGAAGATTAGGGAAAAGGGGGAAAACAGCAACCTCGGTGTCTCCCTTAAACTGTGGCGAAAACGAGAGGTTTTTGTCGTGAATTGCATAATAGGGCACCATTTGAGTCAGAAAGAGTTTGGCGTGTGTTTGAGTTTGATGAAGGAGCTTCTCTCTCGCGATGATGGCTCGGACCCTTTGTTGGTTTCGCAGCTTGGGTATATGCAGTTGCAGATTGGGGACTTGGAGGGTGCGAAAGTTTCTTTTTTGAAGGTGGAGAGTGAGGGAGAGAATAATGGGTCCTTGAGCGAGGTTGAGTTTAAGAACCTTGTGAATAGGAACAAGGCGTTGGTGTATTTGGTTGGTAAGGATTATGTGTCGGCGGTGAGGGAGTACGAGGAGTGCATTGAGAGGGACAGCGCGGATGTCGTGGCTGTTAATAACAAGGCTCTGTGTTTGATGTATCTTAGGGACTTGTCGGATTCTATTAAGGTGTTGGAGAGTGCACTTGAGAGAGTTCCCACGGTGGCTCTCAATGAGACGCTTGTTGTCAATTTGTGTAGTATGTATGAATTAGCGTATGTTAATCACTCTGATATTAAGAGAACGCTTAGTAATTGGATTGCTCGTGTTGCACCTGATGATTTTGATGCATCTTGTACTCGTACATGAGGTAAGTAGCTACTTTCCTTTTTTCACTTTGCTTTTTTGTATTCTTCTAATGTATCATCGATCTGTTTTTTTTCTTTTCATTGTACAAAACTTAAATACACTTTCACTGGTGTTTAGGTGCAATCTTCATTATAATTGGAGTTATGTTTCGGTAATTTTTGTTGACATTTGATGCAAACTTTTATTATACGAATTATCGAGCCAAAACTCTAGTTCTGATTGGAGAATAGTACCAATAGTATCTACGAAACAACATCTAAGTTCTCTGCTGTTTAGTTTATAGGATGCAATGCTAGATGCTACATTTCTTTGTTTGCATACCTTTCAACAATTTCTTTGGCCTGTCTCTGTGTGTCTTGTTGATGGACAATGTCATAGTTAGGCTGTCAGTCTGTATGCAGCAAAGGCTTCTACAATGTCATAGTTAGGGAGGATATTTTTAGTGCCGTTTTGAAGGCTGCAAGATTCTTCATTCTTACTCTATGAGTGGAAGATAATTGTAATAGAAAGAACAGTAATTGCCAGAGAAATCAATTTAAAGATTTATTTTTTAATACATTTAGAGGAAATCTTCTAATATCTGGTTGATCTATTTATATGCAGAATTAATGGAGATGTGGTGTGTTTGTTTAAAATACCTTGAAATGCCACTCGCTTTGCATGACGAAGGAAGAACCACTGGTAATTGCTGCTCAACCATTGGACAGTGATTTCATCCCTGCTGGTCATGCCATGGGACATCCAATATGTTGCCTGGTGAATAGGTACAAATATGGACCAAAGTAATTAGGTCTGTCGGGTTCACATCTTGTTCAGCTGTATGCTTTCCTAACCTGACAGCGTCAAAATTCTATACATATGAGAGACTAATGATTATAACAAAACTCTTGCATTACATTCATTCAATTCATCAAGGTCACTGTATTGTTGTAGTGTTGGTTTCTTCATGACATAATCCTTCCTGCCCCTAAAAGGAAGAGCTCTGTATTTTAGTTTTGGTTATCCCTGTTGAATCTACTTCAAGTCTGCAGATTGATATTTTCATATGGCTTTTATTTCCTCATCGGACCTCCCTGCTTTTTATTGAATATGATTGGTAGAAAATGAGATAAAAATGTAATCCCAAATTCTTGTGCAATTGACGTGTGTTCTCATTTGATTATGTTACATTTTAAGACTATTTATTTTATATATATATATATATATATATATATATCTATATCACAACACTTAAAGAATGCATTTGGTCATGTGGGATGGGTCGATTAGAGTTGTTTATGTTAAAGTAAAAATGGTATTAGCTTGGATTAGAGATAGCAGAAAGGTACTTGTCCCTCACAAAATCGTCAGACAGTTTGAAATTCTATTGGAAGAGTACACGAAATGTCTGATTAATATTACTGCCTTTGTGAAAGATGCTGATAAAAAAAAACAGCCTTTGTATGCGACAGAAAGGTAATGATGAAGTGGTGAAATGGAAAATACAATTTGAATGCTTCTGAAGGAAATCAAGATAGAGGGATGAAGTTATAGTTATTACTGAAGGGAAGAAGATGGCATATACATGGATAAAGCTAGTTGTAACTCTTTTTTAGAAGGGTTAGAGTATCTTAGTACTTTATTTTATTATTTTTTGCATATAAAAAAATAAAAATTATTTTTTAATAATTTTCTTTTACAACATGAGATGACTCTCTTAAGTGATTATCTATTTTTGCATTTAAGTGACTATCTATTTTTGTATTTACTCATTTTTTTATATTCTAAAATCACTTAAATATGACATTTTATGGTGTAAAATAAAATTATCAAAATTTAGTAGTTAAAATTTCATTGTTCATAAAAAAAAAGAACATATATAAGCAAGAGAAATTAGTGGATTTACGATATTATTAAATGTCATGGGTCATCATTCCCGAATATATAACCTATAGAACGTAAATTTATCTTGATGAAACTTATCGAAGGGAAATGCTCTAATATTCCAAATGGCGGACTATAACTGTGCATCCTTTTCACTCGCAACACGATCGGCGAAAAAAAATGGAAGCGAAGAACGTGCTGAATTCGGTTTGATTGTCATTGAATTGATCAAGAATCCTGAATCTTGGATTTCTGGTTGATAAAAAATTATGATCCTCCAGTGTATCTGAATCTCATATCTCTCAACCCGCTATTATCAAACTAGTAATTGAAGTATGGTTGTACTAGGAAAAAGAAAATAACTATTGTACTTTTCCTTCACCAAGTGATTTCGAACTAAACATGACCCATAGATTAAAACAGTCATTTGTTTCGAAATAGTTACTGTTCTTCTCAAGCTAGAAACGAGAACATAAGAAATCAACAATATTTGCACGCTGAGTGGATACTTCTTATTTATTAGGCAGATAGGCACATTCTGAGATTATCTATCTTTCAAAAGAAAAAAACTTTTCTTTTAAAGAAGTGATTTTTTTAAAATAAGTAATATTATCGTTCACCGACTTTTTCCTTAAAAAAAACCCTGCCACCTACTACAATTTATTTATATTTTGAGGTTTTCCCTATCTGTTGATGAGGTTGAAATAGATATTGTCAACCTACATAAACAAGAAAGTATTTTCTTAAGTATACAGACAAGGACTTGAAGAAAAAAGACATGCTTCTCTGAGCTCTGCTTCTTAATGCACTAAGTTAAGTCAACTCTATTTCTCTAACCCCATTTTCCTTTCCTCTGCCTCTTCTTACTTAAATACTTTCATTCTTTACTTGGTGTTTGAACGTTGCGTAGATTCTTCTCATTTACCTATCCAACTGCACTTATGATTTCCATGGCTAATGCGCTTCATAACGCTGCCATGACTTGTGGTTTTCCATCCCTATCCACTCTTAGGTTACTTCAATATCCTTGAGTCGTTATTCTTCAGCATCGCCTGTTGCTAATGCTTTTATTGCCTTTGTAGAGCCATGCATAAAGGAAAACACATTGAGTTGAAAAGAATGGCTGTGCCGATTAAGGCAAAGTCTAATAGCGATTTTGATGACTCGGGCGTTGATATTTCTTTAAGTCACAGAGTTGATGCTGTGAAACTTTCCAAAACTCTAGCCATATGTGATCACGCCACTGCTCTTTCACAATCTGGAGTTCCTGTTATTCGCTTGTTTTTTGGAGAATCTGATTTTGACACTCCTGCTGTGATAGCTGAGGTGATTTCTCTGTAAATTTCACTCTGTTAAGTTGATAATATAAGTGTTTATTCTTCTTCGGTTTTTGTCCCTTTTCTCTTTTTGTATGTGTTGTAAATTCATGATCATGAGATGAGATGTATGGGAATGATAGGCTGGGATGAATGCAATTCGTGACGGTTATACCAGATATACCCCCAATGCTGGCACGTTAGAATTGCGCCAAGCAATATGTCACAAGCTAAAAGGTTACTTCAGAATTCAGATATTTGCGTGTTTGTGTGTTTTATTTATGATTATATTGGGTGAGGTTGGAAGTTTGACAATGTGACAGAACTGTTTCTGCAGAAGAGAATGGAATTATACATTCTCCTGATCAGATTGTTGTCAGTAATGGAGCCAAGCAAAGTATTGTTCAAGCAGTGCTCGCAGTTTGTTCCCCAGGAGACGAGGTTTGAAACAGCTATATACTTACCACAAACATATAGAATTGGTTATGCTACTGAGTCATTTTAGAGTCAAAGAAAATTGTCTAATGCATTTAAAATATGGGAACAAAATTGACTTAAACAGCATACGAAGCTTCAGAAGTGCTCTTCTTTTGAGGACTTATTCTTATATTGTGAGCATATTTGCAACTTGTGTTAATATCATTCTGTAATAAGTCTGAACTTATTGACATGGCTTCTTTTGTTCAACTTATTCTGCAACTAGACATTCATTTCCTTATTCTAGAATATTTTTATCTTCCATGTTGTATTTCTCCGTTTTTCTAACTCGATATGATTGTCATATATTCCAGGTCCCGCAAACCTTTTTCTCACCATTATGAAAATTAAAATCTGTCCATTTTGTGCACGTGTTTCCATTTATAAAATTGCTTCTATTGTGGTTTTAGAAGACTTACATATATGTTATCCTTTTGCAAACTGTGGAGGCTTTCATTCACCTTGTGTTGTGAAGAATGTTTCAGGTTATTATTCCAGCTCCATTCTATGTGAGTTACCCAGAAATGGCACGACTGGCTCATGCAACACCAGTGATTCTTCCAACCCACATACTGAATGATTTTCTTTTGGACCCGAAACTGCTAGAAGACAACCTTACAGAAAGATCCAGATTGCTTATTCTTTGTTCACCGTGTAACCCAACAGGGTCTGTCTATCCTGAGAAATTACTTGAAGAGATAGCCCAAATTGTAGCAAAGCACCCCAGGCTTCTGGTGCAGACATCCATCCATGATACTTGAATGTTTTCTCCTCAACTATAGCTCCTTACAGATCTCTATGGCTGTTGTATTCAGGTTCTTTCTGATGAAAATTATGAGCACATAATTTATGCACCGGCAACTCATACAAGCTTTGCATCTTTACCTGGAATGCGGGACAGGACTCTAACTGTGAATGGACTTTCCAAGGTTTTTCAGTGATGATATGTGCTCTTACTGATGGAGTGTAAATTCTAATTACTATAGATTTTCTTTTGAGCATGTTGTTGTTTGTGTTGTTCATCCCTTGTTTTCGTTTTCTACTCGGTGCAAATTCTGTATTATTTGAATGTTCGTAGATTATGACAATGTAGAATGCTTCAGATCTGAATTATGATGCTTTCCAACTGTCTTATTGTAGACATTTGCAATGACTGGTTGGCGGCTTGGGTATATTGCTGGTCCAAAACATTTTGTTGCAGCATGTGGAAAGATTCAAAGCCAGGCATGCATGCTGTATTTTTCATTTCCATTTGATGAATTATGTACAACCAAATATGAAACTTTTCTTGATTTCCTTTTGCTCCAAGACATCTAACAGATATTCAATGAGAAAATAAAAAAATATTATATGTTTTAATGAAATTGTACAGAACAATGAAAGTTGCTGTTTAGTACTCTCAAATGATCCAAGTCAAAGTCCCTACTCTTCTACCCTGTTCCCCTGTTTATCCTTTTTCCTTTTCTAACTAAGTTTTGGGGATATGTAACACATTTTATGGAGCACAGTTTACTTCAGGAGCAAGTAGTATATCTCAGAAAGCTGCAGTTGCTGCATTAGGATTAGGCTATGCAGGAGGAGAAGCTGTTTCTACCATGGTAAAAGCTTACAGGGAAAGAAGGGATTTCTTGGTTGAAAGCTTTCGAGACATGGATGGAGCGAGAATATGTGAACCACAGGTGTGAAAGGTGTTTGATTATCATCCTCTCTATTGTTAGTTTCTCCTTTCCTTGAAAAATGTATTATTCTTTTCACTTTCAGGGGGGATTCTATGTATTCATTGATTTGAGCTCTTATTATGGAAGACAAGCTGAAGGGTTCGGTTTAATCGAAAATTCTGACTCCCTCTGTCGCTATCTGCTGGAAAAGGGCCAGGTATTCTCATTTAATGGTCTTCAAGATTTTACTGATACACTAAGCGTATTAAGTTCAAACTTAATACACATAATAATGGCCTAAGTCGTAAGTTAATGTTTTGACTCATTACAGGTTGCTTTGGTTCCAGGGAGTGCATTTGGAGATGATTCTTGCATCCGCATCTCTTTTGCAGAATCCCTTTCTACTTTAAGCACAGCAGTGGACAGAATTAAGAATGCACTCATCTCTCTAAGCTCTTAAAAATACATTCAGTTTTTCATTTATTTCTAAACAAAAGATTTACAGAAAGTTTGAGATTAATTTAGGAGAATAATGGGTCCTGGTTGATTCCTGTGTTGTACATGAGGTTGTTACTCTTTTTTTTCTTGTTTCTTTCTGCTAGAAATTACAAAGTGAAGTAATGACGAAAATCTTGAATATTGATTTTCTGGGTGATGTAAAATTATTATCGTTGATCACAATCATCGTATCTGAATCTCATCTCTACCTGCCATTCTCTAACTATTCGCTCAAGTATACTTTTTGTGTCAAGTTATAAAACATTCTTTTGCTAGACATTATTTTGAAACAGCGTCACTCACTTCCAACTTAATTCTGTTCTTCTCTTAAGCCCAGAAGGAGAACAATAGAAATCAACAATTTCTCCATCCTGAGTTTTTTTCTTCTGAAACATGTAAACTTCTTTAAAAAAGTGTGACTTTTTACAACAATACTATTATATTATTAAAATGAATTGTTAAGTGAGAGCAATTCTTAGAAGATGTCAAACAATCATTTACATTACAAAACACTTATATGAATAGAAAATTTTAACGTTGTCGGTCTAGGTTGGTGAAGTTGAATTGTACATATTTGACCAACACAAACAAAAAGCTGGCAGAAGTGGTAGAGGAAGATGTGAAGAAAAAGAGATTCCACCAACTCCATCTTCACATATTCCTCTACCCCCTTCTACTTGTATATAATGCACTTCCCTTCTTGTCTTGGCGTTTCAACGTTGCATTTGCGTAGAGAGCTTCTTATCATTTCCCATGGCCAATGCACTACATAACGCTGCCATCTCCACAATCACGTTTGGAGATGACTATTCCGTTTCTCGTTGCTTTTTTCCATCTCCATCCACACTTCCTTTCAGGTTACCTCGATTCTCTTGTGCCATTCCACTTCAGATATTCACTTTATTGTTGTTGCTAATTAATGGTTTTATTGGCTCTGTAGAACCATGCAGAAAGGAAATCACGTGGAGCTGAAGAAAAGGGTGGTAGTGGTAAAGGCAAAAAATAAGAGTGATTTTGATGACGTAGAAGTTGATGTCTCTTTGAGCCACAGAGTTAATGCTGTGAAGCCTTCCAAAACTGTGGCCATAAGTGATCATGCCACTGCTCTTTTACAAGCCGGAGTTCCCGTTATTCGCTTAGCGGCTGGAGAACCTGACTTTGACACACCCACTGTTATAGCTGAGGCGAGTTCTGTGTAAATTTCCATTTGTTTGTAAAAGTTAGCAATAAATGTTCTTGTTCTTGTTTCTTTTGTCCCTTTTCTCTGTGTATTGTATCATGAATTCATGATCATGACCTGACATGAATAAAGATGATATAGGCTGGGATGAATGCAATTCGTGACGGTCACACTAGATATACTCCTAATGCCGGAACCTTAGAATTACGCCAAGCAATATGTCACAAGCTAAAAGGTTACTTCAGAATTTAGATGCTTAACGAGTATATTTCTCATTATTATTATTATTATCATTATGCGAGATTAGGAGTTTGAACAATGTTACATGACTGTTTCTGTAGAGGAGAATGGTATTACATATACCCCAGATGAGATTTTGGTCAGCAATGGAGCGAAACAGAGTGTTGTTCAAGCGGTGCTTGCACTTTGTTCCCCAGGAGATGAGGTAGGAAACGCCTTATACTCTACCATGAGCATCTATGATTGCTTAGTTTGCGTTTTGGTGATTATTAGCAGAATTGATTCTGGTTATTTATCCTTTTGCATGGTGTGGAGGTTTCTATTTATTTACCTTCTTGTGCTGCGAATGTTTCAGGTTATCATTCCAGGTCCATTCTATGTGAGTTATCCAGAAATGGCAAGACTAGCAGATGCAAATCCTGTGATTATTCCAACCCAAATATCTAATAACTTTCTTTTGGATCCGAAACTGCTTGAAGCCAATCTTACAGAAAGATCAAGGCTACTTATTCTTTGTTCACCGTGTAATCCAACAGGATCTGTCTACTCTAAGAAACTACTTGAAGAGATAGCCCAAATTGTAGCAAAGCACCCCAGGCTTCTGGTACAAACAAGCACCCATTACGCTTGAATGTGTTTTCCACTTTTCCTCAATGATAGTTCATTTCAAGATCTCTACGGCTGTTTTAAACAGGTTCTCTCTGATGAAGTTTATGAACACATAATTTATGCACCTGCAACTCACACAAGCTTTGCATCTTTAACTGGAATGTGGGACAGAACACTAACCGTGAATGGGTTTTCCAAGGTTGGTCTATGGTGATATATGCTCTTACGGATAAAGTATAGTTTCTGATTGGTATAAATTTTCTGTCGGGCATGTTGATGCTTGTGTTCTTAATCGCCTGTTTTTTGTTTCTGCTCCATGCAAATTATGTGTTTGTTAGAATGTCTGTAAATTATGATAAATGTAAAAGCCTGAGGTCTGAATTATAATGCTTTTCAACCGTTGTTGTAGACATTTGCCATGACTGGGTGGCGTCTTGGGTATATTGCTGGTCCAAAACACTTTGTTGCAGCCTGTGGAAAGATTCAAAGTCAGGTAGGCTGCATTTTCATTTCACTTTTTGTGAATTATGCACAACTCAAAATCAAACTTTCTATGTCTTAGTAACTAACTAACTGATATTTTTAACCATTCTACTTTGACCAACTCTTAACTGGCTTCTGATATCAAACACATTTCGTTGAATACAGTTCACATCAGGGGCAAGCAGTGTATCTCAGAAAGCTGGTGTTGCTGCATTAGGACTAGGCTATGCAGGTGGAGAGGCTGTTTCTACCATGGTGAAAGCCTTCAGGGAAAGAAGGGATTTCTTGGTTGAAAGCTTTTCAAAAATGGATGGTGTGAAAATATCTGAACCACAGGTGTGAACTTATTACCATGTTGCTTGACCCTCCTTTGCCCAGTTTTTAGCTCCAATTCCTTCTATTAAAAAGTGTTCTATTTTTTTTTTTTTTCAATTTCAGGGAGCATTTTATCTGTTCATTGAATTCAGCTCTTATTATGGAAGAGAAGCTGAAGGGTTTGGCTTAATCGAGAATTCTGACTCCTTCTGTCGATACCTGTTGGACAAGGGCCTGGTATATGTTAACAAACAAGTCTTTCTGTATAAATACTCTCTATATTAAAACTTATTATGTTTTACAATGAGCACTACATGGTTCTTTTATAAACCTTTCAATCACATACATTAAATATAACTAATACTAAAACACAATAAATAATCCTACTCAATTACTATCAAAATACTATTAATGAACTCTTAATCTCAAAGCATTTCTTCAACTACCCATATGTTTATACAACAGTATATTCATTTAAATGACCTTTTGAGATTCTATACAAATTTCTTATATGCATGCACATTCTATAGAAGACTAAAGTATCTCTTTAAGGTGTTTGTTTTGAATAAAGCATGACATGATTGATGATGTGTTTTGATGTTTTGATTTACAACAGGTGGCACTGGTTCCGGGAAGTGCATTTGGAGATGATAGTTGCATCCGCATTTCTTATGCCCAATCCCTTACTGTTTTAAAGACAGCAGTAGAGAGAATTGAGAAAGCGCTTATCCTTCTACGCTCTGCTGCGCTTCTTTAATCACACTACTTTTCTTCTGTCTTCTATTTTTTATTTGCAATGGGTAATGTGTTTATTCAGAAGATGAGTAATGTTACATTCTCTTACCATATTCTCATAATACTTTGTAAGTTACTGTTATGAAAGACTGATTGTATATAATAGATATCTTGGAAAATATAAGGCATGTTCAGTTGTTTTATGAAAATAATAGTGTAGTAGGGTTGGAAATCTAGCTTTTCCTTTGTTATCCTTATAATGAACAAAGTCAAAGTTATTTTCTTTAGAAAAATAAAATATATAAATCAAAAGTCAATGATTATTGATTTATGGGTTAAATATATTTTTGATCTATTTTTTTTATTAATTTTTGGTTTTGGTTCTTATATTTTAAAAATTGATTAATTAGTAAAAAGAAAAGTGTGTAAATTTATTCATTTTATATATGAACTTTACAATTATTATCACATTATCTGAATTTAGTTCTTCTATTAATTTTGACACAGTAAAAGATTGTCACCATATAATAATTTTTGCTATAAAAAAAATAATAAAATTAAATACTTTTAAAATGGGAGGGTTTGATTAATCATCATGGATTTGTGGGCATTATTAATAGAGCCCATTTAAATCCCTTAAAGAGAAGACCATTTATCTCTGCACCCCCATAATTTTCATATGCCATCTCTTGGCGTTATTTCGTCACCACCACCCTTGTCAATGTGTTGTGTCAAGAATTGTTTTGAGGAAGAAAGTGTTATAAATTATGTAATCCAGAAATCAATTTTTTTTTTTTATAAAAAAAATCTTCAGATGTTTATAATATGGAAGTTGAAATTTTCATATGTAAGAGTGTAGAAGGAAAATGTACAGGTGCAAAAAGAAATATCAAAAGAGAAAAGGGCTTCTTATAAAGCCCGTGTGCTACATCCTCTTAAACAAAACCAAATTATATGTCTCCAAATAAAACCATACTCTGAAAATTTTCAAGCTAACAAGTATTTCGATTGCTACTTTAAAAAATAACCTAATGGTGAAAATTTTGTTGAAAATTTTATTTTTAGAAAGTAACTTGAAAATTTTGTTGTTGTATTAGCAAAAGCTATTTAAGAGAATCTCTAATATAAATATCTTACAGATCTTTATATTAGGTGTCATTTTATTTTCAAAGGATTTTATTACATCACTTTTATTTGTAATTTTACTGCATCTTTTTTATGAATTTCATTCTAAAGATAACCTTTTCTACGTATATTCGTAATTTTTTATTTATATAATTGTACAATTAAGCTTGTCATTTTTAAAATATAAATTTTATCTAAAAAACTGTTATATTTAAGATGTTCTCATATATGTTATCTCAGAAAATTTTGATAGAATTGTTTTATAACACTTTGCATTGGACATTTCTAAGAAAAGTGTCAACATCTTTAGTAAAGTTATACCTAAAAAATAAAGAATGAGTGAGAAAAAGAAGAGAACAGTATCTATATAGATTGAATCTGGACAAGATTTTAGAGATGTACAATAACAAGTTCGAAAAATGTAGAGTTTGGAAACGTGAAGTTGTGCTTAAAGTTAGTGCCTCAGAAGATTTAGTGTGAGTGATGATCTTACTTCTATGAACCTACCCTTCTTACGGTCTAAGAACATCAACCACTAAACTTAACTTATTTTTATCTACTTTTCAACTCTGCAAAAAGCCCTAAACTAAAAAAATAACTATTCCCATGTAACTCAGAAAGCATATGGGTATTTTAATATCAAAACTTTGCACCCACACTATTTTTGTAATTAATTGTGGTTAAAAATTTAAAAATAGTATGACACCCCCCTATCGTCTGTTTTACTTTTTATAGTTTTATAAAAATATATTTGTAACGTTTACCATGATTTCTTAATTGCATTTGGAATTTGGGCTTCCATGGTATTAACCTCTTACGTCTATCGAAATTTAAAATTCTTTTATGTAGTATAGGTCTATAATGGAAAATACTAGAGCTGTTAAAATGGGTAATTCGGTTTGACCCGGTTCAACCCATTATGGATTGATGATTTAGCGAGTCAACCTAACCTGCCTTACTTTTTAGCGAGCAAAAAAAATTTGAACCCAGCCCGACTCACCACGGATTAGCGGGTTAAACGGGTTGGCTCACAGGTTCAGTTAATTATAAAAAAATACAATTTTTATTTTTTTTCAATCAAAATGAAATTATAATTTTAATTAAAATCTAAATAAACTTTAATACAATCCAAATACAAACCAAAATAAAAAAAATACAAATTATTTATGTGTTGACTAAAAAAAAACAACCTAACATGACCCAAACGTAAAGTCCAACTTAATAAAAAAAAAAAAACTTGTGTGACCCTTTTATCTGAGGGTTGGTGAGACAACCTGGCTCACCACGGGTTCAACCCGGATGAGTCGAGTTCTAGATGAACCGGGTCAAAAATTAACCCGTATTAAAATTTGTAAAAAGTTTTTAACTCAACCCGACCCAAATCTGTGGTGAGTCGGATTGACTCGCAGGTTCTAATCCATTTTGACAGTTCTAGGAAATACAATTCCCAAGCCATGTGTGAGGTATTATCACTTTATATTGTATTAGTTTATATATATATATATATATATATATATATATGTTTGAAGTAATATATGCTTTTGTTGTTTATACCAATTATCTAAAATGTCTTATCGCATATCTAGCCTTTTCTCACAATTTTATTTTAGTCTTTTGAAAAAAAAAAAAGAGAGACCAGCAATGGATAAGACTGAAGAGTTTCTAAGAAAAGATGATATTGTATGATTATTTAGTTTTTGGCTATGACTTTTTTTTTCAGGTCTATGTAGTGAAAAATATCAATGATCCTGTGATAAAGAACGAGTAGGTTAAGTCATAATCAAAATATTTTGATGTTTTTGATTTAATAATAAATATTTGATCCAACAATATTGTATGACAAACTATAAATAAAAATTAAATAACATAGTATACATTCAAAGTTGTGAACTTTATATTATGGATGCAATGACATTGGAACATAATGTAGAAGAGACAAACACAACAAATGTTTCATTGATAATAAAATTAACTTTTTGGAGCTTTAGATATCACTCTAATAGGAGTCAATCAAAAGAGATGTCTTGAGGATTTCTCTACTCAAGTAATAATTTTTTACAAGATTTGTTTTTTATTCAATCCTAAGTCCTTTGATGTTTGAATTCAACAGGTTATATGTATTAATATATAGTTTAATTATATTTATTTTTGCTGATAAAAAAAATAAACCATCATGTTGGTATACATACCCTAGAGGAGAATTAAGACATAACGAACATATTTAAGGAAAAACATCAGGGCTCGTACACATTTTCTTTTTGTGTTTTGTTGTTTGGTGCTTGGAGATTAAATTTTTCTAAAACAAAATTAGGCAGGAGAGTCTTAATTTTCTTTTTTTTTTAGAAAAAAAGTAAAAAAAAAATATTTTTTTTGTTTTGAATTTTCCTTTGCATATATTTTAGATTATTGTATACAGTTCAAATATTTCATTCATTTATAATTTTTTTCTCGTGTTAATAAAAATATTCATTTTAGGATTTAGGGTTTAACATTCAGTAGTTTTTGAGCTAAAAAATCTTCAAGGAACACTGAGCAAAAGTATTTGCAGCATTTTAGACACGACTTCAAACTGCAATTTTATTAAGCACACAAATTAGAAGAAACTTGCATCATCTCCAACAAGATATTACTACAAGATGACTTATTCTAATGCCCCCATTTTTTACATAGTTGGGACTAGAAATACATGCAAACTCATAAGCACTGTTGCGATTTTCCAGAGAGAAATGGATATCAGATACTGTTTTTAACCTTTTTATTTTACCACACATAATACTCTGCAATCATATATGTCTTAGCAGTGGCTCTTGCAGCCAACAGCTTCTTCAACAGTGAGAAATACTCTGCCACCGAATTTGGAGACAAAGTTGGACACCTTTAGCTTGTGTATCACTTGCCACCTAGGGTTCGCAATGGCTAACTGAGAACAACACAAAAACCACTACGTCATCATTCTTCTACATCTAAAAACTACTAAAACTTTCATAGTGTTCATCATGCAATTAATAGACCTCAAAAATGGCCGTGAAAGTTTCCCTTCATCATCATCATCGGTTTTGATTTTTTAGGTCTGAAACGAAATGAAGTTATACCTGTTTTCCATGTGAAGACAAACTCTTATGCAGTTCCTCCAGAGAAGCAATTCCAGAGGTGTCAATGTTCACCAAATCTAAAGCAACAAAACATCACGATTCAATCAAAGAAACGAGATTGTAAAACTTTTAATCACAACACAAAATATTCTAAGATGCTTAAGTGGAGTATATATTTTTAAAGAATTTATTTTTGTACAATTAATTTAAGCAAATTAATAATATCACGTTCAGGTCTGAAATAAAAATAAATAAATAATTGTTTTAATTAATAAAGTAGAGTTCAAATTAAAATAAATCCTTGTTATTTATTATTTTTAAAGTTTAGATAATAAGATTTCGAAAACTCAATAAAATCATACTTCAAAACTGAATAATATTTGCATTTTTAAAGGTTTTTATTTCCATTTATAAATTAAAAGTCAACGGAGTAGAATTTTCAAAAATATCACTTTAGCACGTCTCTGTCTATTTTCCTTTTCCATCATTACTGTATGCATATTATGTATGTGTCTGTACTTCTTTCTTTTTTCATTTGCTGAGATGTTAACGCTTTTTTTATTTTTTATTTTAATTGATTTCATTTTCTTTTCCTTTTTTTTCAGAAAGATCACTAGAGTCAGAAAGGCTTACTGGAGGTGTCAAGAATTACGAGTTGAATGGTGCTTCTTGAATTTCCCTTGTCATCTTCTGATTCTTCCTCAGAGACCCATTTGATGATCCTTGAAACACAAGATTTGAAGATTAAAATTTTACTCATGTTTCTGACATTGATCATTTCCCATTTTGTATATATGTCATATACCTTTCTCTGACGAAATTAGCATTTGCAAAGCAAAGTAACGCAGATTTGACTCTTATTATCATAACCCCTGGAATCTTAACTGCCATCGGATACTGATACACATCGCAGAACAAGTTAGTGCCAGGAAGTTTTCCAAGAGTTTCTGTGCCTGGTCGAATTGAGATTAGAATGATCTTTGAAAAAGATATAACCACCTACAGATAAACAAAATCCAAATTTTAAATTGAACACAGTTTATGCAATCAACTATTGTAAAAGAAACAAAGTAAAAACTGTTATCCATTGGGCCTTAGCAATATTTTTCCTTTCATTATTTTTCTTTTGAATGTCTTGTCTCGCAACTGTGGAGGTTCTTTATTTTCTTCCACACAACACCTTAATCAATAATTTGTCGACGAAATTTTGTATCTAATTGCCACTTCCAAGAGAAAAGGACTAGTACTTGTTTAGGCCATTTAGAAGAAAGAAACAATCTGACCTAATAACTTGAAGCGTTAGTGATTTGTTGAAAATTTTGTATATGTGAGATCTCAGTCATGTGATTGCAACCCTAGCAAGGAATATCATTCCATATAGAGAATTTTTTAGGTGGCTTTAATTTTCAAGGTATAAATATGTTCCAACCAAAGAGAATATGCAGTTTTCAACGGTGCACATCCATTCTGCATCACTCTTAGTGCAAAATATGTGGGTCCAGTCAAGTGGTGGGGATTGCCTATTATATAATGTACAAGTCAGGTTTTGTCCCATGCCGTCACTCATTTTTATGAATACTAGAATTTCTTTTTTCTGCTAAAAACCATACTCTTAAAAAGTACAAATATAGGTTGTAACTTAAAAGCTTTTAGATATCCACTCAAGAATTGCTTGCTGTTGAAATATTATTGCGTTTCATAATGTTCAACAGTAAATCTGAGTTTGGTGTGCTTTCACAAACCTATATATATATATATATATATGAATTTATTCTTGTCATTCATATATAGTTTATTATTTCAGGTGGCACAAACAGTTCAAACTTTAAACGCATAGTAAGGTGGCAAAATGATGCTAATAAGAAATTTAATTGAGAGCTCTCCCAATGAAAATACTACATTACACCACTAGCCATATAATGTGATGTTCTTAAAACAGAAACAGTTCGGCATGCTGTAAACTAGTAACACCCACTATAACAAAGATATAGCATCAGCAAAAACTGACATATCGTTTTATGGATACTTAATCTGTATATTAAACTTGAACTTAATCAACATCTTCATAATATAGTTTCATTTGGACTAATTGTTTGTTAATTATGATGCAGACATGTAAGTGTTTGTTTACATAGTTATTGAATATGTTTACTGTTTTATATATAGTGATGGTGATAATGAGAAGAAAGAAGAGATGAGTGGCAATGATTACCGCCACTAGAAGACCAATCTCCACAGAAGCAAAGAGAACTCCGAAGAAGGCACCAGCACAAGCAAGAAAATCTATCTTATCAACCTTCCAGATTTTGTAAGCTTCAGTGACGTCAATGAGTCCTGGGAGAGCAGAAAGGATCACAGAAGAAAGAATAGCTATAGGAGTGTAATACAAGAGCTTCGTCAGAAACTGAAGCGATACCAACACCGTGATCGCCATCACAATGTTTGACACCAGAGTCTCACACCCAGCTGCATAATTAACAGCAGTGCGGGAGAACGAACCTGCCACAATTAATCTTGCTTAAACTTCATCCTTTTTATTAAAGAACAGAACAAGAAAAACTCATTTTCCATAAGAATTATGTACCAGTTGCGACGTAGCAAGAGGTGAAGGATCCTATGATGTTTGTGAGACCTATTGACATCATCTCCTTGTTTCCATCAAGCTGGTATCCTTTGATGGATGCAAAAGATCGCCCGACAGCAATAGATTCCTATAATTAATGGGTAAGGTACCGGTTGTGTCGTATCAACATGAAATGGAAAATAAGAAAACCAAACTATAATTGATATATAATTATAATTTATTTGTTACTCACGGTAAGGGCAACGACAGCAACCACTAGTGCAATTTTCGCGACTTCACCAATGTAGGGGCTGTTGAAGTCTAACTCATGGATGGAGATTGGGTTTAATCCTCCTTTCACATGTTTCACGATTTTTACTCCATTTTTATCAGCTTTTGTCAGAAACACAAATAGAGTCGACAAAATAACTGATACAAGAGGAGAAATTGATGCCAACCAGAACAGTTTCTTCTTCTTTTTACCCTGCCAGGGGAATTAATTAGAGTGTTCAAACTAGAACCCCACCGAAATCATGCAAAAAAGAGGGAAGAGGGAATTGAAAGCTCATTCCATTTATTGCTCACCAGAAATCTCGTTGTTAGGATGAAGACCAAGAACGAGCATCCAAGGATAAAATTTCGAGGATTCCACTGCAATTCAATATGTATACGCATGAACAAATTATATGGAAAAAAAATTATACTTTGATTCTGTTTTTATTTTTTACTTTTTTGTATAGTTTAGTATGAATCATTCACCACGTTAAGTCACGTTAGAGAGTAAAAATTAAGAATTAAACAATATAAATTGTAATATCATTGTCTATATTTAATTAGTTTCTGATTTTTAATTTGTAACATTGGACTGATGAAATTATAATAGGAGCATTATTTATTATTATTAATTTTTTTAATAAATGGATGCAGATGAATATGGATAAGTGTTTTTATTTACAAAATCAGGAGGAATGGAGAGTGATTTTTAAAATTTTAAAATGAGGCCTAAGCCTGTGTATATAAGCAGTTGTTACATTTTTTTTTTTCATAAAATTCAGCTTTTAAAAGAATAATGCATTTTTATTATACAATTTTAAAAGAATAATGAAAATGTTGAATTGGATTATTGTTGGTTTGGCACAGCCTCTCCAATTTATAGGGAAAAGAAAGAAAAAGAAAAAGCAAAAGCAAAGGGACAGGGGAAGTAGTTTACAGGATTATGAACTGCTTCCCAGACAGCTTTGATGACAGAGACTATGTCGGTTTTGGTCGTAAAATGGGTGATTCCAAAGAGTCCCTTCAACTGTTGAAGCCCTATCACGATGGCTGCTCCTCCCACAAATCCAACTATTGAAGCATGGGATAGGAAATCCACAAGGAACCCCAGCCTGTGTTTCAAAACTCTTAATTAATAAACAAATCACCCATTTTGTAATCACTTTTACTCATTCATTTTCACCTGAAGAGTCCGAAGGATGTTTGAAAGATCCCAGCCAAGAGAGTAGCAAGTAGAATTAGCTTCGTATAAGCCACTGGATCAGAAGCAGGGTCTACTAGTTTCTCCATCATTGAGGATAACAGCAAAGAAACCACTGCCACAGGACCAATTGCTATCTCTCTTGAACTTCCCATCACAGCATACACAAGTGGTGGTACCACACTTGTATCTACATGGTTTTATTACACAGATTTTAGTAAGGACTCAACATGTTCAAAACTTGTAATGATATTGGTAGAAAAATGGAAGTGCCTTACAAAGTCCATATTGAGGATCAAGATGTGCCAAGGTTGCATATCCAATGCTCTATGATGAAAATTGAAAACACCACACAGTTACAAGTAGTGTTAGCTTGATTATAAATTCATTACAATAAGATGCTATACCTGGGGAATACAGAGACTGGCAATAGTGAGGCCTGCAAGAAGATCTTTCCTGAACTTGGTGGCAGTGTAGTTTCTGCCCCAAGCAAGAATGGGAAAAACAAGCTGCAGAAGTGACATGAGGAGTGTGGTGCAGGGTTGATCTGAGAGAGAGGAAAGCTTTTGTTTATAGTGAGAGATGGTTTTCCTCACAGAATCTGCAACCACACGCCATGGACTTGGGGGCTCAGGAGCGTTAAGAACCCACTGAGACCTTACATCCTCTGCGTTCTTCTCAACGTCCACCTGCATGTGCAAATCCTCTGATTTGCAGGTTTCCATCGCTGAAGAAGCCATGTTGAAGTGTTTGGGAGAACTTTGTCTCGTCGAAAATGATTCACTACTACACTCTCATCAGACTTACCTGTGAATTCAAGAGCTGTGAAGTTGCAGAACTCGGTGCTACAAAGAAACTTATATAGAGCAACAAAAAGCCTTGCTTCAGTTTCACACCAAATAAAATATGCAATGAGATTTCACATTTTACTGAGTGACATCAGAGAATAATAAGTTTCTTACTTTAACATGCGAAATAAAAAATTTAGCATGAGACTGATTTAATTGAATCCGAGTTTAAATAATTATAATAAATATTTAAAATGATTTTTTTTCTAACTATTTTCTTTTTAATTAATTCAGATAGATTGACTATGGATGAAAGAATTATATGGAAATTAATGTAGGAAAGGAAAAAAGTTCTGACTAGTTAAGGTGTAACCGAAGACAAGAATACAGATAAGTTAGTTCCTTTGTAGTTGGTGTCCAATGAAACCTGGTATAAACAGTTTTTCCGGAATATGGAGGATTTACTTGTACTTGGTGTGTTGGTTGCTTTACCAATACATTTTGGTGCGTAGGTGTTTTTGTCTTGTCGTTGTCATAGAGTTAGGTTGCAAAGTGTTGGAGCATTATATATTTCTATATATCGATATGAGTACTTTTTGTATGGCTTAATTTGTATATCAATACATGTACAGAGATTTTTAAAATAGTAATATGATTATATTTCATATGTGCATTGTTTTTCCTCATTGCTAGACATATTCCATTACATCATTCTAACAGTTTTAAGTGATTATTTTCATTTTCTAACCACTCCTATAGCATTTCACCATGCATTAACTCCTTACATAAAGTATTTGCATATTAATCTCTCATATCTCATTTTAGGATAGTTCTTCCATTAGAAATAGTAGTTTGCAAGCATTTTTAATTCATCTATAATTCCTCCGCATCTTTGCACCTGTTTTCTAGTACCGAATCCGTACAAACAAATCATTTAAAATTTTTGTCACCTTCTAGGATTGATACTCGGATTCTTTTCCTATATTACATTAGGGACTTTGAAATTGTGCTTCCATCTAAGTGAAACTAGGGATTCGAACAAATTATAAAATGATAATAAGATTAGAGAAATCTTGCAATATATGTTAGAAATGAATGTTTATACATTGATCAGATGAGTTTAATAATAAATATTAAACAAGTATTTTTATATATTTATTAGACATATCTAATTATACATATTACACAAATTTGTCTATGCATCAATTAAATAAATTTAACTATACATATTAGACAAATATATCTATATATTAATTAAAAGAGTCTATATATGTTTGCGATATCTATGCATTATATAAAGTGCTTAATTATACTTATGTTTTAATGACCAACTAGTTTAAAAATATTATTATATATGTGTGGTTCTCCTTAAAACATTTTAAGGTCATGAGGACTTTGCTCTGATTTTATAGTTTTTTATGTTTGCATATTTATTTTCACATGTTTATTAACACATAGTTATACTATGTTCATTTACTTGTTCACTTATGATTGTTTTATAGTCTTTAATTTGTTATAGAAAACCAATTCTATTATATAACCACTATAAAAAAAATTACAGCATTTAGTATTCATTGCACATGAACAATATTAATGAATAATTACAACCGTAATAAGTTTAATTTAATCTTCTATTTCAATTTTATTTGTAGCATTCCTACTATTATATAAATAACTTATTACATAAAAAAGATGGAGTTAATTTTTCTTTTATACAATAATATTTTTGTGGAGACAACACCGATAATAACATATCCATTTATATGTTATTATTTTATATCTTTGTAATTCACTCCAAGTAAATCTCTCGTTACCAATTGATTTTAATGACAAAAAAAATTATTAATCACATCAATTTAAACATCTTTACTAAAAATGACCAAATTGACTAAAATTTGACGAAAATGAGGACTTGATTGAATACAGAACGAAAATGAGAACAAAATTGAATAAAAATAATAAAAATAGGAACCAAATATATTTTAAACTTTTCTTTTCAAGCTAGCCAACTAGTACAAACAATAAGGATTTATTTTTTTAACTTATAATCAAATTCGGGTACATAAGAGGTACATCCCATTGATGATAAAAAAAATTGATTAATAAATTATAAAAAATTGTACAAAAAGTAATACGCAGCTCTCCACATATTTGTTCTTTGTGCCCCATTTATTTGCCTATCTAGTTTGGCCTTTTTTTTTCAAACCGGCCACGTAGTGCAAGCAATAAGGGTTGAGTTTTTTAAGTTATAATAAAATTCGGGATACATAAGGTACATTCCATGGGATGATAAAACAAAATATGGATTAATAAGTTTTAAAAAATTGAACGAAAAGTAATACATAACTCCCCACTTATTTGTTTACTATGTACCACTTTTTTTTTTTTCAAGTCAACCACCTAGTGCAAGCAATGGTTGATTTTTGTAACATATAATTAATTTCGGGGTACATAAGAGGTACATCCATTGGATGATAAAAGAAGATTGATTAGTAAATTTTAAAAAATTACGAAAAGTAATACGCAGCTCCCCACTTATTTGCCTTTTGTTTTTTAAGTCAGCCACCACCTAGTTCAAGCAATAAAAGTTAATTTTTGTAACTTATAATAAAATTTCGGGTACATAAGAGGTACATCCTATTCGATGATAAAAAAAATTTATTAGTAAATTTTAAAATTTGTATGAAAGTGATACGTTGTTTCCCATTTATTTGTATATTATGCCTCACTTATTTGCCTATATGGTTTTGCCTATTTTTTTCTTCAAGGCAGTCCCCTAGTGCAAGTAATAAGGGATGATTTTCGTAACTTATAATCAAATTGGTGGTACATAAGAAGTGCATCCCTTTGATGATAAGAAAAAAAAAAACTATTTTTTTTAAGCCAGCCACCTCGTGCAAGTAATAAGGGTTAATATTTTTGTAACTCATAATAAAATTCGGGGTAGATAAGAGGTACATCCCAAACCCAAAAAGACTGATTAATAAATTTTAAAATATTGTACGAGAAGAAGTAATACGCAACTATCCACATTTATTTGCCTATATGGTTTTGCCTATTTTTTTCTTCAAGGCAGTCCCCTAGTGTAAGTAATAAGGGATGATTTTCGTAACTTATAATCAAATTAGTGGTACATAAGAAGTTCATCCCTTTGATGATAAGAAAAAAAAAACTATTTTTTTTAAGCCAGCCACCTCGTGCAAGTAATAAGGGTTAATATTTTTGTAACTCATAATAAAACTCGGGGTAGATAAGAGGTACATCCCAAACCCAAAAAGACTGATTAATAAATTTTAAAATATTGTACGAAAAGTAATACGCAGCTATCCACATTTATTGTTCCCCATTTATTTGCCTATCTGGTTTGGCCAGTTACCTAGTGTAAGCTATAATAAGGGTTTACTTTTGTAATTTATCATAGAATTCGGATACATAAGAGGTACATCCCTAAAAGAATGATTAATAAATTTTAAAATACTATATGAAAAGTAATATGCAGCTCTCACTTATTTATTTATTATTCCCCATTTATTTGTCTATCTGGTTTGACTTGTTTGTTTTTTCAAACTAGGCACCTAGTGCAAGCGATAAAGGGTTGATTTTTATAATTTATCGTGTACATAAAATGTACATCCCAAAAAGATTGATTAATAAATTTTAAAATATTGTACGAAAAATAATATGCAGCTCTCCACTTATTTATTTATTTATTATTCTCCTCTTATTTGCCTATCTGGTTTGACTTTTTTTTTTCATGTCAGTCACATAGTGCAAGTAGTAAGGGATGATGATTTTCGTAACTTATAATAAAATTTGGGGTACATAGGGGTACATCCCATTGGACAATAAGAGAAAGATTTATTAGTAAATTTTTAAAAATTGTAAGAAAGTGATATGTTGCTTGCCATTTATTTGTATATTATGTCCCACTTATTTGTCTATCTGGTTTGACCTATTTCTTTTCTTCAAGCAAGCTACCTAGTGCAAGCAATAAGGTTAATTTTGTTGTAACTTATAATAAAATTCGGGGTACATAAGACGTACATTTCAAAAATATTGATTAATAAATTTTAAAATATTGTACAAAAAGTAATATGTAGATCTTCACTTCTTTATTTATTATTCTCCATTTATTTGTCTATCTGATTTGACCTATTTTTTTTTTCAAGTCAACCACCGAGTGCAAGCAATAAAGTTGATTTTTGTTAATTTGTCATTACATTCGGGTACATAAGAGGTACATCTCACACAGATTGATTAATAAAATTTTAAAATATTGTACGAACGCAGATCTCCACTTGTTTATTTATTGTTCCTCATTTATTTGTCTATCTAGTTTGATTTTTATAATTTATTATAAAATTGATTCATTTTAACCAAAGTTGGGACTAAATTGAACAAAAATAATGAATATATGGATTACATTGAACAAAACAAATAACATAGTCGCAACTGACACGCGGCACAATTATGACTTGACACGTGGACAATTATTTTAAAATTAAAAAATAAAGAAAATTAAAAAAATCAAGAACTAACACGTGACATGTACTGTTCAAAAAAGTTTAACTATTTAAACACTTTTACTCAAAAGGATCAAATTAACCTAAATTTAACGAAAATAAAAATTTGATCGAACACAAAATAAAAATAAAGACTAAATTAAATAAAAACAATAAAAATAAGAACTAAATATATATTTAAGCTTAAAAATAAAATAGTACATAAGCAACATGATTACAATTGTAAAGTAGACATTTTTCAAAAATAAGAGTCGGGCAACGCACCTACGACCGCTCAGATATTTTTAACACGTTATTTTCCAGAAAATATATATGCTTCATTTAAAGTTATAGAGGTTTTTTTTTATGAATTTTAATTATAAATCATATGTTTCGATGCATTAATTGAGAAAAAAAAATTCTAAAATAAAAATATTTTAAAATTATATAACTTTAATTCAAGCATACACATCTGAAGACAGCAATACATCATTCATTTCGATATAGAATATGCTGTGAATATTTCTAGATCATCACATAATTTATCTGATCTCATTTATAAGAAAATTTTTTGTGGGTTAACAATTTTATATTATATTTAATTATTAAGATAAAAAAATTTAAACAATTTCATTAAAATTCATTTTTATTAATTTTATTATTATAATAATTTAAATTTAAAATGGCAATAGTTGACCCAGACACAGTATTCCACTTTTCCTCTTATCTCTCCCACTCTCTCATGTCATTAAGCCTCACTAGCTACTGTTTATTGTTTTTTCTCTCAGAACATTCATATGTGGTGGTGTACTTTAAATCATCCTCACAGGAACACCATGCTTGTTGAAAGATTTGCTATGTTGTTTATGTGATTTTCTAATCATAATTTTACAGTTTTTGGATGAAGTTCACGTAATTTTAAAATCAATCTTATAAAAATATTAATCGAATTTATCACTTTTATGATTTTGGAAGGTTAAAATGTGTAAAAACCATTTATCTTACTTATCTAATTATTAATGTTTTATTTTTGACAAGTATATTAAATCTTTCAAGTATCTTAAATAATTTATATTAGAAATAAAAAATAATTAGTTATTATAATATATTTGATTATAAAAATTATTTTATAAATTAGACCTATTAGTATCTTAAATAATTTATATTATTAAGAAAAATATTATAATTAAATTGTAAATTAGAGTATAAATTATATTTTAGAATTAACGTAGAATTGTAAAGATAAAAGAAAATAATATTGTATTATTCTTCCCGTGTAAGAGATATTTCAAGACGTCAACCTTGATTAATTAATTAATAAGTTAATTTATTATTTATTTAGTAATAAATCTATCGTCTCACACACCAACGAGTATTCTTATTTTTGTTGTACAATAAAATATTATTAATTAAATTAAAAAGTTTAATTTTATATAATTAATATATTTTCTTTAAGTGAGATATATATTTTTTACTAGAAAAAAATATAATTAATATAAAATTTAAAAATTTGTAAAATTGATTGAGTGAGACTTAATAATTAAGTTAGTGAACAAATAATAATATATATTTTTTGTTTTAAATATGATTTAATAAAAAAAAAACAATCTGATTTGTACCTCGAAGAGATAATTTGCCTATATGATAACAAAAACAAAAATAGGACGTAGTGGATGGTTTGGATAGAAAAAATAAAAATATTAAAAATTTATATATCTTCAAGTCTCTGTTTTAAAGTCTTTTCATTGGATTATACATCATTGACATGTTTGGATTCCACGCATCAAGTTGACACAACAAAACTCGATATAGATATAGATATGTGTACCTTTTGGTTTAGAATTTAGAATTTAGGGTTTAGATCTTGATATATTTGAAGGAAATATTTTTTGGAATCATCACTGTCACAATTAAGATATCTTTACTCAAAACTTTTTTGTCTCCTTATTATCAGTATATACATGAATTTAACCAAAATATAGATCTAACCTTTAATATTTAGGAGGTTTTCACTTTACAATATTTTTATAAACTGGAGGATCTTTATTTTAGTGCTTATTATATACATTGTTAATTTGATTAATATATTAGTTATTAGTGAATTCTATGTATGCTTACTCTTGTGTAAAAAAGAATGTGATCTAATTAAACGTGACTACTTTCAGTGCATCCAAAAGGAGCAAAGTTTTTATATTGTTAAAGAAAGAGAAAGGTATTGAAAAAGTGATACAAGTGTGGTAGTACTTATAATTAAGAAAAGAAAGCATGATAAAGGCAATTTGTGAAAGGATGAGAAAAGGGTAAAATAAAACAAATATTCTCCGTAGAGCTTTATTCTGTCAACGCCATTGATTTGAATATAACTAAGTAGAAGTGATGATTAACAATGAATGAGCTAAAAACATTCTGAGCAAGCACCACTTTGTCTTTTGGTTTCGGTCCACTATGGTCATTAGTTCTGATACATTGAATGTAGACATGTTTTCGACACAACTCTAAATTTCAACAACAAACAACTGAATCACATCGATCCAACCACATATACTATTGTTATTGCTTAAAGATTACACACTCATTCCTGAGTTTTATTATACTGTCTCCATAATCATCTATAATCACTTTTGTTAATTCTTTTCACAAGTTTACCAAAAGATTATATCACTTTAGTAAGGATTAAAGGCCAATAATCTGTTTAAAAAGGAAGTCGTGAATGAAAGTTGGATCGTCAATAAAAACTTTCCTAATACATTATGGTTTAAAGAAATAACTATAAATATAGTATATGAATTTTGATTTTCCGTTGAATTTTTTGTGTTGTTCTTCTAGTGTATCTTCATAATATACTAATTATTATTACTTTGACGGTTCGAAATATGAGTATTAAATATGAAGGATAAATATTTGTTAGCTAACATTATTAAAATTTTGAAACATTTGTGATGAAATTAATAACTAACAAACGTTTGACCTTTTGATCGAGATAAAAAGAGAACAATTAATCGAAAGAAAAGCAACTGTTGTTAGTCATACAGCAACCATTTTAGTGGCAACACAAGCATCCACTGCTTCCCCCACAGAAAGGAAAACCCTTCCTCCAATTTTGCTCACGAAGTTCGCCAATCTTAGCTTGTGAATTACGTGCCACCTAGGGTTAGCGATAGCTAACTGAAATAAAAGTGACAACAGGAATTAATACAATTGAAATCTGCATAAAAACAAAATATATGATTTAAGAAACCAACCTTTACTCCTCGTGAAGTCATATTTTTATTGAGCTCCACCAGACAAGCAATTCCCGTGGTGTCGATATTTGTAAGACCTACATTATTGGGTGTGTATAAAATGTTATAAAAGTTCGAAATCATTCGAGATGAAATGTTAATAAGTACTCACTTGAGGCATCTATGATGACGTGATGGAAGGTGTTTTCTCCTGCTTTGCCTTGCTTAGCTTTTTCATTGGTCATCCATCTCTCAATCCTTTGAATATGTAATGTGATGAACTCAGATTTTGAGTAACGTATGAAAGAAGCAAAGGGTGGTGTTGACAGAAACATACCTTTCCTCCACAAGATTTGCGTTTGCAAAACAAAGCCATGCAGATTTTAGAGAGACGATGAAAAGTCCGGGGGTGTTGAGTGCCATTGGATACTGTTGAACATCGCCGAATGAATCGGTTCCTGGAAGTCTTCCAATAACCGCTATAGCAGGTTGAATTGAGGTTACAATTATCTTCGCGAATGAAATCGTGATCTGCACTATAACGAGATGTGTTAGATTTTCAGAGAGAGTTTCACTAAGGAGACACAACACCAATAAAATATGAATTCAACTGCATAAAGTATTGACATTACTCTCAATCCAAAATTTTACGACAATAGATTTATGGTTTTTATCCTTATACAGTGTTTTTTACTTTCTAACCAATGTAAGTGCTCTTTACTTTTTCATCTCTAACTAATGTAAGACTTAAAATGACACTTGAATTTCTAACCATATGTACCATCATCAACCAATAATAATACTGCATACTGTCTCAGAATCAGTACTACTGTGATAGGGAAATTGTTTAGTCAAATTTCTTTTTAAACTTAGTAGTTGTTAAAAAAAAATTATGCCTTCAATTTACTTGACATGCACAGTTCCTGTATAGGTGCATCCAACCCTTAAAGCATAGTTCTAAGAAATAAAATGAAATAAAATTTGAATTCATGTTATTGTTAATTAAAATAACTAATTCAAAACCATTTCATTTGTCTTATGAATTACTTCTTAGTTTCTTATGTGTGTGTGTGAATGAGACCGGAGGTAGTATTTTATATTTATAACGAAACTGTATTAAACTATTGACAATATTTTGAAAAATTAATGAAATTCAATTTTGAAGTATAGTGATAAGATTAGGTGAATTAAAAAAGAGAAACAACTATAAAGATCGTGAATTCAAATAAAGATAATAAAACAAGTAATTTAGGATCATTAGGAGAAAAATAATATTTTTGCTAGTTCCAGGGACAATGTGTGTAAAACACACATTTTAAAAATAAATTAAGAATTTCTAATTAAAAGAGTTGAGATAATACAAAAATTATTTTATAAATTATGTATTCAATTTATGATATAAGATTATATATTAAAAGGAATGATAATACAATTTTTATATAAAAAATAAATACTATAGGTCATACATTTTCAAGGTTCCAAAATAAGTAAATAAATGTCATCGTGTAAAAGCAATAGTTTTCATTCAAGGTAGATGTGAATTAGTTTAGGTTTAGACTTCAAATTTTCAACTCTAAAACATGACTAATTTACTGAGTATTAGAATGAAAAATAGGATGAATACAAAAGTTATATTTATTTTTACAATTGATTGAATAAAAAGTTATAAATTCATTTTGATATATTAAACATTTGATTTATTTAATAAAATTCTAATCAATCCATTAACTGTTTTATGGATTTTAATCCAATCATAACATGAAAAAATTTAAATATATTTTAAAACTATAATTTAAAAATAATTGAAAAAAGTATAATAAAACACTTTTTCAAAATTTAAAAAAAAAATGTAAATTTAAGAAAAAAATTACCAAAATAATCAATTTAATTAATTTTAGTTCATAAAGTATTGGTTAAAACATTTAGTATATTTTGATTAATGACGGATAGATTTGATTTAATCAAATTTATAATGTTTTTGTGATATTAGGTGAATGATGAATAAATAGATTTATCTCATCTTAAAAATTAAGGGTGGCAAAATGTGTCAGCAGGATCCGTTTTGACTCGTCCCATTCTTGGTGTGCCAAAAATGGATCAGATAAAGCTGACTTGTTATTGAAAAATGGGTTTGACACGACAACCTGTCCCGCCTCAGAGTCTGTGCACTTTTTTTTGTTTAATTTTGTTTTAATTTTTTATAAATTTTTGTTTATAAAATTTGTTTATATATATATATATAAATTTATTTATATAATATAAAAAAATTATTTATTTTTAATTTTTAAACATAAAAAATTAAAAAAAAGGGTCGACGAACTGACTCATCAGTTTAACGGTCTAGGCAAACCTGACTATAGTGTGGGTTAACTGATTGATGGGTTAGAAACTTTAACACGACTACACTTTTTTTTTGCTTTTTTTGGTGGACTGACAAGCTAACTAAAGTAACTTGCTTTGACAAGCATATTTAAAGTCTGGACTTTTAAAATAAATAAATAAATAGTTTGAAAGCTTTTAAATAGGTCAATTTTAAGAAGTTATATAAAATATAATAATAATAATAATTTGTTATACTTATTCAAATGAAACTTTTTCAGCTAAATATAAGTTTTTCAATTATGTCATTGAATTAAGACACGCATCATGACCATGGGCTAGATATATATTTTAAGGCTAAAATGTTCTCTACTTTTTGGTGTCAGCATTCTTTTTTGGTTAATTCAAAAGATTCTTAATATCATTAATTTTTTTATTTCAAAATAGTCAAAAGACAACAAGAGACGCTCTTCGTTAACTTTAAGCTACTTTATAAATAAAGTATTTATTCTATTTAAAAGTAACGAGTTTTGACTTTTATTTTTCTATAAAAAATGTTGTGTTAAAAAACCTCGAAATTTTATTTTTTTATCTTTACTTTTAAACTGTATATATGTTAATAAAAGGGTTAGGTGACCTCTAGATATTATTTGTTAGGGCCTAAGGTATAATATTAATGTATAGTATTTTTAAAAGTCCCTAAAATGAATATTATTTATTTGGTAATGAGGATAGATATATTCGTGTATAATTTAAGTTAGCGAAAAGAATTGTTATATTTAGTATAGTTGTATTATAATGTTATCCATATGAATTATATATGTTTGAACATTTAATATATAAGTTAAAGAAAAATATACCCCAACTGCGAGGCCTATTTCCGCAGAAGCAAACAAGACTCCGAAGAAGGCTCCAGCACAAGCAAGGAAATCCATTTTATCAACCTTCCAAATTTCACAAGCTTTTTTTAGGTCAATCAGTCCTGGAACAGCCGAAAGAATTATTGCTGCTAAGATTGCTTTCGGAGTGAAATACAAAAGCCCTGTCAAAAATTTAAGTGACAACAGCACGGTGAGTGCCATCACTATGTTCGACACCATTGTTTCTGACCCTGCATTGTAGTTCACAGCAGTTCGTGACAAAGACCCTGCATCGTTAATTTCAACTTTGTCATCACCAAACACTATATCTTCTACATCAATTCCTTTCTCTCAATCATACAAATATATACCTGATGCAATATAGCAAGAAGTTAAGGATCCAACAATGTTCATTATGCCCCACGACACCACTTCTCTGTTGGGATCAATGCTGTGTCCTTTTAGAGATGCAAATGATCGTCCCACAGCAATAGATCCCTATGGTTGAACAACAAAAAGTGTATATTATACGATATTTAAAAGACTACATATAGATTATAGTAATAGAAATAGCCTTCGTACCGTGAGTGAAATAATAGCAATGGTCAAGCCTATTCTCATCAAATGACCCACAACTTTGCTATCAAATGTTAGCTGATTGAAGGAGCTTGGATTCAAGCTACCTCCTCCTTTGATTGGTCCCAACACTTCAACTCTGTAGTCCTTCATTTGAGGCTTGTCCACATTTATTTTGTACGCAATGATAGAGGATACGATAATAGAAAGGAGAGGAGCAACGTGTGACAACCAGATAAGTTTCTTGTTCCTTTTACCCTGTTTCGATTGTTTAGTGTTAGTAACATTCTAGTCCAAACTAGGAAAGTAAAATAAAAGTAGCAGCAGTGCTAACCAGGAATCTGGTGAATAGGATGAAGCATAGGAAGGAGAATCCAATAACGAAGTTGTAGGGATGCCACGCTGACTGCAAAACAAACAAAAGGAATGATTAATGAAGTTTGAGTTGTGATTAAATTGAAGGGTTTGTTTAATTTGCAATTGATCTGTGTATCTAATTACTTGGTTTTTGAAGGATGTCCAAAGAGATTTGAGGACGGAAAATAAAGCAGTTTTGTTGGTGAAGTTAACGATCCCGAATAATCCTCTCAGTTGTTGTAGTCCAATGCCCACTGCAGCTGCTGCCAAGAACCCTACGATCGTCGATTGGGAAATATATTCCACCAGAAAACCAAACCTGTAAAATGTCACACAGGTTAAAAACAAATAAAAAACCAGAATTATTCTTCTTTAAAACTCTGACACAATTTTAATATTTTGAGATATACAAATACGTAAATTTAATATTTTAATTAAATTTTGTTAAATTTATTTAATATTTCAAATAAACTAAATAAAATATAGTTAAAATAATTAAACTTTAACATCATTCATTATTCTTGTGTTTTTATATTTTTATATTTAGTTTACAACTTGTTCCAAAAAAAAAAAACAAAAAACGTTATAGCTTGTTAATCGAAATTTAGTTTTACGTGCCAAAATTCATATCCATGACGTCGTACAAAATAACTCATTTCTTTATTTTATTCAGAATCTACATACTGACAACCTTAGAAAGTATATACGGAATCCAGTGTTACATATAGTACTTAGCAAAATAAAATTAGTTTACACTTGGCAAGTTCTTTATTATTATATATTGTAAAAATATTAAAAAAGGAATAGTATTACAATATAATAATCCATGTTGAGGGAACATAATAAAACGTTAGAAGAAAATATTGACCTTAGGTGCACTTAAATAGTTTCGAAATATATATTCTTTATCATACTTATTATAACTTTCAAGACCTTATCTTTTTTATGCATTTTATAATTTCGTAATTAGAGGTTGTAATTAAGGTGACAATAGGTTGGACCTTCTCCTCCTTGCTCCTTCTAAAGAGTTTATCCTGGTATCTATCTCGTTACCTATTTTGCCATCTACATGAAAAAGTTATTTTGATACCGTTTTCAATTTTAACTTCCATTTGACACCAGATTTAATAATAAAATATTTTATTAATGTTATAAATATATATATATATATATATATAATATTATAATAAAATAATAATATTTTGAAGTGTTAAATGGTAGTTAGAGAAATTTTTTTTTTTAAATTATTTAAAAATAATTAAATATATACCCAAACAAAAATGAATCTTAAAATATATTAATCTAAATAAATATTTTTAGGGAAATATTAATATGAATAAATTTATCGTTTAAAAAAATCAAATAAATTGATCAAAGTATAATTTCGAAAAATTAATATATTTTAGAACAAATTTAATTTTCCAAGTATAGAAAAGGAACATTAATATGTATAAACTTAAACTATGTTACTCTTACTAATAACTTTATTATAATTTTCTTAAAATATCGAAACAAAAATTAATAACAATAATTATAACATTTGAAAACATAATATCATGATCATCCACTAATAGCGATTAAAATACCTTTCAACAAACTTTTTTCATTTTTTCATCTAGTGGTCACATCACATTTCACACACAAACCACAAAAATAACTTTGCAATTAATGAGAAATAATTATGACGATAGATATATAAGATAGCACACTGACCTAAAGAGGCCGAAAGCAACTTGAAAGATGCCAGCAAAAAATGTGACAGTGAAAACAAGCTTATTGTATTCAATAGAATCATGAATCGGAAGTTTCAATGTCTGAATCATTGAGGAAAGTAGCAGTGAATCTACAGATCCAGGTCCAATCACTATTTCCCTTGAACTCGCTAGCAAAGCATAAATAAGAGGTGGAACAATTCCTGTATCTGTGAAAATCAGTCATCATCATCATCATCATCCACTCACACCTTAATTAAAACCACATTCATTTTACGACTCCTGTCTCAAACCTTTTAACCAAACAAACTATGCAACTTACAGAGGCCATATTCTGGACTTAGCTGCGCCAATGTTGCATTTCCCATACACTGTAACAACGTTGGATATAGTTATAATCATAGTTAACTAGACATTAGTTTGAGATATGAGCATTTATAGTATGTGTTGTGAACCTGAGGAATGGCGAAGATTGCAAGGGTTAGCCCGGCCATGAAATCGCACTTGAACTTTTGAGCATTGTAGTCTTGGAATGAAGCAAGAATGGGAAACACGTTCTGGAAGAAAGCAAAAGCGCGTTTGGAAAAGGGCTGGTTCCTGAGAGAAGAGAATGTGTTTGGTTGAGGATGTGGTAAGAGGATGTCCTTGACGTTGTCCAGAACCTGACGCAGCATGGAGGGTGGATCTGGAGGATTTAGCACCCACTGAGACTGATGAGACATGTTGGTCTCAATGTCCAAAACCTCTTCTAACGTGCTTTTGTTTGAAGCTACCATCTCTGAGTTACTAGAGTTCCTGCACATTTCAGGAACCTAGTGCTGTCAGAGAAGGTGCTTCAGTTCTTCACACTTTCTAACTTCTTTTGGACGTGTATTCTGCTTATTATATTCACAATCAAGGGCAAAATGTTTGGACCAGGGAGCTTCAATTTTTCCTTTTGTTTAATCCACAAATTGGAGCATATATGAACCTTTACTCGAATCATCTTCGCATGTGAATATTGTTTTTGTATTATTTTATAGAAAAAAGATTCATCTTTCCTTACAATATATCTTAATTATTTTATCAAAAAATTAACCAAATTATTTGTGCATTTGAGGCTTATATATGAGGAAGAATATGCAATTGTGAACAGAATTTATTGAAGTGATTACTTAAGTTAGTAAAGTCCACAAAATTGAGTGATATTTCCTATTTACAACAAGTAAAAAGATACTATTTTATAAGTAATTATTAAAAAAAGGTTAAAAATCACACATGAAAATTTATATATTACAAAATTTTGAAGAACACTTCTTGTGATTCCAAATGCGTTTTATTTAACTTTTTGAATTGATAAAAAAGAAGTATTTTATCATTACTTTAATGAGAACCATAGTTTGAATAGGTTAAAGTAAAATATTGAAATTATAATCAATTGCTAAAATAATATTTTTATCATTGTGACAACATGAAAACTAAATTTTACTTTTTATGAAAAAAATAAAGGATTAAATATATTTTTATCTTTTAACTTTGATCTTGCTGAAACTAGAATTAGTCCCTTTTTAAAATTTTAATCCAATTTAATCCCTCAGTTATAGAAATAGATAAATTTATTCTTTTTAACCAAATTTTATTAAATTTATTTAACGTTTCAAATACAGTATTATAATATTTGAATGTGTTTATATCGTTTGACATATTTTTGCTTCAATTAAAATATTAAAAAAATTTGGTTTAAAAAACTAAATATACAATAAGAAACTAAATTAATTTAAAATTAAAAAAAAACTAATTCTAACTTTTACTAAAAAAAAATAAAGAAAAAAACATATTTAACCCAAAAATAAACTTAGAATGATTTATTTTTGAAAGAAACTTCAATGAATATATCTATAGAAAAAATCGTTTCTTGTTAAATAAACTTTATAATATTATAGTAGTAAATTATAAAAATGTCAAAATGAGTTTGTTATGATTTTTTTATATTATATATATGAATGCTAGCTGTGATAACGAGGCAGTAAAAAAGAAGTGAAAAGAATATAAAGAAGCGGCGCAATGAATCTAATTGATTAATAGAGTCTGTGGAGCCATTATTTTAAAAGTTTGGTGAAAATTGATATGTGTCTCTGAATTTAATGTTGAGGGCGATTACACATTAAATATATTTATTAATTTATTTATATTATCCCGTGCACGTGGTTACCGCTTTCTAATTACAATAATATTTTTGAAGGTTTCGATAAAAAAATATATGTTTACAAAATTATAAAATTAATAAAAAAAAAATTGCCTGGTAAAATGCCAAAAATCTCATCTATGCTCAAAGTTATCAATAACATTATTTAGTAAGCAAGTGTTCAAATAAAGCATTCAAATGAGTTAATTGTGTTTCGTATGCTAAAAGAACACACAAAAAGGAGAGAACAACTAAGATTATGTCCATGATTAATCATATGGTACACTCTATTAACTTCATTAAAAAATTATTAACGAATTTATGATTAATCATATGTAAATGATTAGTAAAACAGGCTGGCGTAATATTTCAGTGTGACCTAGCAACAAGTAAAAAAGAATCTCGCAATAAGAAAACACCACTCATCTATTAAAATAAAACTTATTTTCCTTCTCACTTATTGACAAGCCGTTTCTGGTTAAATTAATATTAAAATTAAAATAGTCGAAATTAAAATGCAATAAATATTTGTGAATAATAAATATCATTTAATATAGAAATAAACAACCTTTTATTTGTAAGAGAAAAAATGAATATATAAAGATAGTAAAATAAAGTATTTTTCAATATGAATCTATATATTTATCGCTATCAGCATTAAAAGAAAAAATAAAATGCATGTCCGTTCTTGATGCTGAAAGAAAAAAGGTCCATAAAAAGATATTAATCTATATTTCAATTTGTGGAGCGTGAATATGCCTACTTAAGCAATTAAGGAGACACTTGCGTGCTATAAACAACTCTTTTTTTTTCACTAATTTATTTGTTCTTCATATATATATATATATATATATATATATATATATATATATATATATATCGATTAAGTTTAATTTTGATAAAATAACTATATAAATATCAGGTTAATTGAACTTTTTTCAACATAATTTATCAAATTAATTATTTTCATATGTGTGGTTTCAATTAATTAAATAAAACTCTTATACTTTAAAATAAAAGATAAAAGTATATTTAACCTTTCTAAACTTTAATTTTTGTGTAAATTAATTTTCAAATTTTATCTCATTTACCATATTCAAATTAATAGTTCAATTTCATTATTTCTATAAGTAGCATTTAGAAATTTAATTTTATTCTCTTTAATATTTAACGTTTATTAAATTTTAAAATATTTTTATATGAAAAAGAAAATTAATAATAAACTATTGAAATTCAATGTAAATTATTTAACTAAAAACATTAGAAAAAATAATTTATAAAAAAAATTCGAGGTGTATATTTCTAAAAACAGTGAAATTTAGGGATAAATTATACATAACTAAATGTATAATATCAGTGGTAAATATTAATACAGTATTTTAAATAATAATCTATATTCTTGACGCTGTATATCTTAACTATAACGTAATCATTCTGAATTAAATATATATCTTTTTTTATAAATTTGTACTAATTTTAACTTAAATAGTATTATAGATGTACTAGTTTTTTTCTTATACATGGCTGTAAAATTCAAATTAAAATTTAAATAATAATTCAATAATATCTTAAAAAATAGTTTGTGTTATAATTAAAATTAATATAACATATTTAATATTATATTCAAAATTTTCTTTTAAGAAATATATTTCAGTAAAAATTATTGTATTATAATAGTAATATGTCGTTTCAGTCACTAAAGTAACTTTTTAAAAACAACGACATACAGCAGTGTTGTTAATTATTTTTTTCCCTTGTATGTGATTAATTTTATTTTATTTTCTGAACGAGGTAAAATTGTTCTTTATCTTTCCTGTTTTGTAACTATTTAGCCTTTCGTGTTGAACTGGGCTTTTGGGCCTCAAAGCCCAACTTCCCACGTAATAGTGTCCCAATTCCTTACGGGCTTACAAGACCAATGCTTCTTTCTCTGGTGGTAGCCTAACATTCTAAAAAGAACACTGTTTTTAAGAATAAAGTTTTTAATACACTTAATAATTATTTTCAGTAATTGATTCAATTTATAAAATAAGGAAATATTTTTATTAATTAAATTATAAGATTCACCAAATTTTGATGATTTTCATTAAATTTAAGCAGGGAAAGAAAATGTGTTTTATTATTAGTATTTAAAATTGTTATTATAGAAATTAAAATTTGTGGAGCAATTAAATTTATTAGATTTTAAATTATCTAGACACTGAACTATGAAATATTAAAATACCATTAAGTTTTTTTCTGCTTTTAACACATTGCGTTTAATTTGTGAAAAGGTTGTAAAAATCTTTCTCAAATGTTCTTATAAATATAATTTTACTATAACATTTCTGTCTTCCTTTAGTTTATTAACTAAACAAAAAGCTATTTAGTTATGAAACTGATTTCTAATTAGCTTACAAAAATAAAGTGGCATATATTTAATTTTTTAAACTTCAAAAAGAGCAAATAATTGTGTCTTATATTATGTTTACTATATAGATATATATTATAAAATATCTAAATAAAATAAATTGAAAAGTTGATTTTATATATTACACAATAATCAACCTATTGTCATTTCACCGGTAAAAGAACTTTTAAGGTTTGTTATTTTGGGCTTTAAAGTATGTTGAAAGTCTCATGTCATAGTAGAAAATGTTAATTTGATGTATATTGTCTTTTAAACATATGTCAATTAATGTTTGTTGAGGAAGGAAAACATTCGTTAATTTGTGAGTTATTTTTTTAAATTTTGCACCAATATTTTTATCCATTAAAATCATAAAAAAATAATATATAATTTAAAAACACACCACAAAAATTTATAGAAATTTTAAAGTAGTTTGAGTATCTTAAAGGTACAAAGCATGGTTGAAAAATACTACAACACAAAAAATATATTTTAGAATTTGTGATCATTTTGAAGTTTTTTATTCTAAAATCTTCATAACTCTGAATCTATGACCAATTATAAGAGTATTTTTTTTTTTATCAACATAGTCAAAGAATTTACATAATTCAGTTATAAGAGACATCTTATTTCTATAATGCTTAACCACTTAACGTTGCAAACTTAGGTGAACCGTATACACTAATGTGATTGATAAGGCTCCGTTCTTTTGAGAGGAAAGATTAGAAGGAGAGGGAGAGGAAGAGATGGAACGAACTAGAGGGTGAAGTTGATGCTGTTCCTTTTAAGGGATTAAAAGGTGATTTTAGAGTAAATTAAAAAGTGAAATTCGTAAAAATTTGTAATTGAATTGAGTGATGTGACATTAAAATAGATAAAAAAAATGAGATTACCAAAATATCCCTAATGTTAAAAGTAATATAAAATGCTATATATATCATTTAGAATAATTTATTTAATTTATATTAATTGTGTGAAATAATAAAAATATATATAAAAAAATGAATAATCAAATTTATTTAGTATGAACATATTTTTTAATTTGATAATGTTTGTTAATAATATAGGTAACGTTTTTTTTTCTTTTTTTCAAATTTTATAGAATTATATATTGTTTATATATTTTTAACTTTTAGATTTTTATATGTTTATTAATAATAAAATTTTATTTATTTTTATTAATAAATTAAAACTAAATTACATACATTTATTTGTTAAAAAATTAAAATCGATAAATATTAATAAATTAAGTAATCTAAATTTTTTAAAGTAAATAATATTTTTACATGGTGCGTAGAAAAAAAACATATTAAAATTGAAAGACACGAATAAATAAAAGTTATTCTTTTATTATTTTATTAAATGATTAACAAATAATTCAAAACAAAATTTTATTGGAAAATTTATTAACAAAATAATTTAAAATTAAAAAATAAATTTATGTACAAATTACAAAATTAAACATACAAATAGTTTTTATATATTAAATACGATTAAAATAAATTGTAAAATTAATTTAAACACGTGTAAAAAAATGACGAAGATAAAAGAGTTAAAAAATAAATATAACGAGGATAAAATGATTGTATCTATCACCTTCTATTCTCTTCAAAAATAGAGGGATGAAATCTTTTAATCATCAGTCTATTTCATCCTTGTTATTCCTTGTATTACTCCAAAAAGAATCAAGTGATCATCTTTCGTACCTTTTTTTCCAATCCTCTTAATCAGTAAATTCTCTTAAAAAAAAGGACTTATAGGCTGAAAAGTTTTGTTTGAAATTAAAGGAAAATAAATTTTATGTAACAACAAAAGATGCATCTCCTATACGCTTATGTCTGAATCATCGGTTTCCAAAGACAAATAATATTCATGTTGTTGGGTGGACAACAATAGCAGCGAATGTAAGAAAAGTAAAGAGTGAATTTGATTATAATGCGAATATCTCGATTTCATAGAACATAAATCTTCTTATATGTCCAATCAACTTAATTTAACCCTCCTTTTCGTGTTTATCAAAATTTAACTAACTTTTAGGTATAGAAAGAAGCAAAATAAGTGAGGTCCAACCACATTCATTAGTGTCACAGCCAAATCTTAAACATGATCCAGCTCTTAAACTACAACAATACAACACTAATTAACTTCTTTCAATGTCTTGCCACCCACTACTAATTAATATATACTACCCAGCTTTTACTTATCTTGATGCCTTTGAGAATGAAATATATCGTTCTTAATTTTTGTTTAGCCAGTTCTTTAGTAAGATATACATATGGTATACTTACAGAAAGAAAAAGTAAATAAATTTTATATAATATAATATGAGGAGCGAGATGAAAAACAAAATGATATATAATAGAGGTTTATGAAAAAAAAAAAATGCATGTGTATAATTGATCGTGTGCTACCTACCTATAACATATATCATGATAACAACTTGATCTCCACAATCAACGGTTGAGATGAGATCTTTCACTTTTTTGTTATAGCTTAATTAAAACGAAGTAAGCATTAGGATTGACACCTCAAGTTTATCTTCCACCATTGCTTCTCACTCACACACACTCACTCGTGCGTTCGTGCGTGTTGTGTCAAGTCTGAACTCAATTCCATTCTTCAGACTCTCTCTCTCTCCCTCTCTGTTTCTTGGAAGCAGTAGTGTTCATATCTCTCCATGGCAAACATGTTCTAACACAAAACAACACGAGAGGAGAGGAGGAAGAGGAAGGGCAAGAAGAAGAAGATATGCTACTTGGAAAGCGCCCTCGCCCACCGATTATGAAAAGAACTACCAGCATGAGTGGTGGCATGGCCGTGGAATCGCCGACAACCGACGAGGAACTCGTCTCTGATAACCCTCACCATCATCATGAACCTAACATCAAAGTCGATCCACTTCTTGTTGCCATGGAAAGACATCATGAATTGGTGCCTCAAAATCTTTCTGAGGCCAAAGGGTCATCTTATGAATTATATGGGCAACGTTCGATGGGCATGGTCATACCACTTTCCCCGACAACCTCAAATAACCCTCGTCACAGTCACAACCACACAACAAACACTGTCATAAACACTACTTCTCACTTTCTTCGGACTTGTGGCCTCTGCAAGTGTCGCTTGGCACCCGATCGACGAGACATCTATATGTATAGGTATGTGCATGTATATTGGGTTTAAGGACGCTGGGTTGTGGTGATTAATGATTAATTTTGTGAGTGAATTTAAGAAAATGGTTTGGTTAATTTATAGATGTATATATATTTCAGGGGGGATACGGCATTTTGCAGTTTGGAGTGTAGGGAGAAGCAGATGAAGCAAGATCAGAGAAAAGAAAAGTGGAAGGCAGGGTCTAACAAGGAGCACCACCGTGCATCACCACCACCCGCCAAGCCTTCCACCAAAGGTGAAACGGCTGCGTGTAATTGAACGTCATTACAAAATAATAAACATAATTAATTAAGGTTAGTATATATTTCAAGAGGCACCTAAAACCGGTTCCTCATCAACAAGCCTATTATCCCCTATATCTATCTATCTTCTCTCATGGTGCCTCCATATATAGTTCTTAATTTCACACCTATGGTACTAATTCTTATTCCCATACTTCTGATTACCAAATTGTACGAAAGGTGTGCTAAATGTTGCTGTATTATTGCCTATGTCAATTTCAATATCTTTCAATATCTAAATTCCCCCCTATATATGATCACATGTCTTTTCCTGGTGTGGTTGTTGTTGCATTTAACTCAAACCATTTCAAACATCTGCAAATGGAAAGGGGGAGACTCTATTAATTCTTACCATAGTGTTGCTGGTTTTTTCTTATTCACTTAAAACGATGGTGAATTACATATTTTTCTCGAGATAGCTTGAACCAAAGACTTCATTCAACTAATTAACAGATATTATACTCTTGAAGAAAGTTTATTATTTATTTCATTCTCATAATAATAATAATGTCTCAATAATGCAAGTTGGTTTAAGTACAAGAAGCTTAATTTTATTTAAATAAAGTTGCCTACGTATTCAGATTATTAATAGGTCTTAAAAAACTCAATCCCTTTAAACGCGAGTTTACTTATTCAACCTATAAACTGATTGAAGCATAATTTTTTAAAGCAACCCCATATCAGTATTATATAAGTATTAGTAATAGTAACGCTGCTAATATGCTCTACAGTGTGAAACATTTTAGGGAAACTTTGATACATGATAGTGATGACGGAAACATGAGTTCCGGTGTTGATATAATAATCGTAAATAATGAATGAGTGGGAAGAATAAAAATGATGCAGTATACATCAGTGACATATTTTGAGTGTTTGTGACGTAGTACGGTAACACCATATGTCTAAACTTATTGCGCTACTTTTTCAAAGTGGTAAACCTAATGGAGAGGCAGTTGACAAAAATAAATGAAACAATAACATAAATGTTGGACCTACATTTAAATCGTAATAGCGATGGACATCAGGTACCAAACAAAAACAAGAATCTCAAGTGTTTATATCTATTGATCTCCCTAATGGTAGATCTGAGGGGCACGTAAGCATGCACATTCTCTCTTGTTCTTTTATTTTTTTTTTCTTTTTCTCCGAAATAACTAAAAAAGTTCAATGAATGAAGGAGATTGATGGTACATCAATCAACTCAAACATAATCCTAGGTAGATCCATACGTGAACTTCGGTAGGTGGTGATGCCAAGTAGCAGCACTCTCCTCCTCCTCTTCTTCATGAAAACATTCTCGTCATGAGGCATGTAATAATACTAAAGAATTACAGAACATAGTGGTATATGTTTAGTTAAATTAATGTAGTCGATGATGGAAGTTTGAAAAAATGAGAATAGGACAAGATGTGTAGAATTATGATTGAAACTGAAACAGACTGAAATGGGGTTTTGTGGTGAAAGGGAAGGGTGTAGGGACAAGGGGGGGTCCTTTCCAACACAGATAAAGTCACAGGTCTTTTTGTCACAATGGGACCGATGGAGTACTCTTCACATTAATTGGCCATTGTTGCTATGACTCTACATGCATTGCTGAGGTCCCCCCATTAGGGTTTATTTTGAGATGATGGAATAATGCATTGAAGTGATGATGCTTGATGCTTTGTATTTTGGCTGGAAAGTGAAAAAATAAAAGGAGGCAACAAAGCAAAAAGGTGTGAGTGTGAAGCGCACTAGATGTGGTAATAAATTAGGGTTCACTTTTTAGGAGGCCCACAGGAGGAGAAGGAGATACCTAGTTCAAAAACCCCATCATCTCATTTTAAACTGCGGTCCAATCATCTCATACTTGAATCACAGACACAATCTCATAATGTTCAGGCAGATGTAGATGGCAAAATCTCATATTTAAGATTCTCTTTCCACCCTTTCTTCATTGCTCTGTCTTTTTCCTCCCATTGCAACCTCCAACACGATTTTATCACAATCCATCTCCAAACAAATAACTCTCATGAGTTGTTTCATTTGTCCCTTCTTAACAATAATCTTTTCACGTATCTTTTTCATTGGGAATGTCAAATACATAATTACCTCCTCAACATAGCAACACTGAGAGATTTAGCAGTACAGAAATTGATAAATTATTTGCAAGACCCTATTCATTCTTGAACATTCATTTAACATTTTAGAGATTGTGGTGTGTGAGGTAAGGATTTAAATGAGTTATTGTCTAATAAAAGCATAAATAAATCATGTCAACGTTGCTTATTTCCATTCATCTAATTTCTCTTTTTTTAGCGACTCATAATAAATAATAAGCGAGAAAACAAATTCATAATAAACGAAAACCAAGTTTCTGTTTCTTATTTATCAAAGGTAGTTGATGGCACCGACATGATATTATTTTAGTCGATAAAAATATGTATATACTCATTTAAAAGTATATTTAAGAGATTTTACGTCAATGAATTAGATTTAAATATAATCTCTAATAAAAACTTAGATATAGTAAGTACTTTTGACCTAAAAGAGAGTAATTTCGGTTTTGAAGACCAACATATGTGTATTAATAATAAATTATTTACTATAAAATAAAAGACTTGGACTTTCACACGCGTGTTATCTAAGAAGTAAGATCCATTCGAGAGAAACCCTATGAAAAAGTGAGCAATTATATGGATTCATCTTGCGGAACCATGATTTAATATATCGGACCGCTTTATTTTCACCGAAAACTTCACCTTGAAAGACATAGGATCCAATTTTGTGTCTATATATGAAGAGTTTACTGAATACAAGTCCCTCATTTCTAGCATAATTTGCACTAAAACGACCCAAGAGAATCTCCATAACCATGTATATGCTTCTCACACTCTCGTGTTACTCACCATTTCTAATTGTTGTTCTGGAACAAAAAAACAATGTACTATGTTCTTTTTAGTTTATTGTCCCCATGTCATTTATCTTTGTCAAAATTTGTTTTCTATCCATTCCATATCCTTCCATGCATTGTTGGAAGTGTCACATCGACTAAGAGATAAGACAAATTCATAATATATAATTAAGTGCAATCCTCACCTTATAAGTTGGTTTTGTGGGGTTGAGTTAGGTTTAAAACCCACTCTTAATATGGTATAGAGCCAAATTAGAGTCTATCCTAGCGAACTTTCTTGGACATTATGTTCCACCCGATATCGGACCGCTAACGGACTATCCACTAATTTCTTGTGCATGTCCCATGCACAAGATGGATATACCTCGGCGTGAGGGGGTAAACCAGTTTTGTGGGATAAGTTAGGACTTTTTAACATGCACCATTCTATCAAATCACTTATAGTTATTTTTTCCTTCACATCTTTTTAATATTCCTTTACCAAATAGATTTTCTTTTATCCCCATCATCATATTACGATGATAGCACTTTAAGTTTATTTTTGAAAATTTTATCTACAATTACATAGTTTATGGCGACCTTAAAGTACCTCAAATTTTGTAACAACAAACCTTCACGATTTGCTTACAACTACAAATATTTCAAGAACTGTGGGAATGATTTACCATCTGGGCCAGGCTCAAAATTTTCTAACGAAAGTGAAACGAAGGAGGGTATGCTGTGCTTTCTGTGCGTGGTGGATAGCTTGAGAAACATTGTGCAGAAACCAATCAAACGTTAGTACATGCTACAAATTAAGAAAATATAACATTCTTAATATACAAGACCAGGAGATTGACAGAAAACCTGATGAAACCTTGAGTATACAACCGTTAATATATATATATATATATATATATATATATATATATATATATATATATATATATATATATATATATATTCAGAAACAAGCTTTTGAAAATAGCAACCTGAAATGGCATAAAAGTGTGTAAAGGATGTCCTTCATTTGTTGGTTTGAGACAATGAAAGAACACAAATATAAAGGAACAGAATTGTCATAGCCATTTTGAATTATGTAAGGGTGCAAACTCCAAAACTTTGCTGGCTTGAAAGTGTTCATTTGTAAATATCGCTGCACACAAAATCCTAAGGTTGGAGTCTGACACGGTCCATAGCTGAAATAGGCAGCAATTACCGCAATGAATAACTTCATCAAAGTTTAAACAAATAATGTTGAGATGCAAGTAGATCTAGAGAATATATTGCAGCTTGCATACTATAGGAGGCAATGCATGTCAAGCCTAGGAACCTAACCAATCTCAGATCCGGAATGCATAAAGGAACAAGAATAGCAGAACAGAACAAAACAAAACACGACAAAGACATGATGATAACATAGTCATTAATTTATTACAAAGGGATTAATTGCTACTTGAATAAAACATTGAAAGAGAATCAAACTAGTATATCGTATCACATTACTAATTGTTCCAAAAGCTTCAGCTACAAGAAAATGGATTCGTGATATGTACCAAGTTGAATGGTCTCTTTCTTTTGGGATTTGCAGAAAAAGAATCGGGCTTTAAGCATTGGGAATTTAGACATTAGCAGCCTCGTGTGGTTTGGTGGTTTCAACGGTCTGACCTTTCTAGTTATTTTAGTTTTCTAGTCTAGGTTAGAATTAGGATTTTCAATTCTAGTGTAGTTTTAGTTTAATTCATTGTTCCCGTAGTCAATTGGGATCAATATACACATTTTTGCATCTTCTTATGTTCAATTTAACAAGTTCTGCATAGTAGATTAGGTGATTCAATGTTGCTGTCAAAAGTGCTGTCACGTAACACTGGTTTTTGCTGCCAACTTTGGTTTGAGCTGTGATTCTTGTGTTGTTAAGTGTTCATGCACATTTCATCAACATTATACTAGTGATTTTAATAATTATCATGCATTCATATTACATATAACTCAAAATTGCATCTTAAACCATGAATATATAACTCAAAATTGCTTCTTAAACCATGAAGTGCATATGCTGTCAAAACTGGACTTTGCTGCCAAATCTGTACAAGTGGTTTTAAAGTGTAATTTTGAGAATTTTGAGTTTTAAGTGAGTTTCACATTCATATTTTAGATATTTTTAGGTATCCAGAAGTGTTCCATCATTCATACATGCATAATTCACTGTTAAGTTCATTGTGACATTTCATCAAACACTTAGAGGACAATAGGTTTTGTTTTAGGCATTTTATCAAACAGTTTTTGTTTTGGATGTTATGCATTGTTTTATTCATTTTTAAAATTCAAAATAAGTTTAAATATGTTTTTTTGCACATTTTATGCATTCATATAGGATTTCCATTCATTAGAACTCATTTTAGGACGTAAAATCATAGAGTTCCTGTGCATACACCATGCATTCTGGATCTGTTTTTAGTCCAGACATAGGAATAAATTCATGCATCATTTTAATAGAATTTTGGGACCATTTTAGAGTTGTTTATAGTATTAGAGAGTAATCCCCTACCTCTGTCTTCACAAAACAGATTTCACATACAAAAAATCATTCATCACTTTGGTTTTTTCTCCGGATCAATACCTTGGTTGATCCGTATACTTCATTAAGGGTAAAACTGAGTTTTTTCATGAATCTTACGCGATTAAAGGTTTATCAAATGGCGCCATTGTCGGGGAAATGATCAGTTTTGAACAATTGTCTGATAATTTGTTGTGTTTGATAGTCAGATATTTTAGTCCATTGATTTTTGTATATAACCACTGTTTTGTATAGTTTTCCTGTAGCTAACATTTCTGTTTTGAGCTTAAGAGTGTATGACCAGATCAAAGTCAGGTCCATTATTCAGATTTGGTCTTGAGATTAACATAATTTTGAAATTGTTGAAGAAAGCTAAACTGAATTAGAGATTGACTTCACTGCACCTGCTGTAAAACCAGAAATTGCTGATTGTGAAGATATGGCTGGACAGCAAGAGAGGACTTTGAAGAAGCTTGCTAATCAGGACATTGGATATTGATGAGTCCCTATTTTGTTGTGTTTTTCATAACTAATAGCACTTCTTTTGGGTTTAGTTTAGTCTTAATTTTCTCTTTTTAGTATAAATTTGATTTTCAGAGTTAAATTCCTAGTTTTTACAAATTTGTGTTAATGGAGTAATTTTAGATATAATTTTAGTTTAATTCTGATTTTTGGTTAATTTCTAGCTTTGCAAATAATAAAATTCAGATTTCATAATTCCATGCAATTTTAATTTCCTGCACTGCTTTTACAGTTTACAGCCTTTTGAGTTAGTTTTCCATGCAATTTTAATTTCCTGCACTGCTTTTACAGATTCATTTATAGTTTTCCGAATTTACCATTCTGCGTTTAGTTCATTGCACGTTTACATTCATTGTTTTATTACAATGCTTTCTTCCTTCTACGTCAGAGTTTTAAGTTCTATTGATGAATCCTTGGTTCTCACTTTTGCACCTTAATTAGACACAGTCGTGGATTCATGCTGAAGTTTAGTGAGTATAAAGTGACCGCCTATACACCAAGGACTCAGAAATGATCCTTGGCTTGCAAGAGTGAAGCATAGTGAACATTAATTCAACTTTGGAATTCTGGTTTAGATGGATTTTGCAGTTTACATTCCTGTCTCTATGAGCGTTTCTTTAAATTCCAGTTCTGCAAGTGAGTTCAATTCCAACACTTAATATCAAATCTGTTTTTACGTTCAACAGCACATGTTAATCAATTGAAATTTGATCCAAGCATTTGATTCCATTTCTAGTTCAGATTTATCAATTTTCCAGTTTGACAGTTAAATTCGTTAACTCACGCGCCACTAGTTGTAGCTTTGGTTTGAATGTTGAGTCTTGATTTCTGCTTTTAAATTCCAGTTCCAATTACTATTTTGCTATTGTTTCTGCATTATATTCATGCTTATAAACTCAATAACAGGTTAAATTCTCAGTTTTTAGTTCTTACCTGATTAGTTAGGTTTTCTAGTTTTCTAGTTTGCTAATTTTAGGAATTTGATTCTGCACTTGTTCTTTTTGATTATTCTATGTTTTAATGTTAAATTGGAATTAGAATGAAGTGGCAGTTCCAATTTCAATTTTTCTCTGTAACATTCATCTAGTGTGAACAATTTTATTTCTTTGCTGGTTATATAATCTTCTCAAATTTTACATTCAGGAATAATTCTTGCCACACCATGTACAAAATAAACTCAAAAGTGTGGGGATTCAAAATTTTCTGTTCGCTGCTGTTATAGCATTTATTATTCTGCTTATTACAGTTTTTTTTTTTATTTAAATAGATATAGGATAGTTGATTTTAATTTTTGTTTGCTGTTTTAGATTTTCAGTTCTGTTTATTTTTTATTTTTGTAGTTTATTTGGTTACATAGTATTCATAGGTTAGTTTTGTGAAATTTACTAAGTAGTTTAGAATCTCTTTTGTTCTATTTTTACTGAAGAAGTTTTAATAGTTTCTAATCTATGTATTTTGTAGATGAAGATTTTAGTAATTCGTGAAGTAGTTTGTTTTTGTGTGGTTGTTTTCTTTAAACAGGAGCAGGTTAGTTTTGTTTTCTTTTTCATTAGTCTAGGATTAGTTTTCAATTTTAGTTAGTTTTCCTTTTTCTAATCGTCTCCCATCAAAGACAAAATAAACTCAAAAGTGTGGGGGGAAGGATTTTAACAATTTGCTGCTGTTTTGCTCTAACTTGTTTCTATTTCTGTTTTTGATTTCTATCTGCCGTTTTAGATTAGTAGTGTGATTAGTCTAGTCTAACTAATCTTTTTTTCTGTAGCCATAGCTAGTTGCAGGATCAAATTTTATTTCTTTTTGCTAAATTGAGTTCACTAACATGTTCTGTTTTCAAGTTCTCAAATTTGGTTCTCAAGTTTTTGCTGAAGTAATTCAGTTTACCAATTTTTGTGCCAACCCTGAGTTGTGTTGACAGTTTTTACCGAGTTATCTCGGCTTACTAACATTACTAACATTTTTTTTTATTGCTTCTAACATTGTTTTTGTTGATATCTGCTGACAGGATTTAATCACTATTTTTTTTACATATGTTTGCTGAGTTGTCTCAGTTAGTTACTAGCCCACTAACCATTGCATATGGATTCATATTTTAGATGCATTGTGAAAACACAAATCACAGTAATTAGTAAACTCCGAATTTCTTTTTTCTCATAAGAAAAAAGGCTTTATATTGGGGATTGCCTCTGAAAAATGATAAAAATAAAGGGTAGTAGGAGAATAAACAAAAAATTCGGACGGACACAAATTATACATCCATTCATGCACCTAGAAAAAACAGACATGCCCTGCTCTAAAGCATTCATGAGCAGAAGCAACCAAATTACACTTGAAAACATAACCAAACATATTGACAGAAAACATTCAAGCCGGCACCCCAAGAAAGTTTTGCTTCTAATCCATGCTTCACTTGTACTCAAGAATCATGTTATTCTCTGGGGCAAGTCCAACACAAGCTCTCAGAATGTTTTCCAGCATGGCACGCTGCTTCGACAATGCATTCACCACTGGTGTACCCGGTGGAACCTGTGATAGTTATCTCGTGAGTCAATTTGCCAAATTTAGAGAAAGAAAGAATAGGGGATAAAAGGGAAATTCACTTAACGACTTCAAAATTGAAGCGATTGTATCTCCATAATAAGCTTCCCACATGTTCCCCTAATCTTAATTTCTATTTAAAATACAAACATGTGGACTTAACATTGAATAAGGTTAGATTAAACTCACCAAAGGAGCCTTGGTCAGGTAACTGAGAATGGTAGCAACTGGGTGGAATGAGTGGAATTTTCCCTGCAGCAACCACCACAACACAGTGAACTCAGAAGTCAGAAAGCTACAAATAATATAATGACCAACACAATCAAGCAATTAAATTTAGCAATGCATGCAGACCTCCTTTTCAGCCTTGAACTGGATACGAGTGCTAAGCTCAGCAAGAAGGACCAAGTCTAAGATAATAGGAGCAGCTAAGAGAGAATCCTCGCATGTGTTGTGCAAAACAATGGTGCTCTTTCCACCCATGAATATCTCAGAAGTGTACTCATCCATGGCTCTCTTGCTGTCCCCAACGTAAGGCACATACTGTAATGGCAACAACAAAGCAGATAGAATCAAAGACCTGAGAAGAGAAAGAAACAAAGAAAAATAGGTGAAACAATATTTACCTTAATAACAACAACATGGTCAGGATGTTCACCGGGCTCATAGAGGAGGGCATTGCTGTTGACCATATCATCAACAACATTGCTCTTGGAGATTTCCTTGGAACGGAAGGTTTGTGGAGCAGAGAGATTCATACCATCATTATTTCCCAGATGGTTGTAACTAACTATTGATGTTGGCTGTCAATCGTCAACATAGAACACTTGAAAAAATCAATTTATTCCTACTTTTTTGTCATATAAAATTAGCACAATACAAAAATTCTAAACAAGCATAGAAAGAATACACTGTCCTAGTACAGAAACACCCATGATATGACATTAGTATAAGAACAATATACCTTGATACCAGCCCCCACAAGGAAATCTACCAGCACGGATTTCATCTTGGTCTGACCACTCTTAAAGTCATCTCCTCCAATCAAACTGTTTTTCTCGATGGCAAAATCAATCAGCCCTGATAGCAAGCAAAGTTAATATTGTATCAATTAAAACAATTTAAGTTGTGGGAAACTAAAAAGATAAACATCCAACCTGGAACAAAAGTGTTCTGAGGGCTTCCGTTGATGAATGGAACATTTTCCATAACACAAGCGATGGCATACAAGGTGGAGGGAGAAATCTCAGCCTCATTTCTGTCCAGAGCAGCCAAGAGGTTCTCCGTGGTGTCATTTAGACCCACAACCAAATTACTGTACCTCTCTGTGTTGGCAGTCCACAGGACAACCACCCTGTCCACTTTGGTGGCTGCTTTAAACTCCCTGATTTCAATGTCAAAATTTAGATAGGTTACAAGTATATAATCCACAAAGCATGCATGTAGATTGAAGTGGGGCATACTTAATGTCTTTGATGATTTGTGCAACTTGTTCTTTCTTTGTGCCCTTGATCACATTGTTGGCACGTTCTTCTTGGTTGGCAGCAATGAAATCTGGGTCATAGATTCCAGGGAGTGGAACCATGGATTCCATATAAGGCCTCAACTGCTTCTGCAAATCGATGTCAAACACCTTGGCCCTACCCATCGCATCAGCCAGGTTCATGTCACTGATATCCCATCCCCCAAACACAATGTCGTCAGGGTTAACCTGCCAAAACATTCAAAGAGCACCCATAAACTAAATTTATTAGCTAGCAAAATTCAAAAACACCTTAACTACAAGAAGTGGTTACATATAAAAAACTTCAACCCAAGACTAAATCTGATAAATCAAATAAAACGCTGAATCTTAATAATCATGACAGAATACCATTGGAAGAAGGCTCTTGAATGGAGCATAGATCTCCTCTCCCTGGAAGGACCCAACTCGGATGGCAGAAGCTTGGGTGAGGGAACCAAAATAATTGGCTTGTTGAATCTTGTCCTTTGTTGCCCATGAAATGCCCCTGCGGATCATAGAAAGCAAAATGACCCATTAATGTTAGCATGCAAAGGCTCCTCTTATATCTATACCAAAAGCCAAAGGCTAAGAAGAGAAACTAACTCTCTGTTTGCAATAACACCACCGGTGAGGGTTGAACCGTTGTTTCCACCCCACCCCACAAGCATTACCCTGACAATTGATCAACATGCAAATGAATCAGAAAATGAGAAATGAAAAATAAATAAATAAAAATTGAGTGAGGGTTTGGATCTAGCAATAAGAAAAGGAGATTGATTTGAGAGCTAACCCCAATTTAGGGACATGGGTGTTGGTTTTAAATTCATATTTGACGGATTTGGGTTTGACAATCCACTGATAGGTGCCGTTCCTGTTCTCGTGAACAAGCTCGGTGGTTTCGTAATTATAGACGGACTGAATCTCGGTCTCGGTGTACTTCACATTAGGACTCTCAACCTTAAAATTCTCAATGAACATTTTTACCAGAGATTAAGAATGAAAAAAACGAAGAAGAGGAAATGAAGAAGAATCAAACAAAAGGGTAGGCCCTATTGCGGTGCACACCGAGAAGAAAGGTAGAAAGATTTGTATGAAAAGTTAGAGGGTGGCATGAATATAAGGGAAGTGGTTCCTATATATAGAGAAAGCGTGAACCTCGCTTGTACTTGACACAGTTTTTAGTATCTCTCAGACCAAAACACTCCCTTTCTCCTTCACTGTTACCTGTCCACTATTATTCCTTTTTTATTTTCATTGCATTATTTATTTTAATTTATCTTAATATATATATATATATATATATTTATATTTATATTTACATAATATTATTTTATTTTTTTTTTTATTTTTTTATAAGTTATAATTATTTTGTCATTTAATAAATCATTTTAGCTGATCCTAGATATATCATTTCTTCTTGTTACTAGTATATAGTAGAAGTGATGAGGGACAATTAATGATTAGAAACTGCCATTGCCTGAGAGAGAGATGATTCCATGTAACACTGTCATAACATAATCAAGAAAATCCTGTGGGAGATTACACCCCTTCACCAAGGTATAAAAGTTCATTTACACCCCTGTTTATACTCCTTCACCAACTATAAAGTCATTTGCAGCCATTTAATTGATTATTAATATTGGATAATCAATTAAAAGACAATTTGGAATTATTATTATTATTATTGTATATTAATCAATATATGAGATAAAAAAAATGAAACTATGAGTTGTTTCAGTATGATACTTTATTTATAATATAAATTAAAAATGATTGAAAAAATAGTTAAAGAATGAGGGTAAAATATGGAAGGAAGAGATTTGTGTTTAGAGAGAGAAGGGAATAGAGTGAAACATTGGTTGGGACCACTTCCTAGCGTTGTGTTTCTGAAACCAGATTCTCGAAAATTGGGGACACTCCCCGAATCTTAACCATTATTTTTACGTTCCAATTCAAGTCCCGTTCCTATATTGCACAATTATTTAATACGGACACGTGCCATTATTATAATAAGCTGCTCAAGCTGACCAGACAAATCTCCAACACAACAAAAAACACATAATTATTTCACTTTTAAGGTATATTATATATATATATATATATTATTTGTAATTTTTATTTTAATTTATAAATAGTTTTATCTTGATCCTTCTTAGGGTTTATCCAAACTAAATTATTTTATTTTTCTCAAGTTGTTTTTCAATAAAAATATGACATCAAAATTTTAATTTTCCAAATGAGATTCGTATCCACATTATGTAAGTAAAGTCGTGACCAAAACATACAGTTTTAATTACTTTTCTTTTCAAGTTAAAAATTGTCAACTGACAAAATTAATTTGAGAATTTTCAAAATCAAAACATTCCACTGACATTTTTATTATGTATATTCTCCACTTAGTTTTTAACTAATGTTATTTATGATAGTTATTTCAAATATTTTATTAATATGGTAGTATTTTTTTATAATTTACATGATTAGAAATCAAATAGTTATTGAAATTAAATTTTAATTATATCAATCCTTAATTTATGTAGAATAATAATTATATGGTTTATTTTAATTTTAACTGCAAATGTATAATTTATTTTATTAATTTAGTAAATAATTATATAATTTATTTTTAAATTAATATAAAGTTGATGATCTCTGTATAATTATTTGCTAATTACTTAAGGGTTATGATAGTTAAATTTTGATTTTTGTAAAATAATGACTTTTTATATGAAAATGTGAAAAATTAATGTTTTTTATTTTAGATATTTAATAATTTAAATTTTAATAAATATTTATTAATTAATTAAATTTGCAGCTAAAATTAAAATAAACTATATAATTATTATATATAATAAAAACGTTAATGTTTTGATTTAGGAAATTTTCAAACTCATTTTGTCAGTTGACAATTTTAATTTGAAAAGGAAAAAAGTTTAAAAAGAATTTGTTCAACACCAGCATGCTCCTATAACGAATTTCATTTAAAAGATTAAAATTGTGATGTGAATTTCATTTGAAAATTTATTGATGTGATTTTTTTTAATAATTTGAGTAACATAAAATAAAAAATCACGTATGTTGTAGAAAACTAATTTTATTTAAATCTATTAGTTTTGATAATTTATAAAAGAAAATATAGTAAGAAAAAAGCTTAAGTTTAATTAAATTTGAATCCAACATAACTAATCCTGTAGAACTGAAATTGAATATTTTAAAATTTATATTCAACTATTTAATTTATCAATTTAGTTAAATTTAATTAATAATTAATATGATAGACGATATAAATTTATATAACTTATTACTAAATTTTATTAAAATAATATAATATAATATTAAAATAATATAATATAATATAATATTAAAATAAAATTATATATTTATAAATATTAAAATATAAATTCGTTATATTTTATATGAAACTTTTTTTATATGAAACCCAACCATAATTATTCATTTACCCGGTTCAACTCACTGTATTGCTTACTTTTTCTTTTTTTCTTAGGATTCTCCTCTCTTTATTATTCCAAAAAAAAACTACAGCAGATAAATGTGTCAGATTTATTTCCGAACAGACTAACATTATCAGATAAAGTTAAAAAAACAACTGTACTTTCAATTACTTGTCTGATTTGTTCTCTTGTTGGTTCATTTAAGTATAGTACTGCAAATACGACATAGAATCACCAAAGTTTAGTATCATACCAATATATCCAAATTCAGTTTGTGTTTGGAAATTTGTTAGCCACTAATTTGGAACAGTAATCAAGCTCAAGTTTATTTAATTTTCCAAACTCAGATCATTCTCAGGCAATCACGGTTTGATACGTTCAGTTACTTAACATTATCCGGTATTATATTTTAATTAAAATTAAATTTAAATTTAAATACATAACGTCATTAAAAATAATAAATGATTATGTTATACTTGTCACTTGTAACCCTGATTCATATAATCCTTTGTTTGGTAAGTACACAAATTAGTAAAAGAGAAAATAAAGAATCGAGAACAAAAGAGAAAGAAAAGAAGAGTTTATTTGATTTCTCACGAGTGTTTCTTATTTTATATTTAAGGTATGGTCCAGTGGTATTAACTCCTAAGAAGACACATATATTATTAATTATGAAAAGAATTTAGTATCAAAAAATTTTACACATGTCTCATTCATGAATTCATAGTTTTTCTGTCTACTGTGTTCTAGTACCCATCCATATCCAAAAGAAACATAGAGGGTACATGTGATGTGTGATAATAAGGACAATAAATTAAGCTTAGGTGTTCATAGCATGGGACCCAAAAGTGTCAGAACCATGGGACTCATCAAAGTCACGAGACTTTGCCATGATGTCACCGCATCATGCTTATGTCGTTTCTCTGTCACCAATTACCAACCCTCTCATCAAAACCTATAAATTCATATCATAAAAAAAATTAGCTTAATTTAACTTCATGAAATAATATTTATTTCTAATTATATATTATAAAATAATTTTTTTTTAACATAAAGAACTCTAAATTTTGTTTATATAGAAGTCGAATTAAAATTGACATTTGCTTGATGTAAAGTACAAATCATGAACGATACTAGTCTATAAAGTTCTCCTTTATGGACCTTTTGCAAATAACTATGTACTTCTTTTAATTTTCATTATTTGACTCTCCTCACGAAATCATAAAAGATAGAGTATGTTTCGGGAAAGTTCTCTTAATTAAATCTTTGATGTGATTTAGAAACACTGAGTCTAATTACAATTTCATCCAAATTATTTTATTTTGACTTCCTCAGTAGAATTTAAAATATGGATAAATAAAATTAACACTTCAACTTCAATTTTACAGGTACACATCACGTACAATAATGTAAATTATAATCATCACACACGTGTTTCTCTCTATATACAAAGTGAAATAAATAATATTTAATATCTATTTGGAATAGTACATGGATAAATTACCTGTAGAAATATTACTTTAAACAGAGATCTCAATCGTAATTAATAACTTAAAATCAGTTATATTAAACTCTAAAACAAAGAAAGAAGTATTGTACACTTGAACTCTAGATGGGTACATTCTTCTTGTTTTCAACAAATGTACACTTGAAAATTAAAGATTGAACTTTAGGTGAATTTTTTGAATCAATTATAATTTATTGAAGTTATTAATTTTTTCCTAGAACTTTGAACTTTAGGAATTGAAAAATTAAATTATGTGAATTTTTTCTAATGTCTGGGTTTTATTTTAACAGCTAAAATTTTAACAAAAAACGTGTTTAATTTATTTTAAATTAATATGTTGTAATTAAATTTCAAATAATTTTTTAATACTGTTTCCATATCTATAAGATAATGATTTCATAATTACACATGTTTTCAATTTTAATTAATATTCATTAAGAACCGAGTTTGACAAAGATACACATATTTAGAATTTATTAGAAGGGCAGCAAAAGTTTATTTTCTAAAAGTAGAGGGAAAGGTTTGTGATATATGCACCACTAATTTGATTTGCGATGCATGCCATTGATGCTTTGTTCTTCTTTTTCCATTTTTTTAAGCAAACAAAGTTGGTGCCTTCTGAACCGCAAATACAAAAGTGTGTCTCCTTCCACAAAAAATAAAAGTTTTCTGGGCACAAATAGAAGCCACCACTCTTTTTTTCTTTTTCTTTCATTTTTATATTCTTTTCTGTGTTATGATCTAGTAAGCAAGCATCATTCTCCTACCACAATTATTTCTTCTCACTCATGTACTATATTTTACGTATTCAAGTGGTTTTTGAGTTGTTCAGGAAGTACTTTTGTGATTTAAAAACTATTTTTATCATTTTAACTGTTAAAATTAAGAGTTTTTATTAGTAAGTCAAGTCTATACACCTTTTTTTTTTTATAATTTGCTAATAGATTTAGTAAGATTTTTAAAATTTTTATAAAAAAAAAGTCAACCATAAACTTTCATAACTAAACTGCTTCCAAGTTCCAAAACTAAATTGAACTTAGATGGAAAATGTGAAGTGTTTGCAATGAGTTGCAAATGAAGCAGTGTATACATACTACAAGAAGTTTAGATTAATGAGTTAATTTAGATAAGAAGTAGCGATCACATCAGAGATTTTGAGCACTGCATATCATTGGCCTAAATTGGCAACATTTTTTGGATGCTTTCAGGTCTTAAAATTTCATGAGAGATGATAATGATGAAGAAAGCCTACACAAAAGCAGAGGCAACAAAGGATGATTTGCGTAGGTTACTGGATCACTGCCAAATAAAACAAAGAAACAAACAATAGTGGATTCAAATATTTTGAACATCGGAGATCAACAAGGAAACAGATTTTTTAAAGCAATGGAAATGACATTTCACCTGTTTAACCAATACAATGCTTCTAAAAACTGCACAATAAATTATCTCTTGTAAGTACTCATGCATGTGACTACACCAGTACTTTTTTTTTTTTTTTAAATTACGAATAAAGTAGTAGCTGTATATGAACTACCCAGAAGATGCTGAGTCAGGTTTTCTCAGAAGTGGAAAAACATGAGGATTAAGATGATTAACACGCTATTAATCACTGTGATCAATTTAACAGAGCAATGGTATCACCAACTAGGAGAACAAAATGCATTCCAAAAGGAAAATTTCAAACATTGAGACCAGAATCACATGGTGTAACGTAATAAGTTGATTTTCCTATAAATTCACACAAGTGCAAGTGAGTACTAGCTAAAGGAAACAGTGAAACAAAACTAACTTATAATTGGAAAGTTTAGTTTGTTGAGAAAGAAAAAATGCAAGGATTTTGTTGCTTAATTATACAGATGATGTTTCTATGTCAGAGAAACAGTAATATTATAGAGATGGTCCTTAATTATAAACAATGGATGCTAGTGGTTTAATACATGTGACTCATAATGAAGTTCTGAATTCACTGCTTCAATTATTTGGCTTTTCTACCAACTCTGTGCTTCAATTATTTGGCTTCAATTATGCACAGTGTTCAGACTTTAAGTAAAATTTTGTGTATTGCGCATAAAGCAACGGTGCATGCTTCAATTATATACTTTGATGTTATCAAATATACTCTTGGATTGGGCTTTAATGGAGTGTAAAAGATAGAAAAAAAAAAGTCATTTTATTTGTAGTGATGTTATTTACAATATATTTTTCTTAGCTTAATTACAGTTTTTGGTACATCGAATGAATTTGGATTGAATTGGTGACTCATCAAAATTTGTTGTTAATTGGGTTTTGCCTTATTCATGGTCACTTATTTCGGCCGAAATGTCTTTGTGGTTGTAGAACTTAATCAAAGATATTGATAGATACACGTAATTATTAGGTACTCAATTAATAAATATTTTAATAGAGAAATACTATGAAATAGAGAAGATAGAAATAGTGAAAATTTTAGTACAAATTATCGATAAATTTAATTAGATGGATAAGATTGGCTTGAGTTTAAACACGAAGAAGCTTAATTAATTATTGTCTTTGTGTTTTCTGGAAACGAAGGACTGAATGATCTATGGGCTATTAAGGTCCAGAAGAGAGTAATCCGCGGTGATAGGACATTGTTGGGCCGAGATAGCTTATTGGGCTGAAATGATTAATCCGATAGTAGCCACTATTTTTAGAGGCTGTTGCTGTTTCTTGCTCCCTATCAATATTCTTCCTGCACCCCATTATAGTTTTAGGAAAAAAAAAATGGAATAGGTGGAGTCCAGATTCTTTACTAGTTTTTTTTTTTTGTTATTCTCTGCTGAGCATTAAAAATACACTATATTGATATTTTAAATATCTTTTTAATATATTTTAAAATGTCAAAATTAGTGGTAATCAGTGTATTATGAAGGCACAGTATAGAGGTATTGAGGAATAGCACAAAAAAAGAAAACCAACAGAGAATCCAAATTTAAATAGGTGTGGGTGAATGTTTTCTGGAAAAGTGGGTGACTGCCTTTCCAAGTGGATTTTAATTATTTTTAAGAGAATCATTGTAGGGACGAGAAAAATAAAGAATAATTGTTATCTTCTTTATAATTTGCATAAAACAAAAATAAATTATACCCTCTGTTTCACAATAAGTAGGGTATAAGAAATAAATTTCATTCAAATTTGTTAATATAAATATCATTTATCATTTTCACTTACACTTCTAATAATTAGAATGATGAACAATATAAACTACAAATGGATTATTGATAAAAGTTTAGCTTCATAAATTTCTTGCTATCTACATATATTTTTATTTTATTTTTACTTTTTTTCCATCTCTACGATGGCACTTACTTAACTTTTTTTGTTCCACTAATAAAGAATTTTAAAGTATAACTGAATCTAGTTTTGTGATAGTAGCTATAGAAAAACACAGTAGCATGAGAGAAAGTTGAGAGAATCTGCATAGAGAGGGAAAGTGCGAAGAAAGTAATTAGAGTGGAGGCACATGTTTGCTTGGCTATGAATCCTGTGTCCCACAAATAATGTTCACTAATTAATACCCAACGTTATAGTAAACTAGTAATATTGGGAGATCAAAGCCACACCACAACACAGTTGAACAAATCTCATCTTAATCTCCCTTCATTCTTTTGGGGAATGCATGTGCTGGTTATTGTTCTTTAGAAGGCAAAAACTTCAACTTCTACCAGTACTTAAGCAAATCTTAATCATATAAGGAACGAAATGCACGGAGAAGGAGCATGTGAGAGTAAATACTAGGAGACATGATTCACTTGTTATGGCGCACATGACGCGTGCACCGAAAAACGTATTCAGAAAAGCTCAAGTCTTGGCAGTATAAGAAACTCGCGCATGCTTCTCCTTCCATTACATTCTCACTATTACTTACAGAGTCATGGCAACGAGGGTGCTGTTGTTGATGGCCCTCGCACTCTTTATCTTCCCCGTTGCTACAGCAACATTACATGTCAAAGGTTCCGTTTACTGTGATACTTGCCGTGCTGGATTCGAAACCAATGTCACCTTTTACATTGAAGGTACAATACATCGTTAACAATATAACATTATAGGCTAACATATATTTGCTGTGTAATGATGTTTGTATGTTGCATATGCATGTGACCCTTGTTAATCAGGTGCAAGGGTTGGAATTCAGTGCAAAGAAAGGAAGAGCTTGAAGGTAGCTTTCTACACGGAGGGTGTGACGGATTCGACGGGGACATATCACATCGAGGTTGAAAATGACCATGGCGACCATATTTGCGAATGCATGCTTGTTAAAAGCCCTATTAAATGGTGTAGTACCCCAGATTCTGGGCGTGACAGATCCAGCATAGTCCTAACCCACTACAAAAATGGCATAGTCAACCATCTTCACTACGCTAATGCCATGGGTTACCTCAGGGACCAACCCTTGCCTCAATGCCACAATCTGCTTAAATACTACTTGGCAGACTCCGATTTTTGATCAAAATCTATATCATTTACAAGAACAACTTGTTCTTTGTTTCGTGCATTAATTAATTAACTAAACAAGTTTATTTCTGTTGTTAAGTATTTGTTGACATCGATCGAGCGCCATTAAGTTTTAGTTACTACTTAGTCTTGCTTCATGTTTGTAATTAGGCCACTTAATTTTCGCACTCTAGTGATTGGTTGCTGTATTGTCTCGAGTTTTATTTTACTGGCAATAAAAGCATTTCAACAACAAAAGAAAAAAAGATACAGACAATACATGGTTTCAGGAGAAAGAGTAGTCAATAAAAAATTGTAGGTGTAACATGTTTTTCAGTTTTCCTAATGATTAAGTTTTCTTGAAATAAACTCGTACCAGTGTCTCTCTTTGATTTATCTGTTAATTTTCATTACGGACATAAAGATCTCCCACAAATTTGTCAAAAGATAAATTCACTAAATTGAAATCACGAATACTTTTAATAAACTATTCGTCTAAAAACTTCTTGTTTCTTGTAAATAGGGGTTAACAAAGTGAAGCAGAATATCGATGACAATGAGATTCATAAAATCACACAATTTCCAAGGATTCGCAACCATGCGCCGCAAGTCAATGTCCCATGCATCTATTCACCACCGCCTATGCAATTTTCTTCTTCCGAATCAAATTGTAGTATTTATTAAGATATCTTAATTTTGACCAGTTTATCTTGTTTTGACAATCAAATATGGTAAACTGGAGTATAAATTATGAAACTGCTGAGTTGCAGTAAAACAATTAACTGTAACTAATAAAACTGTCAGAATTTGTTAAAATTTAAGGTAACTTAGAAAACATACTCCCTGTTAGATAATGACACTTTTTCTTGTCACATCAGTAAATTTATTCACTTTTTATGGATTACAATTAACGTGTTGTTATAGTGCAAAGAAATTGGATATCTAGAAGGCATCAACAAGGGTTTTAGTTTTGGTAAGATGGATCTTCCCTAAAAATTTATTGACTTTTTATGAATTACAATTAACGTGTTCGCATGTGTGTTCAGATTGTTGACAACTTATTACACTGAAAAGCTTTTTCAGTAAAAAGAAACAAACACATGGCAAGTAATGCATCTCTCGTCTTATTGATGATAAGAATAACACTCATGATCTCAGTACAAATAAATCAAAAAGCATCAAAACACAAGTTTCTATGGCAGGTCCCAAATTGAGGTTGCATCCTCTTGATCAAAGTCCTGGTTATCTTTCACTAATATCTCCAGTGCAGCTTGCAGTTCAAGATTTTCAACACCATTAAGCCAGTAACAAACGTCATCTTCCAATGTTCCACTCCCACCAGCAGCCTCCAGCACCTTCGCATCATTCTGAATAGCCAAATTCATCCAATCATCTAAACTCGTGATTGGTGATGCTTCATTGGAGAGATAACGATGAAAAGGAACTTGGCTATCCTCTGTGCGGTAGGCACACAGAGCTTCATGGTCCAACCTCATGTTCTTATCCAAAAACCCCATAGACAACTCGCTCTGCGGACACTCAACGTTTTGACATGGATATAGCTTATCATCCTCGCTTGCACTCCCAAAAGAGTACTTCCTCTTCAAAAGTTGAGCAGAGCAAGAAGCTTCTCCTCCCTCTTCATGGTTCTCAACATCTTCCTCTGAGAGAGATATTTTGAGGCACTTATCAGTCATTCCTAGTAAAACCTCTTCTTGGTTCATGACTTTGGACCAAGTTGCACTATCCTTCGCTGTCATCTTATCTTGCAAGGTCTTCGACTGAGTCACCAACCTTCTCAGTTTATCAAAATCAGGTGATATGTGTTTGATAATTGCAGCCAGAACAGAAACTTTCCAGGCCTTTTTCAGGTCATGGGGCTTTCTATAAGGTGGTGGGCCATGTTCTTGGGCCAGAAGGCCCTGCTCACCCCACCAAACCTCCTCCCCAGTGGGCCACCAAGGGGGAGATAAGCCTCTCTCCAGAGGGAACTTTCTCTGTGGAGGGACACAGTGTTGCAGGAGAGCAGATAAGAGAGAACCTAAGGTAGAGTCTTGCAGGTCTTGGAGGAGGTGAATATAAGAAGTTATATCCATCTCATCTTTTTCAAAGAGTGGCAGGTAATTTGATATTGCAGTGGGGGCGCTATGGTCAAAGCGGATTTGGTCCTTCCACCACTCGCGCAAGCTGTCGGAGGAACCAGACACGGGCTTTCCCTTTTCTGGGACGATGCCATAAACAAAACCTTGGGCGTTGCAGACTTCCATGATCTTCACCATGTACTTGAGGACCGAGTCTTGTGCTCTTGACATCTTCTTCCTTCTCGACGCCTCCAATTTTGCTTCCTTGTCTGGCTCTTGTTTCTCACGCTTCTCCTTCAGCTTCTGTAGCAGAATCCTATCCTTCCACATGCGTTTCTTCAGCTGGTCATAGTCGATGCTCTCTTCCTCGTTCTCTTCTTCGGTGATTTCCTCTTGCACCATGTAGGGCGCAATTTCTTCGTTGATCAACACCATTGTTGTTGTTGTTGTTGTTTGAAGTTTGGTTCAGCAGATGAGGTTAATATGAGGGTTGCAGCATTAGCATGGAATGCTGGAGGGGAATTTATAGGCATAGATATATGGCGGTGGTGGGAGGGAAAGGGAATTGGATTAAGGTTATGGGAAGAAAAGTCAAGAATATTAATAAATGAGAAAAAGGGTGGCATTACCAAGATGAAGGTGAATGATAAAGTGTGGCCAGTGATCTAAAGAAAAGGTGGAAGTGCTGCCGTGTGTCCAGAGAAGGCATGGGTAGTTTTGCTGCATGGCTTCTGAGTTTTCAACAACACTGCTTGTGACACATAGGACCTTGTCTCTCACCAAGTAGCATGATGTCAATGTGTGGTTTGGTTATTTTAATCTATACAACTCTAACACCATTTTCCTTTTCGGTTTGGGCTTATGACCTCTTGTTTGATGAAAGGACAAAAGTTATATTTTGAGACTCACGAAGGCCCGTTTTTTTGTCAAGTGGTCCACGTTTTTCATTTTTATTTCGCACATGTTAGTCAAAAATCAGATTCCAACATCTTATGTATCGTTGAAACAGTTGATTTAGTATTTTTGTTTGTAGCATATTTTTTTTCTATTTACTGAAATTTATATCAAGCATAGCATCCTCCTATCCCCGTCTTTTACTCTTTACTATTGCGATCCTATTTGCATGGTGTAAACAAAGAAAGTTCAGTCTTTCATTGAATTTTTCAGTGGGTTTGAAAGGTTTTGTTCATTAATTTGTAGGCTTAATTGTAGTAATGATGAGGTGGATACAAAAAGAGATGATCACAAATTTTTGAAACAGAGAGTTTAGTCTTTTTTAACAGAAAGAAGAATTCTCTTTTATACTTGTATTTTTTGGGTGATTGAGTTTTGCATATCTGAGTCTAATGTCAAAGTCTTTTTTCTCCATTTGGATTCTCATTTATTACGCTCTGAATCTGGTCCACAAAACAAATCTCGTAGTCACACTGATGGTGAACGACCCAACGATGTAATGCCCTTTAATCCCTTAATCTGCGATACACCCATCCCTAAACTTGCTTGTTTATATATTTTAAATGAAAAATGATTTTTTAAAAATTAAAATTTGGCAGTTTTTTCGAGATGACATTTTCTAAATAAAATCATACCTGAAACCATATCAGAATTTATGTTGAAGAAATTTTATTCTCTAGGGATTATCTCATTATATTTCCTTTAGATATACCAATACTAATTAATTCATATAAAACATCATCATATCACTTCTAATTTAAAATCTTAAATTTTTTTAATGTAATTTTCATTTCTAATCCAATAATGAACTTTCAATTCATAAATTTTTAACAAATTTTTCCGTATATTTACTATTATTTTCCTTGAAAATAGCAATACAACACCAAAATTGGGATTCTCAATACCAATATTACATTTAGTATAACAAAATCCTGCGTAAGAATGGCAACGGGGCGAGTTTCGCTATCTCATGTCCAATTCTGTAAAAAAATTCATCACCATTTTCATACCCAAACTCAACGGGTATCAAAGTTTTATATCATTCTCATTCCTACTGGATAACGAGTATAATCTCGTACCCATATCCATACCCGTTTCCCTACTACTTCAATATAAATTTTAATTAATTTTTATAAAATAATAAAAAGTTACGGTAAATGAAACATAATATTATCAAATATTAAATATTAGGAGAATGGTTGTTTCTTAGATATCAAATACTTTGAAATAAATTATAATTGTTTATATTTTATATTAGAATACCAAATAAAATTTCATGAAAACTAAAACATTTATTAAATTTGCAAACTGCAAACCATTAATAAAATTTGAAAATATTTTTAAAAAATTTTGAAGGAAAACAAATATTCAAATTAAAATATATTTTAAATATTTGTTTACATCAATTTTTTAAATTCTAATGAATCTCTTTTTTTTATACACTAATAAAAATGATAATACTTCACTTAATCAAAATGACGCAAATAACAAATAATAAACATAATAATAAAATTTTAATATGATATTGTATCTTTTGAATTCCAATATATGTTGGATGGTGATAAAAAAAATATTCATGGCAAATTACATTAAATTTTGATATTGTAGTAAATAAAAGTTATTTATACAATAATTGTGAAAAAATTACACTATGATTGATGTAATGAGTTAGAAAATAAAAAATAATTAGATAAAATATATTGAAATAGTATTTTACATGATGAAAATAAAAAACAAATAAAAATATTAAAAAATTAACAAATTAACAAATATGTGTCTTAGAAACAATTTGAGAAACTATTGAAAGAAATTGCACAAAGAAAAATAAATGTATAATTAAGGGTATGATAAGATGAAAAATACCTTAGACATCTAAGAACACTTTTCAAATATCAACATATATACTCAATGATTGATAAATAATTATTTTAGCGAAACAAAAGAGTTTTTCAAATAAAACAAAAATTAATAAAAATAAGTAAAGAATTTTTTTTTATATTACCTAGTAAATGAAAGGTTTATGCTATAAAACACTTAAATTGAGAGTATTAAACATACTCATGTGAAAGAAAAATATACAATAAATAAAAATATTAAAAAATAATAGAAATATTCAAATATGAGACATAATTTTTTTTTTAATTAAGATACATCATTTTAACATAATTACATAAATGTTATGATAAGATAAAAAATATATTGGAGATGCTAATGAATTTCATGACAAACCAAATAATTAGAAGAAATAAAAAATTGAATATATATATATATATATAGGGTTACTTAATTAATTGTGAATATTTTAATAATTTAAATTATGACGGAGATATGGCGGAGACGAGTATTATGGTGGAGATATGTACATCCCTATAACCATCTCCACACCCAATTGAAACAGTCGGAGATTTTCCATACTCATACTCATACCCATATCCATACTCATACTCATATCCATACTTATATCCAGTCAATACAGGAATTCCCTGTCAAAATACTTACGGGACATATTTATTTGTCATCTCTATGTAAGAGTTGTCATAAACATTATGCTCGTTTAATGACCGTTACTATTGACTAAAATAATACTATGGACAATTATGAACATGATTATTGACATTAAAGTATTTCCAACCATGCTTATTCCAAATAATCATGAGAGTCTCCAAACCTATGAGTAGACCCTATCCTCCAGATTTATAGTTCAAATTTTCATTTATTTTCATATTTTTTATTCTTTCATATACATATATATATATATATATATATATGATTGTTTGATTATCATATTAATAAATATAAAATTCTGGAATAAAACGTATTATTTTAAATTTGAATTTTACATAATTGTTTTTTTTTTTTTGCTATTTTAAAATCTTACCCTAAAGCTGGAGGGGCCTGGATGAAAATGTTATGGGAGAGATCCAATCCTTGGGTTTGGGTCAAGGAAAACTTATTTAGCCCATTTCACTATATTACACGTTAGGCAATTGCTTCAGTACATTAAAATTTCTCGTTGCACCTTATCAAAAGTTCTCGGAAAATTATTTCCGTAATAGGAATGGTAGGGTTGTCTTCCAGAAAAAAAGATTTCATATTCATTTAATGTGTTCGAGAGAATGATAGAGTGTTGGAGAAAAAATTTATATCTTGCCTTGAAATAATCTCAGGTCTACACAAAAATCTAAATTATTAAATACGTTTTTAACTTCGTTTGTTTATAAATTTAGACAGTTAATATTCTCATTAACCATTTAATTTATTCATTAATACTTTTTCTGTTATTGTTACACTCTCTATATCCTTTTAAGCTAAATCGAAATGAGAAACACAAAAGTTTAAACTTGATTACTGATAATCATAAAACAATAATTTTATTTCAATAATATATTATTTTTATTTATTAAGTATTAAGTATTATAAAAAAATTACATTCAAAATAAACTTAAAGTTTGCGCATACTTAATTTATCTGGTATTTTTTTCAAATGTGACTTTAACAGATTGACATATGACCAGAAAAAGACAAGTGACATTATTTATTGTTTTTTACCAAAACAATTATTTTATTTTATTCGTTGGAATTTGCTTCGCCAACTACAAATTGCGAAAGGGTGGCAAAGACTCTTGCCGACAATCTTAAATTCTACTCTTTTTGATTTGTTTGTTCTAAAAGATAACATACAAAATTAAAATATGATCAATATCTTCTTTTTTATAATTGGGAAACCATGTCTCTGCATTATATAACAATAAAAGTTAAAACTGAAAACAGAGGGAGAAAATCAAATAACACATCTAAGTTAAAGGGTAAAACTTCAATTGCGATGTAGAGTTAAAGAATAAATGTGTTTTTTCTTCTGACATTATTGGATTCTTATGTCTTTGTGCATTCTCCTTCTCCTGCTTTTTCTATCTTAATCAAGATGAACTGGAATGAATTACAAGATGTAATGTAAACAATGACACACAACACAAGACATTATGGCATTATCATTATTCAATAGATGTTGCACTAAGAACTATATAGATTCCTTTCACACACTACTATTAATTATTTGTTTGTGTTAGTTTCTTCGCCGCCCTTTTCATACCTGCACTCTTCTCCACTCAGCCTCTTCTCCAAAATCTTTGTGCCCTTCACCTTTTTATCCTTTTTTTGTAATAAAAATTTGGACTTTTGGACGCTGCATTTGATCACTTAACCCACTCACTCCTTCCTTCTCCTTCACTTCTAAACAAAGTTAAACCGTTACCTCCTCTGCTTTTGTCTCATCCCACTCAAAATCAACCCAACATTTTATTTTATAATATAATAATACGTACATCATCAACATTTACCTTTGTTTTCGCTACCTGGGTCCAAGGTTCTTGTCTAGTCCACTTTTTCTCCCCACCAACTGGATTTGAAGGAGAGTTCTTCCCGCTGCAGTGACATTGTACCACTCTGTGATCCACAAACAAGGGAAGTTGTTGTTGGTCAGAACAGAATTCACAAGTAAAACAGTATATGGTGAAGGGATTTCTGCAGTGCTTGAATCCTGCAAGATATCCCTCGTTGATTAATGATAAAAAGGTGTGTATAAGTGGGGGAGGAGCGCAGTTGTTGAAATGAAAATAGGTTGTGTGAACTCCAAAACTGAAAAAGATGGAGCCTTGCGTCTTTGCAAGGAACGAAAGATGTTGATCAAGGTGGCTATTGATTCCAGACATGCTTTTGCTGCAGCACACTTATCTTACATTCAATCTCTTCGAAACATTGGCGTTGCTCTTCGTCGATACGCTGAGGCAGAGATGCTGTTAGAGTCATCCCTTTCGATTTCAGATCACACACCATCTCTATCTACTTACCCTTCTCCATCTCCATCAGAGTCGCCATTGAACAATGAGAGTCACCATCACGTGAGTTACATGAAGACAGGTGGCAGTGAAGCTGTAAATGTCATGATCGATCCCCACGCTGAAAACCTTTGGGTCGATGAAGCCATTGAGAGTGATGCCTCTTGGGATTTCTTTGATGCTGCTGATAGTGCTAAGAGTTCTGAGTTTACGGTGCATGCTAGTCACTACAAGGATGAAGAAGAAACTGGTTCGTTCTTGGAAAATGACTATTGCAATTTGCCTGTGGAATGTTGTAGACAAAAGGGTGATGGAGAAATGAGGAAGTTAGAGTCATCGACTAATGTTGGTGTTGTTGGAAGGTCGAGCTCAAAGAACAGTAAGAATGTAGCTGTGAACACTGAGAGGGAAGATCCTTCTGAGTTCATCAGTCACAGGGCTAAAGATTTTCTTTCTAGCGTGAAGGTTATAAAGCATCGGTTTGTTCGAGCTTCTGAATCTGGTAGGGAGGTCTCGAGGCTATTGGAGGCAAACAAAATAAAGGTTGGATATTCTGAGCCAAAAGGTGCTTCTTACTTGCACTAATCTTGTTTATAGCTACTAAATTTCTTAGTATGAATCGTGCTTTTAATGTCTACAATATAGCTTGCCAAACTCTAAATACTATCCTTTTTATAGTAGGGAAGTCGCCTGCCACGATTTTTCTGGCGACTTTTATGTTTGCTTGCTTCAGTGAAAATGCTATACCTGCTATTTCCCAAGGTATGTTGAAATTCAGTTCTGTTCCTGAATGATTCTTTTGACAAACAATGATTTGTGCTGATTAACTTCTTCTGAAAGGCTAATCAGTTATGAACACTGCATAATCAATGGTTCGATTTTGTCATTTTTCTATGCAAAGTCAATTAAAGATGTAAAATTTAGCAATTTTATATTTACCCTCAAAATGGATGGACTGATATGTGCCTCTGTGTATAGAACCTGCACAAAAGATTATTAGTTGGAAGCGGACAGAATCTTCTCAATCAGCCTCGATGAGAAACCCTTTAGTTAAAACATCAGAGACATATATGGATGATAGTGGAAGTGACTTTGTTGAAGAACCCTGCATGATTTCTGGAAGCCATTCATGCACCCTTGAAAGATTGTATGCATGGGAGAGAAAACTTTATGATGAAGTAAAGGTAATTACACAATCAGCAAAAATCTGCTTCACATCACATGATATCGTAGTGTGCTATTTTACACTACAATCTTCTCTGTTTCCCTTTTATCACTCTTCATAAATCCGTTTTTTTTTTCAAACAGTAGATTTGAAAAGGTTTTCGAGAAGCATTAGATATAGCCGTTATTAACAATTAAGTGGTGGAAAGAAAGGAGTGTATTTGCAAGTATTCGAGAGTGTTCTGGATAATCTTATCTTGTTCTGTTCCTAGAATAAGCAGGTAGGTCTAGATGTCTGAATAACATTAACATTTTGTGTAGTCGCTCCTAATCTGGTTAAATGTATTGCACATCTAATTTTTCTGGTTTATATTCCTTATCTTATACTTGTGACTAAAGTGGCAATGGTGTCGTTTGTATGTAGGCAGGTGAATTCATAAGGAAGAAGTTTGATCGAAAATGTGATCAACTAAGGCATCAATTTGCAAAAGATGAAAGCAGCAGAGTGATTGACAAAACACGATCCATTGTGAAGGATCTGCATTCTCAGATAATAGTAGCTATTTATTCTGCAGATTTAATATCTAAACGAATTGAGATGATAAGAGATGAAGAATTGTTCCCACAACTTCTGGAATTTACTCAAGGGTAAGTCACAACTTTTTGATTTCGCTGAACCTTTAGCAGCATTGATAATTGTGTTAATTTGTACTAGTACTGGTTTATGGAAATTTGACAGTGCAGGTTGATGAGGATGTGGAAGGGTATGGTTGAATGCCATCATGCACAATACATTACTATGTCATTGGCTTATAATTCAAGGAGCTCAACGAGGGGCTTGGAAGGAGATAGAAGAAGAGAGATAATGGGTGAGGTACTAAAAGAACTTGAGTGCTTTGGTTTAAGCTTGCATAACTGGATCAATAGCCACACTTCATACATTGAATCTCTCAATGGATGGCTACAAAACTGTGTATTAGAACCAAGGGAACGTTCCAAGAACAGAAAGCCTTTCTCCCCTCGTCGTGCTTTGGCCCCACCAATATTTGTTCTCTCCCGAGATTGGTGTGCTGGGATTAAGGCTTTGCCCTATGAGGAACTAAGCCACGCAGTAAAGTGTTTTGTATCTAATTCAGTTGTTGCAAGCACTATTGATGACTCTTCACATTTGTGTTGCATACATGGAAGTTTAACCAAGCTTGTTCATCAACTCACTAAATTTTCTGAGGCATCATTGAAGATGTACGAGGATATCAGACAAAAAGTTGAAGCAGCTCAAACTGCGTATCACGGTTGCAAGTCCTTCAGGACTGCCAAAATTCGATCCTAAAATAGAAACGTCTCTTCCATCTTGCTGAAGATTAGTAGAAAATATGAGACAAAATGAGCAACTTCTTTCCTTTGTTGGTCTTGGTATTTTTTATCAGTTCTTCTTTGGCCATTTTTTCTTCATTCACATGATAAATTATTTATCTTCGCTACTTCAATTTCTTTGATTTTCCTAAAATTCCATAGATAATAACTGTGTTGAAAATGATCAAAGAACCTTAATTTGAAGATGTGACCTTGAGTCTGATACCAATCGTTAGGATGGAGCGTTTATCACTAGGCCAAAAACTATAGCAGTTAATCAGGACGCAACTTCTTTTACTTAAGAGTGTAACACAAGTTCAAGCATCATAATTTATTCGATTGACTCGGTCCACTTAATCTCTGATACCAATTGTTAGAATCGAACGTTTTCCACTAGACCAAAAACTAAGACAGTTAATCAGGACATAACTTCTTTTAGTTAAAAATGTAGAACAAGTCCAAACATCATAATTTATTCGATTATGACTCGATCCACTTAATCTTTATAATGACACAATTAATATCACTTACAAATTCTTGTACTGTGACCTGCATGGACTTAAATGCAATATTCTTTAAAAAGATTATGGCCGTCGCAATCCATCAATTTTCTGTTTTACGATGATCCTATATTTTCTGATCCACATATATAAAACAATAAAGGTAAAACTGAAGTACTGAACTACCATTACTTAGGTCCTGAGAATAAAAATGATCATGATTCAAAAGCTAATTTCTTCATCGTAACCACAGTTAACAACGTTGTAAAAACTGTGAGTTGATGTTGATGAATATCATTTAAATCGTACACGCCGCTTGTACTCGTATTTTGAACACCCCACGCAACTCTTAAATGAATGAAGCCCAGTGTCACATCAAGCATAACGACAGCACAATGACAAAAATAATTCAAATGTAGGACAAATTTAGACTCCGCTCTATTTTGGAATAAGATAACAAACAGAATAAATATGAAAACATAAAAAGGAAAGATGGAATGGGAAGAAAAATAGAAAGAATAAAAAATAGACTAATGGAAATAAAATAGATATATGTTGATAAATTACAAGAATTAAAAAATCTATACGTGTAGGTGTCTTATCTTTGATTAATTCTGGTATGATATTTCTGTCATGACTAAAAAAAATTAAAAAAATTAAAAGTTAATACGTGATATTTATTATTCACCATCTATTAATAATTTAAGCTGCGTTTCTAAAACAAAAAAATTAAATTGACCAAAATTTATAAAAATTAGTACTATTTTAAATAATTCAGAAAAATAAAGACTAAAATGTATGAAAATTGAAACCAATAATATATTTAAGAGTATTATATATAAAAGTATGTAATGTTGATAGATATAAAATAAAAGAAATGGTTTGACATTGAAACACTCCTCTAAATGGTGGCCAATGTGATTGCGTCCAACATCAGCTTTCAGCAAATGCAAAGCTTATCATTGGCGTCAACAATCCTTTTTAATTAAATAAATCCTATAATCTACCTTTAATCAGGATTCACCCATTCTCCATACATCTTAGTGTTTTGCTCCATCGTTGACCTTTATTATAAAATCTACCAAATTTGGTAGACTTCGTAAAGTCTATAATTAGTGCTCCAACTATTATGCACATTTATAAAACATATTTTTAAAACACAATTATAATAAAATGCCTATATCCATTTGTTTTACATATGATTTCCTGGTTTATTGTTTACATCATTAAGAAAAATACATCGGAACTTTGACAATGAAGAATGAAAAAAAAAAAACAGTTTAAAGCTATTTTTAGAATAATTTGATTTGTCTTCTCTATAATAGCCATGTATTGTTTCCTGATTCATATGTTGTTAATTAGGTTTTTCATAATGTAACCAATTGAAGACATTTTTGTAGCACATTCAGTTAGAAAATTAGAAGCACTCAGCACGATTCTGTGACTTGCATCTTACGCAACTTATTGCACACGCACACTGCTTTCAACGTTCATACGTTCAACCTGAGATTAGACTTCGTTTATTTATTTAAATAATGCCCATTATTTTCTTCTTCGTCCCTCATTCATCACAAAAACAAAAATATATTCATCTTATCATATTTCAACGCTCCTCCAACTCATAACCACTTCACAAACCCTACGTTGGATTCACTTTATAGTTAAATAATAAGTAGCTTAAATGGTAAAATACTATTTTATTTCAAGATCAATCTGACCATTATATTTTTATGATTCATTAATAATTATATTCTCTTTTACATTTAAAGAGATTAAATTAAATTTTTCGTTGTGTAAAATGTTACGTTATCCTTTTTCTTCGCATATTTAAGAGCCAAAATGTTTAATTCGAATACCCATACGCTAAATTGTTTTCATTTTCTAAACGTCCCTATAATTCTTTAATTTATTTTCCAAGCATATATAGTCACCCTCATCGTAGGCCTCAACAGAAATAGTGGTTAAAATTAACTTGACCAGTAGACTTCAATTTATGCAATTTATTTAATATTTAACGTTTGTTGGAGATGCAGTGAAACACTCAATCAAATACAATGACAATATAATGCTATTTGTTTTTTATAATGGTAAGAATACTTTCCTTGTGGCGACTCTAGTGGTACACCATAATATACCACTACGACCTACGTATTTCCAGTTCAAATGAAACTTTTCATGTTTCCTCACAGATAATAATAATTAAATTAAAATGAAGGATAAGATGCATATAATTATTAAACTTAGACTGTGCAAAATTTAATTCAGAGAAATAAACTACGCAGATATTTGTATGATTATGATTTAGAGTAAATATTATTAAAAGTCTCATATTAACTACAACGCATTAAATTAATACCATATACTATAATTGTAACAATTTATATGACTGTCAATTTTTATATTTTTTTTTCAAAATTTAACTGTTTCAATAATTTAAAAAGAAAAAATACACGTTTAATAGTATTTCTGAGAAGGAATTTATTTAATAATAAAAAAAACGAAATGGGTTGGTTTTCAGTGTGGCGCCGCATATGACGGTTCCTTCTCCATTTATCTGCACTGTCTATTCAGCAGCACCACCCTGTGGTATGGGCCACATCATAATCAAGTTTCAATACTTCAATAATAATAAACAAATAAATACCAGTACAACGTATTATCCCCACCTTTTCACCACTAATGTATTATAATATTGAAATCGATTATTTATAAAGAAAATTATTATTTTTTATTATAAATAAAACTGGTTTCTGTTTTAAAAAAATTTGAAAATAAAATACGTTAACTATAGTATATTATTTCAAAATGAGTTTTTTTTTTTAAAATACAATTTAATTTCGATATATCACTTCAAATTAAGTATATTTGACGTTGTTGTTGAATTATTTTTTTCTTCACATAGATGGAGAGCGAAGGTGTAACGTCTTATACTTTGAATAAAATCGTAATTGATGACAAACAGTGACAATAATAATAACATTATGATACCAAAAAAATTTAGTATTGATAATGACAAAAACGATAATATTAATAAAGTGATAATGTGGTGAAATAAAGACAAAATTTTAAATAAGTCTAATAGGGGTAGTCGTGATTGATATAACAATCCTAGTATCATGAGTTCTAAGGAGTTTTAGTTATTATAATAGGATAATGGTTGGTAACTAAAACAGAAATTATAAAAGTTGTGTAAGATTGAGAAAAAAAAAACAGATAATAAGTATAAAAATGTGATAATAATTTTAATAGAAAAATCTCCTGTTGTATGCGGGCAAATATGGACCCTGAACTAATTTTCATTTATAGTTAAAAAAAAAAAAAGTAGAGTGGAGATTGAAAATGTAAGCGTTTTGGATAGGGCCAATCCCATTAGAGAGTAGAAAGGACAAAAACCCTAATAAATAATACTAAAAGTTGACATTTCGAGGGTGCTACATACCACATGTTTCAGCTAACCTTAGCCCAATAATACACGGCCACGTGTAAAACAGCGCTATTCGGTGGAGGTGATATGTGTGTCCATGCTCATGTGATGCCGTGGACACGTGGCAGTCTTCCATAGGATGACCTTCATCGCAGAAAGGAATCATTGAAGTTGACGATGCAAGTAATTAGCCCTTAATTAAACAACAAAAGAAGGTTATTAGATTATATTAGATTTGAGAACGCACACCCAACCTGTGGGCGCCAACGATACTATATATAAACCCACAAAACACTCACCAAAGCGCAAGAGTGGAAGTACCAGTGAGATCACCCCAAAATCCGACTCATCCAAAACTTCTCTATCTTCATCGCGGTTTTCATTTTCAACTTCGCAAACTTTTTTATTCACTCCTTTTTCTTTAACAAAGCAAAACACTTCTTCTCTCTGTTTGTATTTTTTTCACTTGTTTCTTATTACAGAGCATGACAACAGTTATGGATATGTACGATAACAGTAGCATCGTGCTATCAGATTTCTTAGACCCATGCAATGATCAAGAGCTTATGAAAGCGCTTGAACCTTTCATGAAAACCGATTCCTCCATAACTTACCCTTCCTTATCTTCTCCAAACTTTTCCTCAGGCTATGACCAAAAGCCTCTAAACCAAGCTAGTTCCTTCAAACTCAACCAACTCACCCCATCTCAAACATTCCAGATTCAAGCCCAAATCCAGGTTACACGAGCCCAGTTCCTCAGCCCAAAGCCCGTTCCCATGAAGCAGGTGGGTGGTGGTCGTGTTGTTTCCAGGCCCACAAAGCTTTACCGTGGGGTGAGGCAGAGGCACTGGGGCAAGTGGGTGGCTGAGATCAGACTCCCCAAGAATCGCACTCGTCTCTGGCTTGGTACATTCGAAACCGCTGAAGAAGCAGCTTTGGCATACGACAACGCAGCGTTCAAACTCAGAGGAGAAAACGCGAGGCTCAACTTCCCTCATCTACGTCACCACGGACCAAGCGTCTACGGTGAGTTTGGGACCTACAAGCCTCTCCCCTCTGCAGTGGACGCCAAGCTCCAAGCCATTTGTCAAAGCTTGGCCGTCACCACACACAAGGAAGAAACAGCAACAACATCGGAGTTTGAGGATGTTAAGGTGGGGATTCAGACAGCATCCTCGCCCTTGACGGATGAATATTCCTCCTCCTCCTCCTCTTCTTCTTCTGCTGGCTCCTCTTCACCTGAATCCGATATCACTTTCTTGGATTTCTCGGATTCTTATGAAGCAATGGACAATCTTGGGTTGGACTTGGAGAAGTACCCTTCTGTGGAGATTGATTGGGCAGCTTTATCTGAGTCATCATAGTTATCACTGTTCTCTCTGTTGAATATTGGTTTAGGGTTTCCGTGCTTTTGTATTTAGGTTTTTTTTTTTGTGCGTCTTGGGCAGCCACTGCAATCAAACTTTTAACTGTTGCAGTTGCTTTAGTGCAGATAGGTGAGTCACAGTGGTCATGGTTTTCTTGGTCCGCTGGTGTTTTTTTATTCCTTGCGTGACCAGGGGAGCTTCTACTTCTCTTGTGTACTTCTTTCTTCTTCCAATGTAATTTAAGTTAAGTACCTTAGTAATACAAGATTTCGAACTTATTGTAAATTTACGATTTAAATGGTTTAGTTTTTTTTTTTCGTGATTTTCTTCTGAACTCTGGACGTAGTTTATCTGCATTTTCAATATACTGTCATAAATGATCGTTATATAACACCAATAAAACATCAATCTTATCTTGATGTTCAACTTTTTTATTTTTAAACGATGTGGAACTTAGAACCTGGACGGTAAGTGCAGCTAAATCCACTTACGTTATATAGTTAAAAACATCTTCAAAAACCTTGTAGGCCTCTTATGGTATGGTTTCAATGTCGAGAAAGTTAATGCGGTTGAAGTGAAAAATCATGTAATTTGTGAACGGGTATGGATTACACAAGTTGTAAAACGTGATCAGATAAGAGTTTCGTATATTGACAGACACTGATATAAAATAAATAAATAAATAAATTGACAAATGTTGACGCAACATGCAGAGGTATTTGTGGGTAGGTATTAAACAGTTCCAAAAGTGCTTACAGAGAATCCACATTGCCAAAGGTACTTCTACAAAACTTAGACGAGTCAATAGTCTATTTCGGACAAATTAACAAATTCTCTTCATGTTCATACACTAATTTTCAATCGATGATTAAACTAATTCAAATTTAAAAGTGTATTTTAGTATACTTTCGAAATTTTTTAAATCATGGTAGAGAATTCTAACCTCTGTTATAAATGAACTACTTTTTTTCTTGAATTGGACATGTTTTCTTTGAATATATTAGTCGCATGCAGGGAAAATTGTAAAATATAGTGTGAAGAAGAGCGCAAAAAACTATATAACCTTGGGTTTGTGGAGCTAATAGTAATGATAGTTAAGAATCTGTGGAGAAATGAAGAAGATGCGCATAACTTTTGTGTCTTTGTGATCTTGAATTTTGGTTTTTGAGATTGTTGTTGTTCACTTTAGATGTAATTGTTTGTATAAAGATTTTGATTATGGTAGAAAAAGAATGTGAACGAGATCTGAAGTTGCAACTCAAAGATAGTAAGAATTGATTTCGTGAGGAAGGGATAAAGCTATAATCCTCCGCGTTCCTTATTTCCTACTTTACAACCTTTAATTATGTGACTTTGCGGCAACATAAAACAAAAAGTAAATAATCATCAATTTAAATAAAAAAATTAAAAACCCCTTTTATTTTTATAACTATGATTTAATACCTATAAATCTGCAGGATAAATGCTTCCTATATACACTTATTTAAATTAAAATGCTTTAACATAAAATATCATCTAATTTTAAGATAATGTAAACTTTCGGAAAGTTAGAGTGAGTTATCGACTTTAGAATATTGGGTAATCCAGTTAGATTTCACATTCTGACCCAATACATAGCCTGAAATTGTTTGAACACGAAGTTGGGTTTTCTAAAAGAGATTGAAAAGTTAAAAAACAAGACAGGGCCCATAAGCATCGATGGGCTTCCAGAAAAAAAATAACGTCTATGTTTGGTTTATACATGTAAAAATAGGAGCTACTTCACAGAAATGGTTTTTTACCAAACATGTAAAAATAGTAGAAGAGAATTTTAGAGTAAGGAAACTGAGTCTACTGAAAAAGGTTAGTCTCTAAAAATTAACGTTTAAAATTTAATGAAGAAAGTCATCTCTAAAACCCGTGATATTTTGTACAGTAATATGATTTATAATTGTAAAAATATATCCCAATTTTTTCTCAAATTTGCAATCCACGAATTAATGTCTCGGTTTTAAAATTCACATTTTGTATTAAAAATATCGCCTTTCATAACTTCAATGCACTTTTTTTTTTTAATTTAGGCTTATCATATTTTTTGTCTTTTATTTCATTCATAAAATTCAATTTATTTTTTTTTAAATTCATTTTCGTCATTTTCTTTTTGATATTGTGTCAATTGTGTACTTTTAAATTATTTATTGCTTTATATTTTATTTTAAGATAGAATTTTGAAACATTTTTATATTGATTCAATGCATGAAACTTGTTTGATGAGGTTTACATACATTAAAGCTATGGAACAATAACTCCCGAGGATCAAACAGAAAAAGGATCATAAATGTGCTAAAACTCATGTGAAAATTGAGTTCCACAAACCACCAAAAGGAATTTGATATTGATTTTTTCAGTTTCTTCCCCAGGACTCAACTTTCATGTATTCACCATGTTTATGATTCTTTTTAATATCGATGGTGTTTTATAGCTTTTCATGTATGTGAACCCAATAGAATAAGTTTCACTTATTGAATCACTAGAAAAATAATTTAAAATTTATCATAAAACCGATCCAAATTAAAAAAGTATGGACCAAATAAATTTCTTTATCAAACAAAAATTTACACAAGATAAATAAATAAATTTAATTTAAATTTTTATTTAAATATACTTTTAACTACTGAATGAAAATTATTTGAATATTGTTTTTCGAATTTATACCTTACTTTATAATGAGTTCTTACATGAATTCATATTATATGATTTCATGGTTCTCAATAAATTTTATTTAGTGTGTTAGAAAGGGTATTGTTAGAGCTTGTGGTGAGAAAGTGAGTCACCACTCCTAGGTTGAATTAGAGTTTTTAATCGTCAGTTGATTTTGATTCGCTTTACTTAGTCCACCAGATTAGTAGAGCAAAGATAAGTATGATGAAATTTGTCCATTAATCCATTTTTTAAATTAAAAATTAAAATAAAAGATAATTTAAAAGATTAATCCTCACAAATTAAATTAAGATTAATTATATTTTTAGTCACTGAAAAGATACAACAACAATGAGACCTGAGTCTAACTATATAAGACACGGGTTGATGAGTCTTTATTCTTATAATATTCTACTTTTTTATTTCTAACCAATGTGAAATTTAGATTCACATTTCAATTTCTAACACTAATAAACAAATGAACTAGATCGACGTATTTTTTAAATCCATAATATTTATAGTATGGCATACCAATTTGACTGGATTGAACCGTTTTACGAACTAACTAAACTAAAACTAAATTGTTTTTTGTATACTTCATTTACATGTATTATCTCTTTGTTTTTACTTGTGTTATCTTCTTTTATATTATATTTTTTGTCTTGATTCCCGTTCTCCCTGAATTATTTTGGCGTGGTTTAGGAGATACCATTATTCTTGATGTGTTTTGGCATGATTCGCCACAAGAATTTGGGTCTGACTGCACTTATGCTGAGCATATATAGGCTTATAGTTCTCAACTAGATTCCATGCATGAATGTCTATGAAATTATGTTTCTCAAAGTCTATAGGTTTATTATGACGTTGGTGAAGGAAAATAGCAGCATTCATAGATGGTTTTGAGAGCAGTGTGTTTTGTACTATTTTATTCCCATTGTAAAAGGATTGAACAAGAAAGGGGATCGAGGGAAAAGGGAGACAGTGATGTTATGAGCTACACCTGAAATTGGCATTGATGCAAGTTCTTGATTAGGACAAATCCAACCTCTCTTATTCTCATTCCACACCCATTCTTCCCAACTCAATTTTCACCATTCGTTTTACTTCAACCTCCAATTTAGCAACTCAAAAGCATGCTATCATAGACTCCTACACTCTTTTCAAAATGGTTGGATTTCATTGCACTTCTAAACCTTAATACGTCAATTGGAGCCAACATCGGTATAAGGATATTTTTTGTGGTTTCGGAATTACTTTTTGGCTTATTACTCATATTCCAACTACTCCTGAAAAAAAAGACTACGAAATTTATGGAATAATGGACCACTACTACATCTATGTCCAAAGCTTCAACCATTTCCCTCAATAATAAATGCTTATATATAAATATAATAACATTTTCAAAACTCATTATTCAATTCTGATTATACAAATGTTTGAAAAATCTTACATATATAATCGTAATTTGGCCGCACTTTTTAGTCGTGTTTATATAAGAAAACATGTAAAATTCATAGAATAATGAGTTTCATGGAAGTAATGATGTAGAAGAAGATCTGGGTGGGTGTGTGAGATGAGATGAGCACTATCATTATTTTACTGACAAATAAATTAAACCAAAGATAAACACGTGCGCCTTTTTTTGGTGTGTACAATAAAATAAAGTCCCGAATTAATCTTTAAGATCATAACTGTTGATTAAATTTTTAAAGTTTTTAATATAAAAATATAGCGATTTTAGCCCTCAGAAAGGCCAAACAATATTCTCTTTCAAATTCCTAAAAAGTTGTGATTGTTTTTTGTATCTTTCCTCTTATATAGGTAATCATCCTAGCTGGATTAACGACCTGCAGAGTCATAAGAAAAAACAAAAGTGGTTTTAAATTACTTTAATGTAAAGAAGAAGAATGGTATCAGAGAAAAAGAAGATCATCAACCACCTCTCGATTCATATATTATAACAATTATATTAAAAAAAATTATATCATATATAAATTACAAAAGTTATAAGAATCTCATCACACATACATATATTACAACATAAAAAAAAATCTCAATATTACATTTTAATTGAATCCACGATAAAAAAGGTTAGCATAATATTTTATTTTCTTTTTGTTATATTACGTTATCAAAGATATCTTTAAATTCCCACTTTTGTTTTGATATGTATCTTTGATATTGTGGGTATATATATCAAACATTTTTCTATTTTAATGGCGATAGCAATGTTAGCCCTGTATGAGTCCATCATGCCGACCTGGAGCTTAGTAAGAAGTGTCTCTTTTCCGTCACATCTGCAACTGTTTGTGTTGGAAAATATTTCAAAAATGGTTTAAAAATAATAATTTCAGTATATGCAGTGATAAATAATAAAAGCAAAGATAAAGTAAGGGATATGTTTTTTCATCTCTTATCCAACATCATCCATATGCAAGCTTTTTGCAATAAAAAATGGGAAAAGCCTCGTCACTTGTTCTAGCTTATGTCAAAAGAAGTAAAACATAACCAACAAACCAATGGATGTGCCAAATGTACGTACAAAATTCTAAGTTACGTTCCATCAACCCTAACAACGAGTAAATTATGGCTCTCTTGTGTAGTGTAGACAAAAATGGACCTCTTTTTTCTCTAAAGCTTTTTTTTTTTTTTCAGATAAAGCAGCTCGTTCATGATGTCCCTTCACTGCTTCTGATCAAAATCTAGTTATTATTAATTCCGCCATTACTGAAAAAAGAAAATGTTCAACTAAACAAGAGTTTCATTTCATGCATGGAGGGATAAGAATTCAGCTTTTAGGATAAACCCACGTTATTTTAAATTAATGACGTCCTTGGATATCGATTCAAAAAGTGCAAACTATATAGTCTAAATCCTTATATAATTAAACTAGTGTTTTGAACTTTTCATGTTACCATTATGTTAGAATGATCTCATAGTGTCGAGTTATTAAAGATATTCCATGTTGCAAAACCACTTTTTTTCTAGCAAGTAATATCTTCCGATTCAATTTGGAAACACATTCATGCGATTTCGAGTCATTGTTAGGATAATCCCCTTCATTTCTAATTTGTGCCCGTTTTTTTCATCTTTTTCTTTCCCTTTTTTGTGCCTACAAGTCATTTTTCTCCCTTAATTATATGCCCAACTATAGCTACGTTCTCTTATCCTTACGTAAGATGTTACTACATGCATGAATTCAATTTAAGTTATTGATGGTAAATTTATATAACATGCATTAATCACTATTATTAACTAATTAATTTACTACATGCATGTAAATTAGTTTCCTTGGGTCAAACGTTGTTTTGAACCTCTGCACATGTAAACCAAAACTAATTACTGTTTGAGCCATCGACAAGAAACCGCTAAAACAACTGAATCCACAAGTTTGCTGCTAGTCATAATCATGATCATATCATAATCAGATACGTATATAGAAGCATAGTAAGGTTGAAAAGTGTCCTTATAACAAAATTCTGATCACCTTTTCCAACTTTTCTCTATGCTTCTGTACTTGTTTTTATTCATAGCAGGGTTCTTCCTCCATATTTCTCAAATTATTAAAGCACTTGAAAAAGAGTTAAGAAGGATAAACCATAAAAATTTACGGAAGATATGGAGACAAAAAGGAGATTAGGCATCGAATGATGACTAGATGTTACATTAAAAAGAAAAAGAGATTGGAAGAATGTTTTTCACGGATTGGGAAAAGCAGAGAGATATAACGAAAAATTATAATGAGAAAGAGATAAATGATAAATGAGGGAAGAAACTTTATACATTAACTCACTTTTTGACGGTAATAAATAATAAAAATGTTATTTTATTTGTTTTTGGAAAGAAAGAAATTGTTAGTAGGATATCATGTCCAAATTTTTTAGATCTCAAACACGAAGAAAACAGACACAAGTTGGTGGTTTTGACATGCATGCATATAACTGATAAACTGTATCAAGCAAAGATTAATAACAAATTGTTTTATTCAGACAATGAATGACTCACACGTAGAAATCTACTTTATAATACCTATCTTCACATTGTTCCTCTTTGCACCATAAACCAACCTTTGTATTTTTTTATCAACAGAGAAAGAATACTATAAGAATAAAAATTAATTAACAATATATATATATATATATATATATATATATATATATATATATATATATATATATATATATATATATACACGAAAGGAATAATTCATATGTCATTTAAAAAAAAAATCTTTAAAATTAGTGCAGTTCCAGCATTAATGGTAGAAAAATAACCATTTTCACAAAATTTATAGTGATTAATGATTCCATTTACTGAGTGATTCCTCGTATTCTTTTGTGAAAAATGTTATTTGAAAAATAAGTTGTACAGTGTAAAATAAATTGTAAAGTAGAAAAGCTTGAAATATAATAAATAATAATATGATTGAGAGATATATAGACACATCAGATAAATGTAATATAAATTATTGAATGAATTATTATATGAATATCAAAGTTATTCTTTCATATAATTTTTACAATATATGTAGAATCTGTGTTTGTACACAATTAAAATTTACAATTCAATAAATATTTATACATGAAATTTATATTATCATTAAAATTCATACTAAAAAAAGTGATAAAATCTCATGATAAATTATTAAAAAAATTTCAAAATAAAATATGATAATTAAAATAAGTTTTCACGAGTCAATGATTAAGTTAACTAATTTTATAAAAAGTTATTAAAACATAATTTTGTCAATAAATTATGTTTTTTATTTATTTAAAAACATTAAAAAGTACGAAAGGATTAGGAATCACAATGGGATTGGACTTGGTCAGATTAAATAATCAAATATTGCCTTTGAAATAAGTTATGGAAATAAGCACAAAAAAATAAGTATAAATTTTAAAATTACTAAACTAATTCATTAAAAGTATTTCAATAATTTAAAGTTTTATATTGAAAATTTTATTAAGTGCCTTACATGAATAACTTATATTTTAGATGTGATGGATCAATTTGAGCACGATCATACTCAAATTTAACATGGACATGAACCTTTGAAACAGATAAAGTTTTGAATAAGGTTTTTCTTTGGTTTGTTTTGATAAAAAATAACTCTTTCGTTTTCTTTTTTTTTTACAAGCAGAGGTACAAGTTTCAAAAGTGATGGTTGTTTCCTTTTATATGACTAATGAAGCCTTCATTGGTTTAAAAGAGGATGAAATTATTGTTGTGTTCCTGCTTTTCTTCATTCCACTGTTCGTTTTGTGGCCATTTCTTAACTACACAGGGCTACGTAATTCTGAAAGCCCTATAAGGCCCAACAAAAATCCAATTAATAATGCATTAACTAATGTCATTAACAACTAATAATTGCCTACTTAATTATATCGTATATTATAATTAATACAATTATTACAATAATTATAATTATACTAAAATCATTCATCGGGTTACTTTACACAATTTCAATATTTTGCGTATTTTTTTTGTAAAAAAATGTCATTCATTGGGTGCGTTGTAAGAATATATTTGACCAATACATTTTTTTCTTGTGATATATTCACATCTTTTATATAAGCACCAAGACGTTAACGCACATGAATTTGTTAACAATAAATTATTTAAAAAGTTATTCAAATCCCGAATTAGATTTCTTAGTTAATCCAAAATGTACTTGTATACAAGAACCCAACTCAACACATCATCATTAGTCAGTATTAATCGAGCTGGCTCATGACCTAACTTCTCTTATATTTATAAAAAAACAATACGCTTCACAGATCGGTTTAAAATATGCATTTTTATTAAAATATAGAGAGTAAAATCATTAAGTTTTTTTTTTCTACGTTAAGTACAACTAAAATTCAGAAATATTTCAGAGATTCACAGTGTACCGTAGTTACATTCTATTACTTAACACGGTTTAGCATAATTATCAAACATTTGTCCAATCGATTAATAAGATAACATGTTTTATCCCTTAACACGGTTGAAAAGTTTTTTTGTTTTTGGGTGAATTGCCTAAGAAGGTGTATATTTGCGTTCATTCAAACATCACATCGCATCACACGTATATATACGTATGTATATATGCACACAACACAAGTATGTATTATTGTTCTTGCAATAAGTTAAATATATATAAATTTTTTTTTTTCTTGACATAAATAACCATTTGTCCATAGTCAAACACACACACGTAGTAAAGAGGAAAGACGGTGAGGTGTTTGGAGTAGGGTGGGGACCACAGGGATATCGGGTTGGCAAAATTGTGGGCCCCAGTTCCTATGGAACGCTAAGTGGGTCCCACCAAAGTGTTTTGGATGTTCTGTTTTCTTAACTATAAATTCAATGCAGGGGACTCTGCCTCCTCCCTCACCTCACTCATATGCACTCTCCTTTTCTCACTCTTTTTTCTCTTCATTCACTCTTTCTTCTTTCTCGCAATAATTAAACCACAACCACACTTGAAGTTAGTTGGTTAGTTAGTTAGTTACCACCTCTCAAACGTAAGCTACTGTCTCTCAAACTTGGTTTTAATACTTAACCAATTGCCAAAACCAGATACACCCTTTCAAAACATAAGCGTTTGGTTTTTTTTTGGAGAGATTATTGTGTCAAAATGACGCAGCAGAATGTGGTAGTGTCTGACACCAAATCTGGAGTTTCCCTAACAGTTTTTCCAACACCTGCACAAAAAAAGCCACCAGCAGCACCAGGAGGGTACATTTCTATTTCAAGGAGGAGGGTTTTGAAGAACCTTGAAATCAATGGAGACCAAAGAATCAATGCATGGGTTGAGTCCATGAGAGCCTCCTCTCCCACCCATCTTAAATCCACACCTTCTTTCTCTCAGGAGCAAAACTCTTGGATTGTGAGAACCACTCTAAAATCAACACACTTTTTAATTTACCAAGTTCGGATTCCAACACTGGATCTGACTTTGCTAATAGTAACATATGTTTTTTATGATTATTACCAAACAGCTTCACCACCCGTCGGCATTAGACATGTTTGACCAAATTATTGATGCGTCAAAGGGAAAACAAATTGTCATGTTCCTGGACTACGATGGCACACTTTCCCCAATTGTTGAAGATCCTGACCGTGCTTTCATGTCTCATTCGGTTAGTTTCATTCTTTATCATGTTTTCCAACCTTGGACTTATTCTACATGCTGTCTGCTAAATCTATAAAACCGTTTCTTGTGCGTCTCTGTGTGTGTGTATCAGATGAGAAAAACAGTGAGGAAACTTGCTAGGTGTTTTCCTACTGCCATAGTGACCGGAAGATGCAAAGACAAGGTACAATGTTATTCGAGAAGTTAGTTGGTTAGAGTAAATTTTCGTGCTCTTATTATGTACTTCCTCTTCTCCCCTTTCCTTTTCCTTTAATGTTTTGAACTAATATTGGGTAACTTTGGAAACAACAGGTATACAATTTTGTTCAGTTGGCAGAGCTATATTATGCAGGAAGCCATGGCATGGATATTAAAGGGCCAACAAGAAGCTCCAAATACAACAAAGTGAGTAGTTAGCTGTGGCGTACGTATACCTTATACCTTATTTATTACAGTGCAAACATTCTTAACACCTAACATTTTCAACTTTTATGAAATTTCATACTTTTGCATTTATTGTTGTGGTCCGTAGGATAGCAAAGCTGAGGCAATTCTTTTTCAACCTGCCAGCGATTTTCTTCCCATGATTGATGAGGTTCGTCTCGAGAGCCAAATGGTTTTGTTTCCACAATGCTAAAGATCACTTTTTTTTTTTTTAATTTCTTTTGGGTGTGCAAAATTTCAGGTGTACCAGCAATTGGTTGAGAAGACCAAATCAACTCCTGGAGCCATGGTTGAGAACAACAAGTTCTGCCTCTCTGTTCATTTTCGTTGTGTTGATGAAAAGGTACAAACTATAAGCTATGAACATTCGCTATAACTATTTGCAGTGTTTTGGTTCCTGGTCGAGTTTCTTTTTTTTTTTATGTATATATATATTGTGTGGAGTATTTCTCTGTTCACGAAAAAGTCTAAACCAAATGCACTATACATAGAAATGGAGTGACCTGGCACGCCAAGTGAAATCAGTTTTAAAGGACTACCCGAAGCTCCGACTTACCCAAGGAAGAAAGGTGGGCCATGTTTCTGTTTTTTTTTTTTTTTTGATCTATTTTCTTGCCATGTTAATTACTCAGAGATAGTCATTTATTTTACACAGGTGCTAGAGATTCGTCCCACTATTAAATGGGACAAAGGGAAGGCCCTGGAATTTTTATTAGAGTCCCTTGGTGAGTTTTTGTTTAACACACTCTACGTTTTAGTTTCAAAATTGAACATGTGGTAGACATATTTTATAAAACACGTATTACTGAGATGGCTCAAAGTTACGTACAAGTTTGTACTCTTCAGTTGTTGTTGGATAACTCTTCAGAATTTTTTTGACTGCTACAAATAATAAAGGAAAACTCCCATACCCTACGTGATTAGTTTACCCGTTAAACATTGTTTTGACACGTGAGAATCTTAATTTATATTGAAATTTATTTTAAATTGTCCACCATCATCTCAATCCCAAATAATTTTCCACAGGTTTGGCCAATTGCAGTGATGTCTTTCCTGTTTATATCGGCGATGATCGATCCGATGAAGATGCTTTCAAGGTATCCAAAGATCTCAATTATTATTTTTTCTTAGTAGAAATTTTCCTACGAAAAACAGCTCTTTTTACTTGGTAGTTTGTGTAGTAATAATTATCTTATTTGGAATAGTTACAGCTTGAAAAACTAAATGTTTCCCATTTTTCTGATGAGCAGAAATTGAGAGAAAGAGGACAAGGTTTTGGCATTCTTGTCTCCAAATTTCCAAAAGACACGAGTGCATCTTACTCTTTACAAGAACCAAACGAGGCAAGCAGAATTTTCTGACTTCATATTTTCTTACTCAATTTTCTCCAATGCCTTTTCTAATATAACTTTCATGCAGGTGATGAACTTTCTTCAACGCTTGGTGGAGTGGAAACATATGTCCCAACGAGCACGTTCCCGGGTGTAAATGAGAATGTGAAATGACATGTACATCCCTATCCTGCCATAAAAAGGAAGTTCAACTTGGTTAGAATGGATGTTTTGTATTTCTTGTTCAGGTCAGAACAAAAATGTATGGAAAAGGAAAGACAAAAGTGTTGTTCTTAGTTTCAAGGATGTCTACATTCACGTAATTAGCTAGCTAAGTAGTAGTAGTAGTGTAGCCTTCAGATGCAAGTCTGAATGGATTAAATTTTCTCTTCCTTGTTACATCTACCAAAGTACGATCAAGTATGTTTTCTCACTCGTGGTTTCAGTTCTTTGTCTTACTCTTCTTAATTACCATGTTACAACTTCTGTTTGCGAAAAATAATGAGTGACAAACGAGCATACCAAGGTTGACAACGTTTGTTTGTTTGTTTGTTCGGAAACTTGGAAAAACTTATTTGTATGTCTTCTCCCCTCCTCTAAGAAACAGTACATGGAAAAGGAGTGTGACAAGCTATTAGATTATGACACCTTGAATAAACTTATGAAGAGATAGTCTGTGTTCACCATTGGAACAAGAAGTGAAAGGAGTGATGTCGTTTCACATCAATCATATCTGTTGCTTTAATAAAACAAAAAACATAAGAGAAAGTGGTCGCATGGCTGAATTGATGCTCGATCATTCTCAATTATTGCTTTCCTTCTCTGCAAGGATATTTTTTGTCTTCGTTAGACTTAGATCAGTAGTAATTAACAATGGACATTGTTCTTCGGTAAAAGCAAGTTGAGTCACTAATATGAAAAGTTAATTCAAGTAATATGTAATGTTGCGCATAATTAACGAGAACTAACATGCAATATAATAGTAGAATAACCAGATTTCCTTGATCAAGAAGATACCCTTGAGTTTGAGATAAGCTCCATCGCCATTAATAATTATGAATTGAATACTTGGAGACTACTGAAGCATGAAGATGGGCCCTTATCAACTACCTTGTCACAAGATTTCTGAAGCTGACTCAAAAGTTGCAGTTGTGGGTTAGGCCATTAGTGAAGGTTTGAATGAGTGTGTCTTTGTCCGTACAGAGATTAAAAATCTCATGTCTTTCATTCTGTGATGCAGTACTGACATTTGTAAATGCTCCTTTTAGTTCTTCTAGCGGTAGCATCATGGATTCATGTACTGCAGTAGACCAACCAAAGAAAGACAGAGAGAAGCAACAGAAAAGGGAGTAACACTAATACTCACCCTTATGGTGTCAGAAAGTTGAATTCCCAGATGTAAGAGTTACTGTGGAATGTGTGAGCTGTTTGATTCTGGCTAGTTAGATAAACATTTTGTAAAGCAAGGGAGAGAATATATAAATGGTGGTTTAGAAAGTTTGGATGAATGGATTTGGTAGTTACACCAATAAATTAAGTCTTGGTTCGATTCTAATTCAGCAATTTTTCGATACTGTGAGCAAGTTGGGTGGATAATTAAGTTTTTAAATCACATGGCGTTAACTTGGGAAACAAAACTTGGTGTCCCATGTATGAAAAAGGTGCTTCGATTTTACATATTGGTAACGGATACCGATGCTGAGTGTTTGATGAAGGAAAGGTGAGAAACGAGAAAGGTTTGTTTTGGTATAATTCCATTCTTAAGAACCAAATGTGGGGTTTGTTTAAGTAGAAATGTGAGTTGGCATCATATATTATAATATATAGCTTGTTGTGACTATTATAAAGGGTTCAGTTCAACTAATCACAGGCCAAGGCCATGTGAATTGACCACACATATTATACACATGCAGAAAAGCTGTGGCAGTATTAAAGAAGAAAATGAGCCTGAGATTATAGCTTAGATTCTGTGCGTTATGCAGAGAGAAAAAAAGAAGATTGTAATAATTTATTGTGAAGGAGGAAGGTTAATGATTTGGTTAGGTTAGTGATAGTTAAAGTTTAATGCTGGGTTAGGGAATCCATATGAGGTGGTTGAAAGAAGAGTTGGAATCCACTAAAAAGTAGATGTTTGATGGGAAGAATAAGATTAAGATAGATATTTGAAGAAGAGACGCTTGCTCCATCTATTGACAAGCCTCACCTTGTGTCAGACGTGGAAAGAGGAACTCCACTAGATTTCTCTCTATCATTGATGCCTTGCCTCAATTAAACTATGTTTTTTGTAACTTTCAATTATTGGTCAGTAGGAAAAGTGGAACATATACCTTTCTCCACCTCCCCTTCTCTTTACTTTTCTTCTATCGACGCTAGAAATTCAAATACAAGTCCAAAATCCTATATCTTGTAAAAATAAAAACGTTCAGTATCACAATATCATATAAGAACAAGATTCATAAATTTATTATTTTAAGATTTTAAATTAAAAATAATGTCATCTCCTTCCTATGAATTTAAGTCTAGTTAATATTGTTTGTTATTTTGTGAACTCCTCCTCTGTAGTCATGTCACTCACAGAAATGTTACTCTACTTTAAAATCATAAGTTTTTACTTTTAAGAAAATTGTTTCGTTTTCAAGTCAATGCATATTTACTTACAATGATAACTACACCAATTTTTTACTGAAACTCTCTCCACAAAATTCAGATATAAAATTTATGTAAATGACAGTTTAGTTTTGCAAGTTGAGCTACAATACAATATTTACATTTCCTCGTGCATTCTATAAACGAGAAATGACGGTGATAACATAAACTATTTTTATGAACTTAAGCTTTTCAAAATACTATTTTTTTAAAGACCTTTAGTATCAGAGCTGGTGACACTTACTTAATATAGAACAGAAGTTATAGAATAACCATTAATTACTCCTTTAGAACTTAATACCTCTGTGTTGAAACATACTGACACCACACTAAATAAATGTAAAGACTTTGGATATTAAATAAGATTTTAAACTATAGGAATAAATGTTTACTTCTTTTTTATTAAAAGTAGTTTTTGTTTGAGATAAATATTCTATAATAATAAATGTTTTGTAGGTTAAAGTGTAAATTAGACATAACTAAATGAGGTTTTAAAAGATATGGTATAGTATGTCTCTCAAAAGTAAATTAAGAATTTATATCATGACACCTTAAAATCTCCATCATTGCACAGATCATATATTAAGACATGAGTTATAAGATCTTCATACTGCAATATTTTGACATGTCACACAAAATAAGACTCTAGGTCTTAAATAAAACCTTGAGTCATAAGAATACATAATTATCACTAATCATATCAGCTGTGAACACAAGTGCTATAGGCAGAAGTTATAGCAGTAGTGATTAAGAGTAATAGAAAAGTAGTATTATTGAGTATAGAATAAAAGTTAGATAGAGTATTGGGAAGCTTAGCTTGGTTTGTGCAGGAAGAGTGGCATTGACATTGAGGGTGTCAGAAGCTTAGCTGGTTAGCAATGGTCCTTGATTACACGTGTTTGGTTCTCACTGCTGCAAAACCAAAATGCTGAGTATCACCTCTCTGTGTTCGTTGCTTTGGGGAATCGGTCCCCGCTTTGAGGGTCGAGCCCACAAATGACTGCGAATACCATCGTTTTTGTCACTTCTCCCCACATAACTTATTATTTCTTTTTCAAATCATCTCAATAATCAACGATATGCTCTTAGTTAAGCTATAAATTAATAAAGTATCGTCTTAGTTGAGTTTTCACTGGTTGTGTTTTGCTAAAGTCTAAATTCCTCGCCCACATGGACCTCCATGTGATCCCTTAAAATGGGGAACACAACAATGCTGCTACTACTACCTAGTTTCTTGTAATCACTTATGTTAATATTATTATTATAACAGGTTTTAATTATACCAACCTGAAAGCTCCTTGTTATACATGGACTGCAACTACACGAGCACTGTTTCAATGTCTCTGGCTGATGATGGGTGATGTTCCATTGCACAGTATCACGTGCAATTAAACAATTATTTTCCCACTCTGGCTATTCACCATACGTGTTCACACACCACTGGGTGATGGTAACGGGAATGAATAACACACAAAAGCTACTGTGGGAGGGGTAAACACGTACAATTAAATATGGAAAATATACAAATGAAAAGGCATTTATACAAACACTATGCATGCATGACGATGCGAGCGGCAAGTATATTGTTGAATGCAACTTGTACGGGGAACACCACCACATTCGGAAGGAACCAGTTACAATGTAATAAGTGAGTGAAATGAAGAACAAATAAAGCATCAAATGTGACTTGTGTTGTGTCTGTATGTGATTGATAAAACTGAGAGGGAATTTGGCTAAAAGCCGAATCTTTTTTAATTAATTACGATAAATAATATTGGAACAAAACACACAAATGTTATTTCCAACAACGAATGAACCCAAAAAGAGAATCAGAGAGAAAAAGAATAAAACATATTTTCCTGCTACAATGACTGCTTCCACTAAGCATTTAAGAGAAAAAGAAAAAGGTTTTGCAAGTAAGCATGTGCCTTTGTATTGTTCATGCTCTAGCACAGTCAGGAAAAGGTGGAAGGCCCCTTTCATCACAACAAAGCACGCTTATTTTAAACTTCAATACCTCAACTTTCTTAATAATGAAGAACTGATTTAAAGATGTTACTCCTTTAATCCAACACTTCTTTTCGGTTTATTGCCTTCTGGAAAGCTATTTTTCTTTCTTTTTATACCTTTTTTTTTTTGTTTTAATAAATCTTCGCATCAGTTCTTTAAAACCCACTTGTCAACTTTTCAAAACGCTCATTTAACTTTCCCACATTTTCACATTGATTCTTCTACCTCCTTCTTTTTATCTTGACTAAATAGATGCACCAAATTAAGCAAAACGGGTTTCAAATAGTGAACAACAATTGAAATGCCAATTAAGATTGGTCCTTATCCAGGAATTTGTCAAGATATGACCTTGCCAAAGAGATTTGGATCTTGGCTTTGAATTCGAGCTTTTGATTATGAACTTCCTTCTATTTCACTATTTAACTATGAGCATGAGAATCTCATCAACTGCTTTAAGTATTCCAATCAATTTTGATAAATATAACTATCTGGCATTTACCCATTCGCTAATCTTTCTGGGTTTTTTTTTTTTCTTTTGCTGCCAACATGCACATAAGATATATTTTAAGACGACTGAACTAAGAACATTATTTCCCACTTTCTTTTTTTGGATATAAACACCCACTTGCCTTTTAACTGGAATAAAGAAAACCAAATCTCACTCACCACTCCCAAAAACTGCACTATAATTGCTATTTCAACAAGGTGTTATCTTCCACATATCACCTCACTATATTATCTACTTGCTCCATACCTCACGTGTAGTGTTTATCTTTTCTTTCTTCTTCTTAAATCAAGAAACATTGCTCTATATTACCTAAATTTTCTTAGACATTTTCAAAATAGAAGCATAATTTAATATCAAATCATTATTGTTCATATGATGATTTATACAAAACCACTCCATTACCATCTAAAACGTGTCTTAAGTAATCTTCTAATATATTTTATCATGATATTAAAAATAATGCGATGGCTTACAACCAATTAAGGTGAACTATGATGAGAAGGGATAAAAATAAAGTTCTTGTAATTAAAAATACGATTATATTATAACATCCAATCGTGTTTCGAAAAATACTACCTTAAAAAGAATATACTCATGTGAAGGCAGAAAAATAAAACAAGTACTGTTGATTTTGAATTTAGTATGATGAAGATTTTTCAAGTAAATAAAGAGGAGATGGGGTCCTCTTGACTGTTATGGGACCAAGTTCCATGAACAATTCCAGTTACATTAAAATTGTCCTGTTTGACAAGTGCATTTTTATTTAGAAGGAACAGTGTGAAAGCATCTGAAATGTTCAATATCTGTCGAGTGTAAAGTATTTCTCACAATATATACAGAATGCAATAAAGAAAACAAAACATGAGCCAGCGATTTGTGGAAAGCGAACTCACAAAAGTCTAAATTTAAGAAAGTAGATATAACCTTTTATGGTTATAATTATAGATTTGGATTACTCGTCTCAGATACTTCCAAAATTTGCCAGGTCAGAGGGTTCCCAATGCCATGGTCCTGGTAGTCAGTGACTCGATATTCTATTGCCAAATTACCACAAAACATTAATTTATGTTAACTTTGGCATCATCAGTTTCATTTCGACAAACCAAAACAGTTTTCGACATTCGCGTTTATGTTAATTTCTCCAAATGGCTCATTAACAAACACGGTCAATTTGAACAGTAGGTCAATTACGTTATCCAAGTTTATAGAATGTTCGTCAAACAAGACACTCTTTTTTATCGTAACATAACACTAGTTTTTAATACTTATATAAACCAATTCTGGGGCTTTCCGGTTTGAAAATATTAAAATAGATTGTTGTTATGTGTTGCGGGTTGTACAATTGTCCTGTAGAAGAAGTTAGGAAGACCAAGTCACAATCCAAGAGTGAGATTCTTAGTAGAACAATTGTTTTGGAAGAAATTGTTGTAAGTGGCATCAATTATTCCGTGACAGAAGTCAAGTGAACCGGGTTACAATCGAATAAATCGAGCGCTTTAGTTTATATTACACTCTTAAGTAAAAAGAGTTGTGCCCTGACCAATGACTATAGTTTTTGGCCTAGTTGTAAGCTTTTGATCCTAACAGTATGAACCTATGCTGAACATTAGTTTAAATTGGAACAGTGGTGTAATGAAACATTTCCAAAATGGCTGCTAAATAATCCAACAAATGGACCTTTAATTAATCGCCTTTAATTAATCGTTAACAAAGTCGAAGAAACAGTGACCATATCTCGGAAACAATAGAAATATATGTTTAGAGAATCGTTGTAATTTGTTTGAATGGAATAAGTCCTGGTTGAGGAAATTTGTGGAAAAGTTTACTGTTAGGTGCTATAACGTTTCCAATGGGGTAACGATCAACGAAGAATATGCTAAGAGCTTATGCCCATTCCTCAAATTTTACAAATTAGGATACGATAGGGAACTATTGCATGGCACGTTATGTCTTCATGAATTATTTAACGTAGATGTCGTGTCATGATATCACTATTGTATTTAATATCTCATATTCTGGAACGGTATTTGGGCTGGGTTCTCTGATACTGCTACTGTTTCTCACTGTTCATTAGCACGCATTTTACCACAACAGTAATGGTTACAAAACAATTAACTCGTTTAGGATTCTTTACTTCACCACGCCTTCAACTCATTCTTCATGCGGTATCAACAACAAACACAACTTTATTTCTGTGATTCAACAACAAATAATAGAGACGATTAAGTTTATTGTTATTATTAATTTTGTTCCACTATTAGTGTTGTAAGTCTTGCATAAATTAATGATAAGAGCAATTTATGATATAGAAGTGGCATCTTGATTGACTTAACTTTAAAGTCTAATTTTTAATAATCACTGAAAAAAAAAATCTTTTGAAATAATCATTTTAACTATATATATATTTAAGATTTAAGCTTGAGCTAAATAGTTTAGTACAAAAAATTAATTGATTTACATATATTATGTTAAGTTTTCGTGTTCAAATAAAAATACACCATTTTACTGCGGAGCTGAATTATTTAAAACACCCCTTTGCAATAATTCAACTGGGATTCATATTTTTTTGAAGGTCTCTTGATACCACATGTTTAAGAATACCTACCACTTTCCACTTTAGTTGTAAATAACTTTGATTTTTATCTTATTTTTAATAGATCCCACGATGGATCTCACATCTTTATATTTTTATTTCAAATTAAAATATTAACTTGTATGTATTTTACTTTTTTGAGACGACGAAAAAAATAGAAAGTAATTGTTTTATTTATCATAAAAAGTTAAAATATTGATGCTAATATTTTTTAACAGCACCCAAAATCATTCTCAGACAGAGCATATGCGTGGCGTCAAGCACCCACCCCATTTGCTAAATAATTATTCTGTCATAGGTAAACCCATCGGAAATTGTGTACAATAACATACGTAAACAAATATAAACAGTTATTATATAAGTACCAATTAATGATTTCAAAACATGCTTTCAATTGTAAAAAAAAAAACAAAGTATTTAAACACAATCTCTTTTAAGCAGATACTAATGTATTGCCCCGGTACATCAACCATCCAATGGTGTAGTTAGTTGATGATATTTTTGTTTTGGAAAAAAATAATTTAACCTTTTTTGTCCTCAATGTGTCGCAGAAAAAGTAAACAAAGAACAAGTACCTCGTCAATACCTAGTGCATCAACGAGCTAGGCCCAGTTTCAAATAACCAAGGCCCAAATCGGAGTTTCATTACGGCTTCTCGGACCAGATTGATAACATACGATTATTGTTTTTTGGGTTTCTTCCTGCACCTGCACCCCCAAATTTATCATTGCTTCCCATTTTGCTCCACATAATTATATATTAAAGAATTCAACATATGTTTTTATCTTCTTCACCTAAAAACCCTTCTTTCTGCACCCAAACCCTTGCTACCTTTCGCAATGCAAAACCAAGCATGATTGTAGCTGTCTTTCTCTCGTTGTAGCCGCTTTTCTCTCACATATTCTATACAACAAAAATGAAAAAAAATGAGACCATGATTCCATTGAGATCACAAAAAACGATATAAAACATCAATGGAACAAGTGACCAAGAACTTCTCAGCAAACACTAGAAACCTCTCACAAATACTAGAAACCTCCCAGCAAGTGATCAAATTAGGGACTTCTCAGCAAGTGATCAGGGACCCTTAGCAAATGTTCAGGGACCCTCGGCAAGTGACCAAGAACTTCTCAACCAAAGACATCTCAGTAGAGACCATAGACCTATCAGCAAAGACCAGGAATTTCTCAATAAGTCACAGACCTCTCAGCAAGTCATCTGAGACCTCTCAGCAGAGACCAAGGACCTCTCTGCAAGTAACCACGAACCTCTAAACAAGTGACTAGTAACCTCTCAAAAAGTTACTAATGACCTCTCAACAAGTCATCTGAGACCTCTCAGCAGAGACCAAGGACCTCTTTGCAAGTAACCACGAACCTCTAAACAAGTGACTAGTAACCTCTCAAAAAGTTACTAATGACCTCTCAGCAAGTGATTAGGAACCTCTCAACAAAGATTAGGGACCTCTCAGCAAGTGACCAAGGACCTCTCAGAAAGTGATCAGGGACCTCTTAGCAAGTGATCAGGAACCTTTCAGTAAGTGGTCAAGGACCTCTCAACAAGTGACTATGGACCTCTCAGCAAATGACTAGAGACCTCTCAGCAAGTGACCATGGACCTCTCTGCAAGTTACTAGGGACCTCTCAGTAAATGACTAGAGACCTCTCAACAAAGACATAACCTCTCAATAAATGGCCAAGGACCTATCAGTAGAGACGAGAGACCTATCATGGACCTCTCAACTGAGATCAAAGACCTCTTAAAGTGTGATCAAAGAGCTCTCAACAAAGACGAATGATGTAGCTATTACAAAAATCTTACTCGTTTATGGATATATATATATATATATACACACACACGAAAGTATTTAATTATTTTTCCTTGTAAAAACTTCTAAACATATATTATATACTATATTCTTAAAGAATTAATTGTATGATTGAATATTACCTATGACATATTAACATATTTTTAGTTTTATATATATATATATATATATATATATATATATATATATATATATATATATATATATATATATATATATATGTGTGTGTGTGTTAGTGATTATTTAAATCACATATTTGTTTAGTGTGATTTTTTTTTAGAAAATTAATTAAAATTTAAAGAAGATCATGAGAATGATATATACCTGCTATTCAAAGAAAATGATGACAACACATGAATCTCAAACTAATAAGGATAAGGATAAAAATAAAAATAAAAATAAATATAAAAATTTAATTTTAAAACAAAAACAAATATAATCAAACTTGTAATTTACTTGTCTAATCTTACTTTTTTTATACGCGTTTTTTAGATAAAGAGCTTAAAAATTAATTTAAATTTGTTATTTATTACAAAATTCCAAAGTATTCTTATCTTCTTCTTCTTCTTTTTTTTTATGTATATATACGTTCGTAGTTTACGTTTAAAATTTACAATACCCACACACATGTACATTATACTTTTTTAATAATATACACTCCCTGTAAATTATATTCTCTAACTTGGAGAATAAAGTTATTAATCCTCTAATTAGACATTATTAACGTACTCTCTTCTTTTTCATGCGTGAGGTATCTTTCCTATGTAGTTATTTCAATCATTGACATATCTCTCATGATTGTTTAGAATTAATTCATTTTTTTTTCATGTCATCTGTTTAAATACATTTATTACTTATTTACTTTAATTAAAAAAAATCTCAATTTCAATATAGTTTTTACAATTTAAAATAATAATTTATTATATTACAAAGTTTTATTTCTATATATTATAATTACATAAAAAAAAAAAACTTACCTTGTATGTATATGCCAAAATAGTGCATCTTAAATATTTGAGTTTCTTTTATTTTATTAATATATAATTGCCTCCTTATTTAATACCTAACTTTTAATGAAGAATTTGTTAATATTTTTGTGTTACTATTTTTGTAAGTTGCATATTTCTAATAGTAAAATTTAGTTTACATGATTTGAAATTTTTAAATCTCAACTCGTATTGAAAAGCTAGTTTAATTTAAAATATTAGTATTGTGAGTTTAGGTTTTTATTTCCTGCTCTCTGAATTTTAAATTGCTTACATTTTATTAAAACCAAACACATTCGTACTACAATTTCCAATTAATTTAGTCTTTATTACGGAAATGAATTCTGAAATTTGGAATGACTGGGGATTAATTATTGTCAGCTACCATTTCTGGGTCCCATCACGTCGGCAACAATGAACTCCCTCTTTTTCATTTTATTTCATATATAATATAATAAAACATAAATTATGAAATATATCTTTAATCCAAAATTATCAAAAAAATTATTTTAGTTATTGTAATTCTTTTTTTCATTTTTCATCACTTAAGGGTTAAAGTTTTATTTGTAGTTCATATTATTATATAATACATCTTAATATTTAATATGATTAATAAAAAATCGAGTCATCATTGAAGAAATAAATATCAAAATTCATATATTTTAGACAGATACAAAATAATAGCTTTACTTTTGGAAGATGAAAAAGCAGAAAGATATACTAAGACCAAAATCAACGTACATTTCTTTATACAAAAATATATTTAAACCAGAAATAATGAATCTGGTATTTTTTAAAAATTCATTTTTATATGTAAAATGGAACCTTATGGCGATGACCAGCATATTCTACCCTTATTTGATGACATTAAATCAAGACAGCGACATATTATTATTATGATAACATATGGATGACGGAATTCTCAACCAAGGGTGGAACTACACCATTCGTTTTTAAAATTATAACTATTTATCCAGTATTATTCCTATTATGAAAATTTCTGATTTAGACAATTTTCATAATCATACCATTATTTCATAATCACAAAATAATTAAGTTAAAACTATCCCCATTCCCAGTTAAGTAAAAAAATAAAACCATTAAAACAAAAATTAATGCGTACTTTAGCTCATGTATCAAAGTCAATTAACCACGTACTATGAAAAATCCACTGCAAATACAAACTTTAATCTAATTCACCACAGACAAATTGAAGACGAAATCATTTATATTTCACTTTCGAAGCATCAATCAAGCTGATTTAAAGAAAACCTAAAACTATAATTATCTTAAAAGAAAAAAAAAATCAAATACCAAACTCAAAAAGATCGTGAATTATAATAAATTAAAAAAAAAATCAATAAAAAGAAAAAAATTGGGAAAGAAAGTATTTATAACGTGCCATCTATGAGCTATATTATTACACTCTCTGCTCATTAGTCATCAAACTTAACCCACCCCACTCCTTCTCCTTCTCCATCTTCATCTCACTCGCATGGCAACCCCAACGCGCCTCCTCCCTCTCCTCCTTTATCTACTCTCGCTATGCTTCGTCTCAACCGTTAGATCGGTAAGCCTTATTGTAACGTTACTCTTCTTCTTTTCCTTTTTATTTTTTATCTTAATTTTGTCAATAATTAATAAAAGAAATATTTATGTTAATTTGATGCAGGATGATGATTGTGTCTACTCGGTTTATATTCGGACGGGCTCCATCTTCAATGGAGGAACCGATTCAATAATTGGGCTCAAGCTCTACGACGCGCTCGGCAACGGTATATACATCACCAACCTCGAAACCTGGGGCGGGTTAATGGAGCCGGGTCACAACTACTTCGAACGGGGCAATCTCGACATTTTCAGCGGTAGAGGTCCATGCTTGGATGAGCCCGTTTGCGCCATCAATATAACTTCGGACGGGTCGGGGCCCCATCACGGCTGGTACGTAAACTACGTCGAGGTCACTTCCACCGGGGTCCACGCGAACTGCTCTCAGTCGTTGTTCACGGTGGAGCAGTGGATCGCAACCGACAGGTCGCCTTATCAGCTCTGGACTGTAAGGAACAACTGCCCAAACGTCTTGGGTCTGGCCCGTTCTAAAGCCCATTTCACCGATGTCGTCGGCTCTCGAAATGGGCCTGGGTCCGGTTTCTCTGTTTCGGCCCTGAAACGTTCGCGGGCAGGGATGTTATTTATGAAGTGGTAGTTGTGGATGGTTGTGGTTCTGTTGTGCGGTAGTTGTGTTGCGAAACATGTGTTTTTTCGGGGATGCTTTTGTTTCGGTTTGTTTATGCTTTCTCCTTAAGGTTGTTCTGGCATTACTGAGAACTACCCCTTTGTATTTATAGATTGTTTATTAGTATTGAATAAGATTCGTCAGGACTTTTATGTACTGGGGTTATGTTCGAAAAATGACTACTGCATTGCGTGTGTTAAAAAAACTCTAAAAGAGGGAAACACATTATTAATTATATTTTTAGTATACATTTTTGGCTTAACTGTAACATTAGTTTTTTTTTTCGTAAATTGAATTACTCGCGTTTAATCTTTTACACTTTTTCAATTTTTTTATTATGTTTTGTTTAAAAATTATAAAGTATATACACCTAATTATTTTGAAAAAATATGACTTTGAATAATGAAATATTTAATTTGATTAGTTGATTTTTTTTAAAATAGAAATAACAATAATTAAAGAAATTATTAAATGAGAATTTGGGGTCTAAGAAGATACTAGAGGTGGGCCCAAACACCTAGCCTCGGAGCTAAAACTTCCTCTCTATTTTCACAAGTGGCGGTCTTTCTTGCGTCATCGTAAATTTCTCTCTGCACTTCTATATAAATAAACTTTTATTTTTATAAGTAAATAAATTTTTAATTATAATTTAAAATTTTAATTTTCTCTTAACTTCCTTTAATATTTGAATTGTATAATTATATAGTCATTTTATATTTTCAAATTATATAATTCAAATTTGTTTTTCTTTTTTTAATTAGTTTTCAGATTTAAAATTGGCTTTCAGATTATATATTTTGAAAAAAAAAATTAGGCAACCTATAAATCATTTTTAACCTATGAATTACATAAAAATGAAATTTTGTACAAAGGTACAACTAGAAATTGAAAGAGGTGCAGGAAGAAACAACCCAACAGATGGAGTTAAGGGCGCGAGTATGGCCGGTTAAAATGTTCAGAACAAAAATATTTTTGAAAAGAGATAGAGAATTCAACGTTGTATAAAGTTTTTTTTTTAATATATGAATGTTCATATGTACAAATAAAGCAAAGTTGTTTTGTATTCTCAAAATGAATTGATGCAATAGAAATTGACATACTTATAAACAATACAATCAACATCACAACACGCTACATCTTTTGTTTACTGTGTCCCATATTTATCTTTTATCTTCCACTATAAATATTTTTGTTCAAATAATTAAAATTTGTTTCACTACTATTACTTTATGGGCTGAAGAGAAATTTCTCCTTATTAAACTTCGTGTTATGGCAAAATCATAGAGAAATTTCTAGTGTCCGTTCAAAATTCTTCAATTAAGTGTAGTAGAATTTGTCCCACTAGAATAAAGAAACTTTGGAAGAGATACTTTAGGTAGGTTTTCATGTTTCACTTTTACACAGTGTGGGACGTGAGCGAAGAAATTGTGGGGGTGCAGGAAGTAAACGCTGGAAAAGAGTTATATGGATCATGCTCAAGGCCTTTATCATAGGCAATGCAAGACTCCTTAAACTTTGGTACCTTGAAATTTTGAAAATCACATACTTTATATTTAGAAAATTACGACACAAAAGGAAATAAAAAGACAATTGAATTTCACACTTTTCTCGCTCTACCAGAACAACGGAATGTGTTATAACCATCAAAAATTAAATAAAGGAACTGCTTACTTATAATATAAATTGTTAATTTTTGGTTATTTGAGAAAAAATAGGCTTAACTAAAATAATACTATATCATAATACATTATAAAGTCTATTTTCCCCACATAAACTATTTTCCATTACATCACAAGAGTATATTCACATTTCGTCCCCATAATATTTATTCACTTATCTTTAAATATAATTACAGCATTAAAATACATTATAGAAACAAAAAATATTCGATCCTTTTGTTTCATTGGCTGGTGCATATGCTGAAAGGGCATTCTACGAGAAAGAAAAAGCATTTTGGTGTATGTTTTGTGTCAGAAGGAGCATGAGGCCCCCCAATCCAAAACCAGATAATAATTATAACTTCAATTTATTGTGTTTTGTCATGAGAAGATAATCAACAAAAATGAGCATTATTATGATACATTGATGAAGAAAAATCAAACGGTGAAGATGATGAGTGTGTGGAAGATTTGAAGCATGGATTTTGGAATAATGGACATTAGATTAGAGGTTAGAGGTCCCATCATCATTTCCCAATCTTTATTTGATTTACCACTTATCTTTGTAGGTGGAGGAGACGTGACCACATCCAGTTAATTAATTAATTAATAATAATAATACAAATTAAAGCAGTTTTACATCTTCAAGTAACTTAAACAATACTACATACATAATTAGTTCAACAGTTTTGGTCAGATTAATGGACGGCCACGTGTGCCTATGTATTTCTACATTTCAAGGAGTCGCCAAATACAGTATATATATACGGTGCAACCGTTGGTATTTTAATTGCTTAAAAATACAAAAATCACAATATTCTACTACAAAAAATCTTAGAGATGCTAGCCGTGGAACTATGATAGGAATTTTGTTTATCAGAAATTAAAATTGTATTAGAAATTATATCGATATACATTAATAATATATTTAATAGAAAAAAGTTACTTTGGATATTTAATTAGGGTTCTGATGAAGATGGTGCATAATAACTTGCGGAATTTTTCCATTCGTTCTTTCTCTGATAAAAGTTCTGTTATTAATTATTTAATTAATGTGATGAGTAGTAATTAGAACTTGGGCGTTATTTATGCACCAGAAAAACTAAAATTGTACAACTTCCACCAGGAAATAGGTCAAAGGCGGCTAGGCAGGCTTCATTTTTGCCTAACTTATTTATTAAAAAACTAAACTTAATCAAAAACATATTTAAATAAAATCAACATACTTTAAATGTAATAAAAACTTTTCACGTGATAAATTGACCTATTTTTATACATTATATAATTATATTTTTACGTGTTATATATATATATATATATATATATATATATATATATATATATATGTATGTATATATAATTATATATATTTATATATTTATATATAATATATATATATATTTTTATGTTTTATATATATATATATATATATATATATATATATATATATAGGTATGTATGTAAGTATAATCATATATATTAGAATAAAAGGAAGAGGTAAAGTTGTTATAAATCTGAATCCTAACCATATATTATATTTTTTTAAGTAATTTTTCAAATGGATAAAATTTTCATACAAACTAAGTCAAACATTAGAAAGAAATATCAATATCTTAAATTAATCAAAATCAAACTCAGATTTTATTTATTTTTTTATAGGAATGACAATGCGAGCCAGCCCGACCCGTTTAGGTGTGACTTGTTCCGTTTAGGTTTGACCCATCTTGTCCCACATAATTTATGTGAGCTGTAATCATTGGTCCATCAGACATATTACTTGGTACGTGGGCTGATTTGTTTTTTTTTTAATTTATTTTTGAGTTCATATGATAAAACTTTCGATGTTTAAAAATTGAGAAACTTTAAGAAGTTTACAAAATTAAATAAAGACTTTTGGAAGTTAGATGATAAATTGATAATTCAACATTTTCATCATATTTATATTCATACTATGACATACACAATGTATTTTTTAAATTTGAGCACATTAAAAAATACATAATACTTAACTTTTTTCAATTATATAAAAATTTGAAACGTTAATGCAAAATAGCTAATATACACAAGTGCAAGATTTTTTTTATGCGGGTCATGGACTTATATGAGCCGGACTACTACGTGCCTGCATATTCACTACCCTGGTCCATCTTGCGTTTTTTTCGCGGGCCTGCATGTCTGTTTGACATACCAGACCCATATTGTCATCCCTAATTTTGTATTCTACATATGAAATTAAAAATTATGAAAACAAAAATTATTAAATCGTTACGGTTAACCCTTTCAAATAATGTGTATCTTGCACCAAGGAAAAATATTTATCATACAAAAAGTGATATAAAAATAAAAATGTATAAAAAATGAGAGAAATAAATAGAACAGTGGCGGAGTGTGAGCACGTTGTTTCTCTGGGTGCAGTCTCGGTCCTCCTTCATTTTTGACCACGCTTTCACTAATCGCAGTGAGAGTATCTTCTATATTCATTTACTTTAAATGCGTGTTTGTGGCATTCAATAGAGAAGAACTTCAAATAAATGTAACCACAATAAATCTTTAATCAAAAACAAAATTTTGAATTCAGAAAACGATATCGTGAGGGCCCATCTTCTTCACGTTAAAGGACTTCTGAAAAGCTTGTCCCTGTAAGACCAAAAAATACTTCATTTTTAATTAAAAGTATAGTAAAAGCCTATACTTTTAAGGATTGGTGTAACATGTGTTGGGAAATCACAACACCCTCTCTCTCACTCTCTCTCCAACTCCAAACTTTTGTAATTTGCAAAAAATTTCCATCAGAACAACTACATATACCATTAATACATACCAAAGCTAAAATGAGTTTCCATTTCAAATTTCCAAGTTCCAAGTTCCAAGTTCCAAGTTCCAACCCTACTTGAAAATGAGTCATTAGCGCCAAAAGTGGTTAAAAAAATTGTGGTCAGTGAATTATATATATCTTGCGTACATCTATTACGTGTAGACCTAGAAGACGTGGGAGAAAGGGTGTACATGGTTTGGTTTGGTATGAATTTCATTATATTATATATATGATTATTTATTTTTATTTTTTTTATATATAGCTAGGGGGCAAATACAGACCATAGGTGTATCAAAAAGGAGAAGGCATATAAATATTACACGTACAAGTGACAACGACCGCTACATATTCTTCAAACCAAGTTGATTATTTAGAAAATTATTAAATTAAATTTATTATTGAATGGTGAGGGTGGGAGTTGCAAATAATAATTATAATAATGATAAAAGGCAACACCTCGGTTGCTATTTAGTTTGGATCGTTGGAGCGAATTTGGATGTTGTTGAACTGATTCAGCTATTCAACCACACAGGAGAATGACAAACACAAGAAAGATGTTACAGAAAAGCAATCATCTGAAAGCAGAATATATAGGCTTACATGATAAATATCATGATTTTCCTTCTGCATCTTTTAGCAGAGCAAGACTGTGAAAGATTCCTTCACCTTTTTTTTTTCTTTTTATTATGCATATTTTATTTTTGCTGCTATATTGTATTATATATAATATAAATAATTTAGTGTAGTAAGTAAATTGATTCATTTTTTTTTTGCCATGAATATGAGTCCAGGGATATGAAGTAGTAGTGTATCAAAACAATCATGTGCATAAATCAAGATATTATGTACACATGCGTATTGGAAACCTAAACATGCCGATTCACTTTTCTTAATTTTTATTTATTTTCCTCACTTTTTTACGTCTAAAGTAAAAAACAAATTTTCTGAATTGTTATTTTAATGTACCGTAATATAATTAAGCTACTAATAACATCTTCTCTCCCTGAACTCCATATATATCTGTTTTTTTTTTTTTTCTTGTTTTGGG